>ERZ772874.956-NODE-956-length-15545-cov-9.150097_pt1 | contig 15545 bp, 16 predicted proteins | sample MGYA00580586_ERZ772874 | MGnify/ENA primary metagenome ERZ772874 (study PRJEB29015, sample SAMEA2737952) | human oral metagenome | biome: human oral; feature: human-associated habitat; material: dental | place: China | collected 2154 ... | reverse complement strand
ATCGATCCGCGGCGAGCACGTCTCCCACGCCGGCAACAAGAGGCTCAAGCGCGCCATGTTCCCCTCTACCTTTGCCTCTCTGTGCTCCGTCCCCGTCTCCCGGGCCTACTACCAGCGCAAACGCCAGCAGGGGAAACGCCACAACCAGGTCGTCCTCGCCCTGGCCCACCGTCGCATCCTGACCCTGCACGCCATGATCCGAAACGGCACCCTCTACAACCCCCAACCAGCCACGAAACTACCCACCGCCGCTTGACACACCACATAGAAGCACCCCCAGGGGGTCGGCAAAGTTGGTGGGTGAGGGCGGCTGAGCGTCGACAGGGGTGGTGTGTCGTTGAGACGGGGGGGGGCGCGGGCCCTGTAGGGACGATGAGTGGTGTCTAGTCGTCCCTTCGTCCTGGGAGCTCGCACCGATGTCATCCTCCACCACGACCGCCCTGTCGCGCCAGCCCCTAGCCCAGGTTTTTAAGGAACGTGACCGACCCCCGCGACAGACGCGGAGTGCGCCACAGCCTGTTCACGGTACTGTCCCTGGCCATCACGGGGGTGCTCGCGGGCTGTCGCAGCCTGACGGCGATATGGGAGCACACCACGGACCTGACCGCCGCCGACCTGGAAACCCTGGGGGTGGAGGCGGGCCGGGCTCTTCCGTCGGAGTCGACCATCCGGCGGGTGCTGCAGGACCTGGACCCCGCTGACGTTGACGCCCACCTGAGGTCATGGTTCTACACACGCACCGGCACCATCGAGGGAAGAACAGTGGTCGCGGTAGACGGCAAGACCATGCGCGGGGCCCGCACCAATGAGAATCCGGCGCCTCATCTCCTGTCGGCCCTGGACCACGCCACCGGCACGGTCCTGACCCAGCAAAGAGTGGCGGACAGGTCCAACCAGAGGCCCCGCCCTACCGGACCTGCTCGAGCCCCTTGACCTGGACGGGGCAGTGGTCACCGCCGACGCCATACACACGCAGACAGGCACCGCCCAGTGGATACGTGATCGGGGTGGTCACTACCTTCTGACGGTCAAGGGAAACCAGAAGACCCTGCGCAGGACGCTCAAGAGGCTTCCCCAGAAGAACGTCCCGTCCACCTCTCCACCTCCTGGGTCGACACCTCTCATGGGCGGCGGGTGCGACGCACCGTCAAAACCGTCGAAGCAACCAAGTGGGCGGGCTTCCCCGCAGCCGCCCAGGTGGTCCGGGTCCGACGCACCACTACCACCAGGAACCGTAAGAACGCGGGCAAGAACAGCAGCGCTAAGACAACCACTAAAAAGACGGGCGTTGAGGTGGTCTACCCCGATCTGCTCCCTACCCATGGACCAGGCCCAGCCCGAGACCGTCGCGGCCCGGGTCCAAGGGCACTGGGGAAGGGAATCGAGAACCGCCTCCACGTCGGTCAGAGACGTCGTCACGGGCGAGGACCACCACCAGCTGCGCACCGCTAACGGCCCCGAGATCATGGCCATGCTGAGAAACCTGGCCATCAACCTCATCCGACTCTTCCACGGTACCAGAGCCGCTATCGCCTCAACCACCAGATCCCTATCAAGACACCCCAAACGAGCCATCAAGCTCATCACCCAGCCAACCACCTAAACCAACTTTGCCGACCCCCTGCGCTGCCCCACCCACAACTACAACCTCATGACCCACAACAGCTAGCACTATCCCAGCTGCTTGCCCCTGGCCGGCACCCCCACCAAATGCTGGGAGCCCAAGACAATCCGCCTGCGGCAGATGAGAATCCCCGCCGTCATCGCCCGCCACGCCTACCGCGTCATCATCCGCCACAAGGCCGACCACCCCTGGACTAACCTCCTGCTCGATGAGCTCGGGCACCTCCAAGGCCTACCAGCCCCGTAAACACGAAGAGCCCCTCTGCTCCCTGCCCACCACGATCCTGAAGGAAAACCCCTCTAGCCCCTGGAAAGGCGCAACCAACGCGAGACGACACTCACCACACCGTCACCACGTGCCACAATCCCGCCCACAGCAACGGCAACGACGCCACAGACCTCAACTCAACCAGCCAATAAAAGATCGAGACTAGTAATGACAAAGGTCAGTTTGCTCCTCCATTGACCCAAACCAGGACAGCCTCTGCCCTATTGTGAACTCCAAGTTTAGGGTAAGCAGCGTTGAGATAGTTCTTTACAGTCCTAGCGGACAGAAACTGTTCCCTGGCGATCTCCTCATTAGTCATGCCCCGCGCTGCAGCATCAAGCACTTCCGCTTCACGCTCAGTCACTTTAGAGCGCAAAGGATTCACTGTTTCCTGCTCCGGGCCATTCACGACGACTTCTGCAGCCTCGGGACCAAGAACCATTCCCCCCATCAGCGCAGTCACCAACGCCCCAGCCAACTCCTTGATACCAATACCGCCATGCACCAGATAACCCTTAGCACCCAAATCAAGTGCCCGCAAAATCATCGTAGACTCGCTAGAGTTAGTAAGCATGAGAACGGCCGAATTCGACGAAAGTTCTGGCAGTGCGTCCAGACCACTCATTCTCGGCATATCGACATCAAGAAGTACAACATCGGGAGTATTCTTCCGAGCCTCCTCGATCGCTTCAACGCCATCACCCGCTTCGCCAACACTATCCACTTGCTCGATTCGACGCAGAAGCGTGACTAGCCCAACTCTAACGATCGGATTATCGTCTACAACGAGCACATGCATCGCATGTATCCTTCCTCATGTTATCTGCCATCATTAACTGTGCCTTATTACTTCACGCCAGGCAAAGGAACTGAGATGGTGGCCGCCGTACCCGCCCCCTTTGCACAACGCCCGATTCGCAATTCTCCTCCGAGTTTACGCAGTCTTTCCCGCACGCCGGCCAAGCCGTAATGCCCTGCCAAAACTAGGTCCTCCTGCCCTCGCATTGCCTCATGAGGGCCCTTTCCGTCATCTTCAACCACAACGGATATAGCACCATCACTACAACGCATCGTTACACGAACACCGCCCGCCTCAGCGTGCTTTTCCACATTGCTGAGCAACTCTCCAACAACACGTTCTACATTCCACGCCCACTCCCCTTGTGGTCGCTGCACCTGTAAGTCTTCCGACACGTCAATAACTGTGTTATGTCCGGTACGCCTCCCCCATGCCTGAATCTGACGGCACAAGTGCTCACTCAGATCCTGAATCGGCTCCGAAGAGTTGAGACCATCAAGCACAGCACGCGCCTCTCGGCTAGCTTCGTCGGCCGCTTCAAAAAGAGTCTCAGCAAGCTCACGAGTTATGGCATTGGCCTCGTCAAGATCATCCTTCAGCGCCTCGGCAAGCATGCGAATACCGTGAATAGACTTGGCCATAGAATCGTGCAAGTCTCTAGCAATGAGCAGTCGCTCGTCACTAGCAGCCCGTTGGATGCGAGCATCCGCAAGTTCATCTGTAAGGCGACTAGTCTGCCGGAACTGGTTTCCCATCCTGACCGCCAAAACTGCTGTCATGGCGAAAAAAAATAGGAAAAGCATGAGTCTTAAACCGCGACCGCGGAAAAATACGTCGCCACCTCCCAGCACGACAACAGTTCCTGCAACCATGAACCACCCCACAACCCATGGAAAAGAGCGGGTGACCCCGATCAAGACCACAGATAACAATACGTACGATCCTCCCAAACCAGGCGCACCGAGCCGATTGACAGACTCTAAGCAAAGTATTCCCGCAATTAGAGCATCTACAACCGGGAACAATCTGCCATTGAGAACAGCATTCGACACATATTGCCAACCCCACAGAAGGAGCGCACTCATCGGCATTGCCAGGAGCGGCAATATAGAAAAACTAGTCCCTAACGCCTTCGAAGCCGCAACCGCGCCAATAGCGGCAAGCACTCCTAACCGTGCACAGGCGAAGAACGACACTGTGGATTTAATAGTCCCGGCCTGAACCTGCGTAGCTAGGGAGATTTCTTCGTGATGCATTTCAGCTTCCAATTCCAGGAACAATATTCATCAAAATCATGCTTCCAAGTATAAGAATCAAGGTAGCCGGAAGAATCATGGTTGTGACCACCATGGCAATCTTCGGCTGTGCCCTGGCTGCCGCACGCCGAACCTGCTGCGCTCGCTCGCGACGAATCTCAGAAGAAATATCTACGAGAGCATCAGCCAAAGGAGTACCTAATTCTTCAGCCTGCAAAAAGGCGGACACAAAAATGGCAACATTCTCACTACGAGAGTTGTCCCGAGCTGCAATAAAAGCATCTCTCCTGGTCACCCCAAGCCGCATGGAATGGATAGCATTCCTCATTTCGTCAGCAAGAGGACCTTCATGGAAAGAGCTCACGCGTTCAACCGCAAGGCGGAAAGACATCCCAGATCGAACCGTCACAGACAGAACATCTAGAAAATCCGGCAGATCACGATCGATCTGTTGAGATCGTTTGAGACCAGTGTTAGTAAGCCAAACTTGCATCCAGCAGGAGAGGAGCATGCCACACACGATCCCTAAAATCAGCTCATCAAGAAGGAAACAAAACAGAAAAACAATAAGCCCCAACAGAATAAAACCTGTCTCACGCTGAATGAACGTCCGTTGGGTTAAGCCAGCCGGATAACCCGCTCTTTTTAGTCGACTTTCCAATCGCGCTCGTCGCCGAGGGCCATAAACTCCTGAAAGTAACCTCCCAAAACGATCACCAGCCTTGTCAACCACTTTGATGACGAGGCTTTCTTTTTCACGGACAGTAGCATCTTCCTCCATGGACAGGTACTGCGCCGCATTATAACTAACCATTCGCACACCCTGTGCTGCACACAGGACCAAAATAAAGGCAACCAGTGCAACCACTATCGAGATAAGATACATCAGATATCCACTCTTGAGACAAGACGCATCATTCCAACGCCCCCAGCGAAGAGTACACCCGCGATTACCAAAGCTACTCGCCCAAAAAATGATGAGGCCATCAGGTCAAGGAATCCCGGCTTCGCCAAATTCATAAGGAGAACAGACCCCAACCCAATAAGAATTACTGCGTAACCCGAGATAGACGCCCCCAAAATCGTAGTCCCAACTTCCCGACGCAGTTCTTTACGATCTTCCAACGAAGCGGCAATGTCGTTAAGAGCACGAACGAGTTCCCCACCGGCGCGCTGTTGAATAACGATGGTACGAATAAGCACTCCAACTTCACGCGATGGAAGCCGCTCCGAGAGTTTCTGGAGAGCTTGCTCTACTGGCCATCCTATATCTAACTGAGTAACCACGTTCCCAATCTCGTCGCAAGCAGGACTCATTAGCTCTGTAGACGCCATGCCCAAGCATCTACGCATCGAAAGCCCCGCAGAGCTTCCATTGGCGAGCAGACGCGCAAGATCAGGTAACTGGGCGACAAAGCGCTGAGTCCGTTTCATGCAACGGTGATCCAACCAGCGGAGAAAGACCAACGGAGAGGTCAGAGCCAAGACTACCGAGGCAATCCTTCCTACCAATATTTGCCCGCCAACGAGGAGCACTAAGACAGTAGCAATCATCACCAGAAGCACTCGGGTAGCAGGCCAATGGAGACCCGCCGCCATGAGCTTATTATTCATGCCCGTCACCCAACGGGTGTTCTGCAATAAACGCCCCAAACGATTGCTTACGGTTGCGGACGCATGTTTCCCGCTGGGCCCCATACTTTCTTCAAGATCTTGTGTGCGTCTACGGTCCCCAGAAAGGGTAATAACACCCCAACATCCTATAGCGAGGGAGACTACCGCCGCAGCCAGAATTATCCAAGGGGTAACCATCACTGAGCACCTCCCGTATTCCGTAGGTACGCGGGCTCGATTTGCTCCCGTTTTTGAGTCAACCGACGCGCCATCTTCTCTGAAAGCGGGAAACGAGCGACATTATCCTTTTCGTCACGCGGAGTGCCTACTAGAGAGCGCATAATCGGTTGGGTCATGTAAGATTCTCTACGCTCGGAGGTAATTTCAGCTATTTCACTGACGCGCCTCGCTCCAGTAGCATCGCGTTCAAGTTGGACGATGATGTCTATCGCCCCGTTGATCTGATCTCGAATCGTATCAACGGGGAGGGAGATATCTGACATCGACGCTAGTGTCTCCAAGCGGCTAAGAGCATCCACTGTACTGTTTGCGTGCACTGTGGTCAGGGAACCCTCGTGCCCGGTGTTCATCGCTTGGAGCATGTCAAGCGTTTCACCGCCACGTACCTCCCCAACGACGATCCTGTCGGGGCGCATACGCAGCGCATTACGTACAAGATCACGGATGGTGACTTGCCCTTTTCCTTCGGAATTAGCGGGCCTGGCTTCCATCCGCACGACGTGGCTTTGCTGAAGGGAAAGCTCCGCCGCATCTTCAATGGTTAAGATACGCTCTGCCTCAGGAATTGCACCAGAAAGGGCGTTGAGAAACGTTGTTTTGCCCGTACCGGTCCCCCCGGAGACCAGGATATTCAGCCGGGCACGAACCATCGACATCAAAAGGTTCGCCGCATCGTTGGGAAGGCTCTTACGTGTCACAAGGTCGTTGAGACGAAACGGCTGAGGAAAGCGACGGATCGTAATGGTCGGCCCGTCGAGTGCCAGAGGAGGGATGATAACATTGACACGCTCACCTCCTGCCAAGCGCGCATCCACCATCGGGCTAGACTCATCGACACGACGGTTAACCGACGACACAATACGATCTATGGTCCTATAGATTTCCTCTTCAGAGGAAAAACCTTGAGGCAACCGTTCCAAGCGCCCGGCACGCTCAACAAAGATGCTCCCCGTCCCATTGACCATGATCTCCGTGACAGTCTGATCGGCAATAAGCGGTTCAAGGATGCCCAGTCCCACTGACTCGTCGACCACACGTTCAATGAGTCGCACACGCTCCGAGGAGGACATCACTGGTCCCTCTGCGGAGAGAATACGAGAGAGCATGCGCTCAAGCCGGGCACGGCGCTGCGGCATCGACAGGGAGGAAACTTCATCGAGGTTGATCTCCTCGAGAAGCCGGTTTCGATACGTGGAAACAAGACTATCTCGCTCGTTTCCATTGCCGGCATGGTCTGGATCTCGCAAAATCCTATCGCGCAGGGCCATCAGGAATCCCCCTTGGGAAAGGAGGCACTGCGTGTCACTGTCAGTTCCGAACTGGTGATCCACGGAATGCCGACGGGGATGCGTGATGTCACCGCCACACAATTTTCCCCCGTGCAACTTCGACTCACGCTCTCAATAACTACCCAATCGGGCAGCGCATTGGCAACCGCACTGTCAACCGAGGTCTGGCGAGTCATAGCGGCTCGAGCACCGTCTCGGGCGGCAGCCTGGGTTGACGAGACCACCGAGACAGCAAGGAATCCCTGCACGACGAACAGAGTAATAAGAACGATAATGGGAACGGCGATCGCGAGTTCGACGGAAAGCGACCCCCGTTCGCAATCGCGACATAAGCCGCGACTTCTAAGACGTTCAAAACATTTTATAGTGCTCATCATCAACGCTCCCACTGAATAATTGCACTATCATCGACTGGCGGAAGGTTGAAGGGCGACGGAATCGACAGGCTGACATCCACTCGACTGCTATAGGGAGATCCAACCTTGAGCCCATCACCCCATCCCCAAGGAAGACGGTCGGCAACTTTTCTCTGGACTTGTCCTTGGGGCATCCCCACCGCATAGTAACGCGCCGCATCCTTGGCCGCGTTGGCGGCGACCAAGTGACTGGCTCCCCAGAATACAAGTTGGATACAAACCAGAATAGTCAACGTAATGAGTGCGAAGGAGACCGGGGCCTCAGCGAGAATCTGTCCCTGTTCCCGGCGTCTCCCCCAACCACCTCGACGTTTACCTCGCTTATTTCGTTCTCCGCGTTTCGTCAACTGGTTAGATCGGCCGGACCTCTGGTCGGCATGTGTAGCGTCTCTTTCAAGCATCGTTGAATCCTGTGATAGGAGAGGAGTGGCTTTCCGAGTGCCATTATCGACCCACTGTTTGAGTGGCCCAACGATCGGCTCGAGTGGCTGTTCCAAGACAGTGGCAGTGTTCATGGATGGCTCAAGCAACTTTTCAGCTCCTGGAACCTCCATTCCTACAGCTAGCCCTGTCAGACGTCCTGCAGCGGAAGGCTGGATTTCCGCTTTACGATTCACCTTGTTCAAGACAAGGGACAGTGGGCTGGACCTCGCAATGTCAAGTCGCTCCATTGATTCATGAAGGCGCCTGGCTGCGCGCAGAGAAGGAATATCCGGAGTGGCAACAACCAGTATCTCATCAGCGAAGTCCAAGGCAGCAGCCTGTACATCATCCAAACGCGATCCACAGTCCAGAATAATGGCGGCATATTGGTATCGCGTGGCCTGGACCACCCGTCGGACCTGTGGTTCACCCATTGTCTCACCAGCCTCACCGTACTTAGGGGCCGCTAGGAGCATGATGCCCCCGTGTATCGGGAAACTAGCTTCATCGAGTTCGCGCCGCCCGATGTTCTCTCCCACATCGGCAAGGTCTGTCACCGAGCGCTGTGGCCTGGCCCCGCAGTATGCGGCAAGGTCACCATTGCGCAGATCGAGATCGATGAGACACGTTGGTGTCCGGCGAGCAAGCTCACGAGCTAGTAAAAGTGCAAGCAGTGAGGTGCCCACTCCTCCCTTCGCCCCAACAACGGCGATAACTCGCCCGATCTGACGCTGCTGTTCTATAGCAAAACCTTCGACGCGATGGTGGACAACCTGCGTCCAGGCGACGGCTGCGGGAACCTTCGTCGAATACGCCTCTAGGGACGCCGGCAGGGGGAGCACATCGCGAGCACCAACATCTAAGGCACTCTCGTAGATCTGGTTACCACGTTCGGTTGTCAGTAGTAACGTGGCGACCAATGGCCAGGACATAGTGACCTCACGGGCCAGATCGAGTCCGAGTCCGTCGTTAATGTGCAGGTCAATCAGAACGACGTGGCCTTCGGAATCGTCTTGGAGACGCATGCGCAGACTCTCGGCCGAGCCGACAGCGTTAACAGCAAAGGAGGCGTCTATCTCGAGCAGCGTGGCACGAACCTGCTCGACGACCTCGCGGTTTTGCGAAACGATGAACAATGCCATTACTCAGTTACCACCTTTTTCTGTTGAGGGTGCTTCAGGTGCAGCAGGAGCCTGTCCAGAGTTCCCGGTGTACTGGGTGGAATCTGGCCCCAAGGCACCATCATCGCCCTCGCCACGTAGAGCTAACCGCACTTTGACAGCAAAACTCTCCGCATAAGCAACCTTCAGCGCATTTTGCGTACTTAAAGCAAAGGTGACTGGGACTCCTTTTTCGTCGGTGAAATTGCCGGATTCGTCTTTTTCTTTGACGTCAGTTGGAACACCGACGTCGAGAATTTTCGCATTTTCCACTACAACTTGGGCATGTTGAGCTTTGGTGTTCGGATCCTCAACCGTCGCGATGATATCGACAGTTTGACCTGAGGACACCTTGCCTGCTACTCCAGTTTCAGCGTCTACGATAATAGCAACCTCACGATATCCGGACTGGAGTCCCGGCGGGGATTCAAGCATCCCTGCTTGAAGCATATCTCCCTTGCTATAGGCCCCCGAAGTTACTAGACCGGAAGTCTCCTTAAATGAGTGCAATGCTCCGTTAGGAGCCCATCGCACGGGGACCTCTTTCACCTCAACGTCTTCCTCTTTCAGAGATGTTAATGTCTCCACATCCCGAGCAAGAGTGACGACAGTGGTCATTGGACCAACCTGACTCGCCACGGAGTTGACGTAGGAAAGAACCAAGCCAAAGGTAACCAGCGCCCCGACAATGGTGAAGAAAATGAGGACGATACCTTTACGCTGACGGGGGTTCATCGAATCGAAACTCCTTTGGTATTAGGTTGGATACACTGTGGCGACAATGACAAATGTTCAGGGACACGAGCGGTCCCACAGAAGAGACAACCGGATGGACCAGCAGGTCGACCGCAACGGTTGCACTCTTCACATCCGGCCTGCTGCGCCAAAACGATGGCCATTCGACCGGGGGCATCGGGGAGTGCAGAGCGCTCAACCCAACTGCGGGCGTTCCAACTCGTACGCTCTAAGGGGAGAAAAATCCCCGCTTGCGGCGCAACGACCTCGATCCCTCGATCCTTTCCAGAAGGACTGGAACGAGCTTCGATGGTCAGAGCAGTCGGAAGTTCGGACCAGTTCACAGGACGGACGGAAGTAACTTTTCGAGTTCTTATGTCGACATCGAAACTCGCACCCGGGAAAAAACTGCGGAGGTGCTGCCTCATCGAGGGACGCCCTGCCTCAAGCCGAGAGACTGAAGTCAGTGCGACCCGAGTTTCCACCACACTCTGCGCAGCATCAGCCACTGCCTGCGCGACACCGAGATAGGCCGTCGGAATAGACAGAAGAAGAGCAGCGATTGCAGCCTGACGAGTCGGGGTTCCCAGCACCGTCACCACAGCCACCCGGTCATGCTCTGCAACAGCACGAGCCACTCGTGGCGCGCGGGTCCGGCTTTGAGACCCGCAGATGATCAGAACATCCTCGCTTGGGCGACGAGGAATGAACTGGCAAGCCTCTTCCAAGGTGTCTGTCGTCCTCACACCTGGCGCGAGTCCCACGATGCTGATGCCCGCGCTCAGGAACATGACGCCCACCTGCGCCGCGAGTCATCTGACATAGGAGCGGGCCCTAGCTGGCGGCCACTCGAGAGACGCCATGCCCTCAAGACCACAGACCTTCGGCCTCTTACAACAGGTCCCTCCACCACACAAGCCCCTTCTTGCAGATAGCAATCAATTCGCAATCATTCAGTTGCATCGGGGACTATACCCGAAAGTACTCTCGCGAGAGCTGTCTGCTCCAGCACCCCACATGGGCACCTCTCCCCCGTCTCTCAACCATCGATATACCTATCGTTCAAATTGTGAACACCTATATATTCGACCGCCCTGCACCTTCTGAGCACCCCTTGTGATTTGCCAATAACTAGCTCCAATGACGTTGTGGTGTAGCACCACAGTGATGCTAGGAGGACGCCATGCCTTCAGGTAGGGGTGAACGCCCCACCACCGCCCTACTCGGGGCTTGCCTCTGTTGTTTGGGCATGCTGATTGCGGCCTTTGGGCTGGGCAGGGCGAGATGATCTGAGCATGGTTAGGAAGGGGTCCTCCGAGGAACTTGCGGCGTCAGGCGGCGGACCTGTACGAGACGACAGTGCACGGCAGTCGCCCAGGACCTGGGAGTCGAGCGCGGCACGCTGCGCCAGTAGCTGGCCCGGTACGGGACCGAGCGCAAGACCGAGGCTGACGGCAGGCCGGTACCCAACCCACTGCGCTCCAACGTTCCTGATGCGTCCCAGCCAAGTGGTGTGGTGCAGGAGACTGCCTCGGAGACGATCGTCCGCCTGGAGGCTGCCAACGCCGAGCCTCGAGCCCAGAGAGGTCAAGCCCGGCCCGGGAGCCGGTGGGATCCTTCAGCAGACGGCCAAGCATGTCTCGCCGGTGGGGACGATCCGGTAGAGCCTGGTCCCTGGTTCGTTGAGAACCACCAGGACGCCTATAAGGTCAAGCGGCTGCGGGTTGGTCGAGACAGAGGCGCTCGCCCTACATGCGCCTGGAGGAGAGCCAGCAGACCGGCCCGTCAGCAACGAGCGGCCGCTGACGCGGTCCCGACCAAGCGGATGCGCGTAGCTGTACAAGGTCGACCCGGCCATGGGCTCACCCAGGACCGATCACCGAGCTCAACGAGGCCGCCCCGCAGGACTGCGGGCGAATGAGGTGTAAGCGGGTCGCCCGACTTAATGTGAGTCGCCCTGGGTTTGATGGAGGCAGTGGTGACAGGTAAGGATCGCTGTTATGGGACTTAAGGAAGTACCCCGGTGAGCTGTGGGAGCGGGCCACGAGGACGGGTGTTGGCGGCACTGGCTGCCCCAGCACGGGCCAGGGGGGGCGGTGCGCAGGATCGGCGAGGAGCTGGGTGTCCACCCCGAGGCTCTACGGTCCTGGGTCAACAAGGCCCAGGTCGATGGTGGTCTGAGGCCGGGAACCACCACCGATGAGGCGGCCCGGATCAGGGAGCCGGCGTTGGAGATCCGAGAACTGCGTCGGGCCAATGAGATCCTGCGCAAGGCGAGTACGTATCTGCGCCCCGGGCGGAGTGTGAGCGCCCGTCCCGCTGATCTGCCAGTACATCGAGACCAAGAAGGAGGAGTTTGGGGCCTGGCCGATCTGCAAGGTGCTCACTGGCGCCGGAGTCAAGATCGCCCCGAGTGCCTGACTCACGCCCGCCGTAGCCGGCCTCTTAGTGCCAGGAGCCTGCGCGACGAGGCTCTCAAGGCGGAGATATCCAGAATCCACAAGAACCAGCTACTCGGTGCTGGGGGCCCGCAAGATGCACGTGATGCGGGGCCGGCCTAACGCTGCCCATGGGCTGGGGCATGTGGCCCGGTGCACCGCCCGTGCGACTCATGGGCGACCTGGGCCTGCACGGCGTCAGACGCGCCAAATCACCACGTACCACGCGCTCGGTGTCTAAGGATCAGTGCCCGGCCGACCTGGTCAAGCGGCACCTCGAGGCCTTCGCCCCGGGTGGGCTGTGGGTCGCCGACATTCCCCCGCAAGCGGGAGGTGCCCCCTCCTATGTGCGCACCTTCTCAGGGTGGGTGTACGTCGCCTTTATCACCGACGTGCTCTCGCGACGAATCGTGGGGAGGCAGACCACCTGCCGGCCAGTGTGCACCGACCGGGCTCTGGACGCCCTGGAGATGGCTCTCTGGCAGCGAAAACGAGCCGGTGCTGACCTGACGGGCCTGGTGCATCACTTGCGACCGTGGGGTGCAGTACCGGCCCCGTCCGCTACGGACAGGCCCTATCAGACCGCGACGCCGTCGCCTCCGTAGACTCCAAGGCAGACTCCCTTTCGGCTTCGCCCTGGCCGAGGCGCTCAACTCGCTGTACAAGACCGAGCTCATCCTTTGGCCAGGGCCCCTGGCAGGACATCGACGCCGCCGAGCTCGCCACCGCCGAGTGGGTCCACTGGTACGGGCACCACCCAGCCACACTCCGCCATCGGCATGCGAACCCCCGCCGAGCACGAAGCCGCCTGGGCACCCGACCGCCACCGCCAGGAACAATCACAACCGGCAACCACCGGCACCAGATAAACCAGCCTCCACAAAACCCGGGGCTTGACAAGGCGTTCGTCGCCGAGTGCAAGGCCCTCGGGATGGCTCAGTCCACGGGAGCAGCCGACTCCAGCGCGGATAACGCGCTGGCCGAATCAAATGGGGCCGCTTCGAAGCGCGAGGTCCTCATGGACGCAAGCTCCTGGGGCGCTGAGCTCACCTGCCGGAGCCAGACCTTCAGATGACCGACCCGCGCACGACACCGTGCGCCGCCACTCCTACCGCGGCCACATCCCCCAACCACCCATGAGAAGCAGACCTCAACCACTACGCTGGCAACCACCACATAAACCAACCCCCGTGCCTAACAACAAAGGACAAGGCCCACCTCGACTTCACGTCGAAGGGTACCAAATGTCAAACCTCGGGATTGGGGCTCCACCGACAGCCTGTGTACTTGCTCTTGACGGCTCAAGGTCGTGGTGGATGCTGGGAGACATGCAGGCAGCCGCTGCTCTCCGAAACCGTTGGCGCTGGCGCACATCTGTCCGTAGAGTCTCAGACAGATAACGGTATCGACCCTGACGACACCGCTCTACATTACGTCGCCTCACCGAAAGGACGCACTCCGTGCGCCGTCGTTCCCGTCCTTCTCAGGCAGCCTGGGCTGCCGCCACAGCACTGTTCGTCGGCATCTCAGTCTCCACAACCCAGCCAACCGCAGCAGCTCCGAACTCTGACGCAGACCAGAACGTAGGCATGACAAGCTCACTATCCAGCGGTTACTTAGCCGAAGGTCCCAAGTCCAACCCGGTGACCGAGCAGGTCACTGAAACGCGAGCGCAGCGAGCAACTTCACAGTGCTTCAACCAACGTACTTGTCCATCAGCGTCGTCTCAGGAGACCACCAAGCAGGCGGATAATGTCGGAGCCGGACGAGTCAAGCATGCACACCCCTCCGCAGCAGCTCAGCCTGACTCCGCGGTCGAGTCGTCAGCGGGTCAGCTGACGACCGGTAAGACGTCATCGAGCAGCACCGTCGGTGCCACAGCCGCGCCATCTTCCCACCCCTCGATCACGTACGCGGTTCTCGCCATCACTGGCAACGTCACATACCGGCGCGCGACAACTACTGAGCCCAACGGGACTGGAGCGGTCAGCCACACGCTCTCCTACAAGGCCGATGTCCCTGTCCCGGAGCACAGCCAAGAACCGGATTCCTCATGGGACACCTTTGGTATCACTTCTCCCCCCGCTGGTCAGCGTATCTGCCTGGGCAACGTCGCTCTCTCCTATGACTCCGGAGGCGACCTCGACAAGATGACCTTCACTCATGTCACCGAGGGATCTGCCAACGGCAGCATCTCTGGAGTCTCTGCGGGCACGGCAGTCACCACGGTAGTCACCACAACACTTGACGTCTCAGTACTCAGCGGATCCGATCGCGATCTCGCCAACAGCTACGCCACAACCGTCCTGCTCTCGTCGGGCACCGTCAACGTCCCAGCAGCCTCTTTGTCCGTAAGTGATCCACCGGGTTCCTCCGCCAGTGGCACATTTGCCGCAGTCCTTGCTACCAAAGCGAGCACCACGCAGCTCGTTGTCAACGGCGCAGCGATCACTGACAACGGCGGCTTTGATGCCCTCTCCGGTACTTGGAGCACTGACAAGCTCACGAAAGACCGGAAACAGTTGGCAAGTCAAACCCACTAGCCGGTTCCTCTTTGGACGCCTGACAACAACGCAAGGACAGTATATGAAGACTCCTGTAACAGCCGCAGCGATTTCGGTGGTAGTTGCCGCACTCACCCTGAGTGCCTGCGGCCAGAGCGGCGCCTCGGACCCCAACACCACTACCACATCGGACACCGTCTCTGTATCCCAGTCGTCAACATCGAAAAGCACAGCGGTCACGTCGTCGAACGGTATGATGACAATTCTTCCTGCTGGAAACCTCATGATCCAGGTACCTGAGGATGCCATCACTGAGGCCACCACGACCTACGACGACGGTATGCAACAAACCTACTACGACAGCAGAAGCGGTATCCCCCTCACTGTTGCCGTCGAGTACTACGCCGCTGGCGCCAAACCAGCGGCAAGCATCCTGGCCGCAGAACAGCAGGCGCTGGCCGCCCAGTCCATTCAGCCAAAGGTCACTCCTACCGAGGTTCCTGGAGGAACCGGAGGAAACCGCATGGACTGGCAGGTCAAGGCGATCCCACCTTGGCTGCAGGACCGTAAGACCGCCGAGGTTCCCATCACGTGCGCAGGGATCATCATTGACGGGCCAGGTGGAGAGAGTTACGGCGTCTACGTCTTCGCGGACCCCAAGAATAAGGACAGTCTCGACCGTATATCTTCCGTCCTCTCATCGTTGAAGGTGAATGCCTCATGAGGCGCCGTCTCCTCATGGCCGCAGGCGGTATTGCCTCGTTGAGCACGGTCGTGTCA
>ERZ772874.955-NODE-955-length-15554-cov-20.450932_pt1 | contig 15554 bp, 12 predicted proteins | sample MGYA00580586_ERZ772874 | MGnify/ENA primary metagenome ERZ772874 (study PRJEB29015, sample SAMEA2737952) | human oral metagenome | biome: human oral; feature: human-associated habitat; material: dental | place: China | collected 2154 ... | reverse complement strand
GGACTTTCCGGCATCACATGCAAGGCGCGGAATCAAGCTTGTAACAAAGCGGCCGGAAGGGTCGGCGCCCTCCCGCGCCCCGCGCGGCCTGTTCCGGCCACGGGCGTGAGCCCACGGGTCACGACGGACCGCCACCCGCCCCGGCATCGCCACCAGCCTCACCGACCTCGCCTCCCAACTCAGCCAGGATGTAGAGGGGGCGACCCTTGACCTCGGTATAGATCTTTGAGACGTACAGGCCAACGACGCCGAGCGCGCAGGTGATCATGCCAACGCCCAGAAGGATCACGACCATCATCGAGGGCCAGCCAGCCACGCGATCGCCAAAGAGGAGTGCCCTCACAAAGATGACGACCATGAGCAGGATGGACAGCGCCGAGAAGACCAGGCCGACGGCGACGATCAGCTCGAGCGGCTTTACCGTGTAGGCGATGATGCCCTCAAGGGCGTAGCCCGCAAGCGACCAGAACGACCAACTCGTCTCCCCGGCTGCGCGCTCGACGTTTTGAAACTCGACCCACTCGACCCGAAAGCCCACCCATTCAAAGAGGCCCTTCGTGAAGCGGTTGTACTCCCTGCACTCGAGCACAGCTTGGGCGAAGCGCCGGCTCATGACCGAGAAGTCGCGTGCGCCGTCCTTGACGTCCAGTCCGGTCATGCCGCTCATGACCTTATAGAAGAGGCGCGCGAAGGCCGAGCGCAGGGCGGGTTCCCCCTTGCGCGAGACGCGCCTCGCCGCTGCCCGGTCGCACTCTCCACTCGCAACCCTCTGGAGCATCTGGGGCAAGAGCGACGGCGGGTCCTGCAGGTCAACATCCATGACGGCAAGGTAGTCGCCGATGCCAAGCGCATGCTCGAGGCCCGCGTACATGGCCGCCTCCTTGCCGAAGTTGCGCGAGAACGAGACGTAGCTCACGTCACCATGCGCCTGCGCCAGCTCGCGGAGCCTCCCGAGCGTCTCGTCGCTCGAGCCATCGTCCACGAAGAGCAGGTGCAACGCAACGCCCATGGCCTTGAGGCTAGAGCCTGCGGCCTCATGGATCGTGCGGTAGAAGAGGCCTACCGTATCCTGCTCGTTGTAGCAGGGAACGACCACCACGAGACTTCCCCCAAGAGGGGTCTCTCCCTCCCGCTCAGCCCCGGCTATGGCGGCGGGCGCGGCCTGAGCTGGGCACTCGCCACCCCCAGGGCTCACCGAGCCACCTTCTCGAGCTTATAGAACACATACTCCTTGGAGGAGATCGGGCGATAGAACGACATGCTGCCCTGGACCCTATAGCCAAACCACTGGGCGACGTCACCGACCTTGAAGAGAGTCGTGGGCGTCTCGAGGTACCAGAGCTCATCTGGACCGTCAACGAAAGCCTCATCGAGGGTATCGCAAAGCGTCAGGGAAGGCTCATAGGCCTCATAGGCCACGCGCGTCGAGTCGCTGTAGCCCGCCAAGATCGCCCGTGCACCCGCAGCTCCCGTCACCAACGTCCCGACCTCGCAGTCTGACGAGACGAGCGCGCCGTCGGGAATGGACTCTAGAAACTCGTTGGCCGCTGCGTTCTGGGGACTATGGTAGCGGGGTAGCCAAAATGCCATGGTCTGCGCTGTGAGCAGCACGGCGATGGCCGCTGCAGCCCCATAGAGCAGGGGCCTGCCGGCCCGTGCCAAAACGAGCGAGACGGCTAGGACCAAACCGGCTAGCCCCACGTAGAAGTAGCGCACATAGAGGATGGGCCTGTTCATAATCAGGCCCGCGAGCAGGGCCAGGCAGAGCGGCAGCAGATAGACAATGAGGCAGACCGTAAGCGGGTGGGTGAGGACCTGCGGCGCCCACCCGGTAAGGCCGCTATGCCCTCGGGCGTCGCCCGAACACGCGTCTCCCTTGCTCGGCTTCTCCCCTCCTGCCCTCCTCGTCCCGGCCCGAGGACCAAGGGCGGCCGCCGTGACCACGACGGCAACGAACGCGAGCGACCCCACCAGCGTCAAAGACTCTGTCAGACCGCTCATGACCACCGCGTCGATGCTTGCCATGTCGCTGTCGAGGAAGGGAAAGCAGACGATCTGCAAAAGGGCCCTCGGGAGGTCAAGCCTGATCCAGAAGTACTGGGAGACGTGGCCTGCCTGCCCGAGCAGGGCGCCCATCCACGGAGCGAAGCTGGCACAGGCAAGCGCCGCCGCTAGGACGTAGTCGCGCACGACGTGCGTGTCCCTCAGGCAGCGACGAGCGCAGACAAGCGCCACGATGACACAGAGGTTCACCGAGAAGGCCGCCATGAGCGCAAAGTAGTGGCAGTTGGCAGCTGCGGCGGACGAGAGGCACAGCACGACCCACCAGTGCCGTGGTAGCGTGGGCGCCACCTCTCCCAGGCGCGCCTCACGCAGCGCCCGAATGACCCGAAGCCCATAGATAAGGCACACACCCACGAAAAGAGCCGCCCAACTGTACATGCGGATCTGGCTGGATACCCTAAACGACCAGGGGCTCACCAGCGTGAGAAACGAGAATGCGATGCCCACGCGCCCGCCAAAGTCACGGCGCAGGTGAGTGTAGCCCAGAAGCGAGAGGCAGCCCAGGGCCGCCACCGAGAAGAGGCGGTAGGCGACCACATTGTCCGGAAAGAGGAGCCACACAAGCTTGAGCAGGTAGTAGTAGAGGGGCGGGTGAACATCGCTCGCTGCGATGCGCCACAGCTCCCCCAGAGGGTGGCGAACGAGGGCCACCGAGTAGCTCTCGTCGAACCAAAGGGCGCTGTAGGCAGACAGCGAGGACAGAAGGGCGACTCCCGCCACGATGACGGCAATGTGGGCCACCTTAAGCGGCTCACGCCCCGCCAGGTCCTTGCCCTTGGGTGCAAGAGCGGGTCCCATGGCCTAGTATCCCCTGATGGAGTTCAGGAAGTCACGGGCACGCTCTGTCGCGGGATGGTCGAAGAACTTGTCCGGCGAGGATTGCTCCAGAATCTGGCCCTCGGCCATGAACACGACCTGATTGGCGACGCGACGCGCAAACCCCATCTCGTGTGTGACGACGACCATGGTCATGCCCTCCCTTGCAAGCTCGACCATGACCTCGAGGACCTCGTTGATCATCTCTGGGTCGAGGGCGCTTGTCGGCTCGTCGAAGAGCATCGCCTTGGGACGCATCGCCAGCGAGCGCGCGATCGCCACGCGCTGCTGCTGACCGCCCGAGAGCTGCGCGGGCACCTTGGAAGCCTGCTCGTTCACGCCGACCCTCTCGAGCAGCTCCATTGCCTGCCGCTCGGCCTCCTTTCGCGGGGTGCCCAGCACCTCAATGGGTCCCATGGTCACGTTGTCCAGGATCGTCCTGTGCGAGAAGAGGTTGAAGCTCTGGAACACCATGCCCATCTGCGCGCGCATGGCCGCAAGCTCCTTGCCCTCCTCTGGAAGGAGGCGCCCCTCGATGAGGATCTCGCCGGAGTCTATCGTCTCAAGGCGATTGATCGTGCGGATGAGGGTGGACTTGCCCGAGCCCGAGGGGCCGATCACGACCAAGACCTCCCCCTTGCTGACCTTGAGGTTGACGTCTTTGAGCACGTGCAGCTCCCCGTAGTGCTTCTCGACGTGGCGAAGCTCGATCACAGGGGGATCGGTGTCTGCCGCAGTGTCGGCAGATGCGGCCTTTACGCTGGTCGCAGGGGGGGTTATGCCTGCCTTCTCGTCTGACATGTCACTCCTTAGCGTGGGCGGACAGGGGCACTAGAAGGAGCTCGTGCCCAGGCGCGAGATGATCCTCACGCCCGTACGGGCGGCGATGAGGGCCGCCAGCCTGTTGATGAGGTAGTTGAGCAGGATGTAGATCACGGCCACGACCGCATAGACCGACACGAGCGCGTTGTAGTTATTGATGAGCACGCGCGCGTCCTGCATCATGTCGGGGTAGCTGACCACGTAGGCAAGCGTCGTGTCCTTGACGACCACGACGAGCTGCGAGATGAGCGTCGGGATGACATAGCGCACCGCCTGGGGAAGCACGATCTTTGAGGTGATCGCGCGGCGGCTCATGCCGAGCGAGAGCGCGGCCTCAACCTGGCCCTTGGGAACGGCGTTGACCCCGGCGCGGAGGACCTCGGCGATCACGCCCGACGCGGCAAGGCCCACCGGCAGCGTGATCATCCAGAACGCCTGGAGCTTGATGCCGTACTGCGGCACCACCAGGAAGAAGAAGTAGATCAGAAGCAGGCTCGGAACACCGCGGAAGAAGTCGATGACGATGCGACAGACGAGCGCGAGGGGGCCCGGTCCGCTCGTGCGGCCGAGCATGAGGAGCAACCCCAGCACCAGGGCGATGACCCCGGCTGCGAGCGACACCTGCAGCGTCCCGAGAAAGCCACTGCCCAGAAACGCCCAGGTGCTGCTCCGCGCAAAGAAGGACCAGTAGCGAGGGGCGAACTGCCCCTTTAGGTAGAACTGACGGACGATGAGGGCGAGCAGGCCCACAACGAGCACGATGCCCACGCCCGTCCAGACGCGGATGAGGCGCCTGGTCCTTGGTCCCGGGGGCTCATAGAGCGCATCGCGCATCGAGCCTGAGTTCACGCTCATCTGAGTATCCTCACCCTCTGGTCTATGCGATTGCCGACCCATCCTATCGCGACTGCCGTCAGCGCGTAGCCCAGAGCCGAGACCATGAAGGCCGCGATGCCTCCGGTGGCATGCGTGTTGATGAAGGACACGAGCCCCGTGAGCTCGTTGGGCGCAAGGGGAACCTGAGAGCCCAGCGCCGTCGTCAACATGACGGCAATGAGCAAGTTGGTCATGGGAAGCACGGTTGTCCTGAGCGCCTGGGGGATGACGAGCTGGCGCATGATCTGGGAAAAGCCAAGACCCAAGGAACGCGCCGCCTCGACCTGCCCGACCGCGATGGTGTTGATGCCGCTCATGAAGTTCTCGCTGCCAAAGGCCGAGGCCACAAGTGACACGACGACGATGACGCTGGGCAGGTAGTCAAGGGTAACGCCCAGACGTGGCAGAGAGTACACCACCAGCACGAGGAGCGACACGCCCGGAATGTTGCGAAAGACCTGAACATACAGATCACCCACAGCCCGCAGCGGCCCTATGGGGCTCACGCGCATGACGGTGACGACAAGTGCCAGGGCCATGGCGGCAACGTAGGAGATTGCAGTCATACCCCACGTCATGAGAAGCGCCGTCACGTACAACCCACCATACTGGGAGATGAGCTCAGAAAACCCCATGAACACCCCCTTTCTACGCCCTGAGGTCGCTAGGTCGCACGAACCTTCCGACAATGGCCGCGACTCGACTCTTGCGACCCTCAGGGCCTCTCCCCCACTGTCCTCCAGCCAGAGCCGTCAGGCCTGCCTGGACATGGCGCGAGCGAGCGGCTCGACCGCGCCCCTGCTAGGCCAGCGCCGGAGGCTGGGGAGCGGTCGTCTGGTTGGTACGGTCGCCGATGCATATCTTCCAGAGCCTCTCCCACAGTCCGTCATTCTCGACCTCCTTGAGGAAGGCGTTCACGAAGGCGACGCCATCTGAGTTGAGCGGCATGCCAATGCCGTATTGGTCATCGGGACCAAAGGGGTCACCGACGACCTTGAAGTCGTCGGGCTGCTTGGCCACGGTGCTCTCGAGCATCGTGCGATCGATGACATAGGCGTCCACGCGACCCTGGGAGAGGGCCTCCTCTGCCTCTGAGCTGGTCGTGAACTCCTGCTGCTTGGCATCGGGGCAGGCTTGGGCAAGGATGGCGGGGCCGGTGGAGCCTGACTGCACGGCAACTCTCTTGCCTGCAAGATCGTTAAGGCCGTGTATGCTCGCGTTGTCCTTGGTCACGAGGATGCCCTGATGGGAACTGTAGTAGGGACCCGCGAAGGAGATGAGCTGCTTGCGCGTATCGTTTATGGAGTAGGTCGCAAAGACGCAGTCGACCTGGTTGTTCTGGAGCACGGACTCGCGCGTGTCAGAAGTGACCTTCGTGAGCTCGAACTTGGTCTGGTCACCCAGGACATAGCGGGTCAGGAGCTGCGTCAGACCGGCATCGAAGCCATAGAGCTTGCCGTCGGTGTCGTCGCGCTGCGAGAAGAGCGTGGAGGTCTCGACCCCGCCCACGAGGAGCCTGCCACGGTCCTTGACGGTCTTCGCCCAAACATTGGCCTCAATGAGGGAGTCATCGGCGACCTTACCTGCGTCCAGCAGGCTGGCGAAGGCGGAGGTGTCGATAGACGTCGCGGCCGAGGTGCCACCCGAGCCACTGGAGCTTGAGCGCACGCCAGGATCCCCGCTATCGGTGGAGCAGGCGGTCAGTGCCAGGAGGGCCACGCCTGCCAGGCCCGCGCCGATAAAGGAGCGGCGGGTCATGCCCCTGCCCGAGGTGGCAGGTAGGGTACTCTTCTTGCGCATGTTGCACCTTTTCTCATCTGGTCCTGGCCACAACCGGGCCGAGAACGCCAACAATCTACGGATTGATTCTAGATGACCAATGCCGAAGGGGAGCCTATCGATATCGGATAGCTACCTATAGTTCCTACCGATATACCCCACCCGGCCCGATGGCATACCGTCGTACGCAAGAGCAAGCCAGCTCGCGTGTCCCCAAGCCAGGGGTCACCTACCTCGGCCACGGCGCGGCCGGCCCTGCGCCACTCCTACCTCGACGTCAAGAGACCCACAAAGGTCTCGGTCGAGAAGTACGCGATCACGACGATGCCGAGCGCAATGCGATACCAGCCAAAGGGCTTGTAGTCATGCTTCTTCACGAACCCCATGAGGAAATGAATAGCGGGAAGGGATACCAGAAACGCGACCAAGCAGCCCACGAGGAGTGTCAGGGCCTCCATGGGCACAAGCATATTGCCCTTGATAAAATACTTGAGCAGACGAAAGACGCTCGCCCCCACCATGACGGGCACGGCAAGATAGAACGTGAACTCGGCGGCTACGGCACGCGTGCAGCCCAAGATGAGACCGCCGATGATCGTGGAGCCCGAGCGCGAGGTACCGGGCACCATGGAGAGCATCTGAAAGAGTCCGATGCCAATAGCCGTCTTCCAGTCCAGCTCCTCTATAGACTGCACGCGGGCATTGCGGTCGACGAAGGCGGTATCGGTCTCGGCGTCGTCCTTGTCGGAGGTAGCGGCGCCCCTCTTAGCCGAGCCCGCAGCACCACCGGCCATGTGGCGGGGAGACTTCGAGGAGTTGGGGCTACTGGAAGCACCCGGAGATTGGATGACGCTCGGAGTGTGAGAGGCGCTAGGAGGACGGGGAACGCTCTGAACCACGGGCTCTATCAGCGCCGGCGACGAGGTCGAGCCCGTCGCGTTGAGAGCCGCTGCCCTCCTCTCACGCGAGGTCTCGATCAGGATGAAGACGATGCCATAGGCGATGAGGGCCGCAGCTATCACGAAGGGACCGCCCACGTGCTCCTCGATCCAGTCGTCAAACGGTATGCCTATGATGGCGGCAGGCAGACAAGCGACGATGATCTTCTTCCAAAGCGACTGGGTAAGACGTCTCTCTTCCTCTGACTTCTCGGCCAAAAAGGGATTGAGCTCATGAAAGAACGTCGCGCAGACGGCGAGAATGGCACCAAGCTGGATGACCACGAGGAACATGTCCCAGAAGGCGTCGGTTACGTCAAGGCTCACGAATCGCCTGAGGAGCAGCATATGGCCCGTAGACGAGATGGGCAGCCATTCGGTAATGCCCTCGACCACGCCGTAGAGGACGACCTTGAGAAGCTCAGACAGGATCACAGGTACCTCCTTGAGGAGTGTCAGTGTGCTGATATGGGCGGGAGACCAGAGCTGGATCGAACCGAACGGTCACCTGCGGTCCACCATCATGACGCTTGACGACCTCCAAGCCTGCCTTATCAGAAAAAATGCGCAAGCTTCTCGTGCGGGAGCCGTTCATCGCGGCCTGCTCGCAGGGCATCCACTCGCACGAGCGCCACCTAGACCAAACCAGCGCAGGCGCAAGACACAGCCCACACTTGCTCAGAAGTCCGGCAGGTACCGGCAAGGGGGAAAAGACGCCCCTCCCCTGCCAAAAGCTGCTAGACTACGGGCAAGGACGCTTGGCCCGAGGGATCAACGACCTGTGTATGGAGGCAGACATCATGACTGACTATCAGAGCCTTGGTTACGACAAGATCCTCGTCACGCTCGACGGGACCGAGACCCAGCGAAGGGTACTCGAGCGTGCCATCATCGTGGCGGCCAACAACCACTCCGAACTCTATATTGGTCACGTGATTGACTCGACGGCGCTCGAGGCGGCAGGGACCTATCCGGCCGAGCTCATCGCGGACCTGGAGAGGGCCTTTCGCGACTCGATCGCAGATGACGTCGCGAAAGTACAAGAGGAGGGAGTCGTCAAGAGCGTCGAGGTCATCGTGAAGGCAGGTCGCATACGCGAGACACTCACAGACGAGATGATCGACGTCATCAACCCCGATCTCATCGTCTGCGGAGCGCGCGGACTCTCGACGATCAAGTATGCGCTGCTCGGCTCGATCTCGGCATTTTTGACGCGCAACGCCAGCTGCGACACGCTCGTTATCAAGTAACCGGCACTCCCCCAGAGAAGCCACAGGCACGATCGCATACCGGCCGCAGGCGACGACGCGGCTCACACGACCCTCGCGGCGCAACAGTGTACACAAATGCCCCAAAACGGCGTCGAGGGGCCGTTTTAGCCGATCTGTGTACACTCCTGCTTTGCCACACAGTCGCTCGCACGATCCTCGCGAGGCGCAACAGTGTACACAAACGCCCCAAAACGGCGCGGAGAGGCCCGATCCTCCCATTTGTGTACACTATTGCGATCCCAAGGCCACCCACAACCCAAGCCCACGGCGCAACAGTGTACACAAATGCCCCAAAACGGCGCCGAGAGGCCGTTTTAGCCAATCTGTGTACACTCCTGCGTTGCCGCCTGGCGGTGAGGCCCACGACGCCCTGGCGGTGAGGCCGTCGTAGGTGGCAAAAGGTGCCGCTGCCACTGCGTACTCTCCTCTCCTCCTCAAAAGGAGCATACGGCACAAAGGCCATGCCACAGGGAGTCTTAGAACCCTACAATCAATGGGCGCACATGCCAACGAGAGGAACATCCATGCGGGATCTTAAGAGGGACTTTACCATCGCCGACCCGGCGCTCGCGGTCGGAACGCGGCATGCCGGCTTCACCGTGACTTCCGTGGAGCCGCTTATTGAGCTTACAGGCACCGCCTATATCATGCGCCACGACGCGAGCGGGGCGCGCGCAATGTGGCTTGCCGTAGATGACAGCAATAAGTCCTTTGCCATCGCCTTCAAGACGCCGCCCATCGACGACACGGGCGTCTTCCACATCTTGGAGCATTCGGTCCTCTGCGGCAGCGACCGCTTTCCCGTGAAGGAGCCCTTCGTCAACCTCATCAAGACCTCGATGCAGACCTTCCTGAACGCCATGACCTTCCCAGACAAGACCCTGTACCCCGTCGCCTCGACCAACACGACCGACCTCGAGAACCTCATGGACGTCTACTTAGACGCCGTCCTGCATCCTGCCATCTACAGGAGGCCTCGCATCTTCGAGCAGGAGGGCTGGCACCTCGAGGAGGCACAAGACGGGAGCCTGTGCTACAACGGCGTCGTCTATAACGAGATGAAAGGCGCTCTCTCCGACCCCGACGAGGTCCTCATGCAGGCTCTCAGCCGCCAGCTCTTCCCAAAGAGCCCCTACGGCTTCGAGTCAGGCGGCGACCCCACCTCGATCCCCGAGCTCAGCTATGAGCGCTTCCTCGACACCCACAGCCGCCACTACGACCTCGCCAACAGTTACACGATCCTCTATGGCGACCTCGACATCGATCGTGAGCTCGCCTTCGTGGATGAGCGCTTTGCCGGTGCGCCCAAAAGGGAGGGGGCAGGCCCCAACCCGCTCGTCCTCCAGGCAGGCGTGACCCCCGCCCCCGGCCAGGTCACGATGGCAACGACGGCCGACAACGCGGCGGTGGGCATAGGCTACGTACTGGGCACGGCGGCCGATCGCGAGCGCGTGCTTGCCGCAGACGTGCTGATAGACGCCCTTGCCGGCTCCAACGAGGCACCTCTCAAGCGCAAAGTCCTCGATGCGGAGCTTGCTGACGACTTCAGCGTCACGCTCGTCGACTCCGTCCTGCAGCCCCTGGTCGTCTTCAGGCTCAAGGGGGCAAAGCCGAGTGCCTCCGAGCGCTTCCGTCCCCTCATAGAGGAGGCCTGCGCAGAGCTCGCGTCAAACGGCATCGGACACCAGCGCCTCGTGGCCTCGCTCGCGCAGGCTGAGTTCAATCTACGCGAGGGTGACTGGGGAGGATACGCCGACGGCGTGGCGCTCTCGATGCTCTCGATGGCAAGCTGGCTCTACGACGACGAAAGGCCCGTGGACTACCTGCGTTATCAGGACGCGATCGACCACATGCGCTCCCAGCTGGACATGGGCTACTTTGAGCGCCTGCTCGACGAGCTGGTCGGCAAGAGCCACCACAACGCCCAGATGGAGCTTGTGCCCGTGGAAGCCCCCGGCGAGGCGGACGTACGGGGGGCAGCACGACTCAGCGAGCTGTACGCAAAGATGACGGAAGACGACCTCACCCGCGTGCGCGAGGAGGTCGAGGCGCTGCGCAAGGAGCAGGAGGCCCCCGACAGGCCCGAGGACCTCGCCAAACTCCCCCGTCTCAGCTCGGCAGACATTGGTCCCGCGCCTGCTGAGGTTCCACCCGCGCGGCCAGAGGCCCCTTTACCCTGTCTGTACCACGACCTTCCCACGCACCACATCGACTACGTGTACCACTACTTCGACCTGCGTCGCCTCTCTGCTGATGACCTGCCCTACGCAGGGCTGCTCTGCGAGCTTCTGGGCTCTCTGGACACGGCAACGCACGCTGCGGAAGAGCTCGACACCCTCGTGGAGGAGAAGCTCGGTAACCTCAGCTTCTTCCACGACGTCCTGGCAGATGACGATGACCCGCTCTTCGCAGATCCCATGCTGGTCGTTGGCGCAAGCGCTCTCTCCGAGAACGTCGAGGCCTTGGCGACGCTTCCCTCCGAGGTCTGGGGCTCGACGTCGTTTGCCGATACCGGACGCATCTTCGACCTCCTGCAACAGCGTCGCATCGCCATGGAGCAAGGCTTCGTGAATTCGGGCCACACGGCAGCCGTAGCCCGCCTCTCCACGCAGCTCTCGAACGCCGCAGTTGCGTCTGACAAGTTGGCGGGAGTGGACGCCTACCTCTTCCTCAAGGACCTACTGGCCCACTGGGACGAGCGGAAGGACGAACTGGCAGAAAGGCTCACCGACCTTCGCCGGCGCATCTTCACCTTAGACGAGCTGACCGTGAGCTTCACGGGTCCTGCCGAGGATCTCGCGCGCTTCTGGGAGCTTGGCGGGAGGCTGGGTCTTGAGGCCGCCACGGACGGCAGGGCAGCACACGTGCTCGAGCTGGGGAGCCCCACCCCAAAAAACGAGGCATTCGCCATCCCCTCCCCCGTGAGCTATGTGACCGAGGGAGCGCCGCGCTCCGCTCGCGACACGACGAGCATCGGTGCCTGGCAGGTCGTGAGCCGCATGCTCTCGTTTGACTACCTGTGGAACGAGGTCCGCGTGAAGGGCGGTGCCTATGGTGTGGGCTTCAGGCGCTCGACGACAGGACAGCACGCGTTCTGGTCGTTTCGTGACCCCGCCCTTGACGCGACGCTCATCCGCTACGAGAACGCGGCGGAATGGCTACACACCTGGCAAGAGGACGCAAAGGCGCTTGACGGCTACGTGGTCTCGTGCGTGGCATCCCATGACACGCCGCTCAAGTCACGCCAGAGAGCCCGCAGGCAGGACCACGACATCCTCGTAGGCAGACCTGCAGACTGGAGGGACCAGGTGCGTGACGAGATCCTGCACGTGAGCGCAGCCGACGTCCGCGCCGCAGGAGCCGTGCTCGCAGACCTGCCCGCTTCCCGCTCCGTCTGCGTGTTTGGGCCTGCTGAGGCCATCGATGCCAGCACCCTTAACCTGCAGGCGTACGACCTCATGGACATGCAGAGCGCTAGCTCTGGCTGACGCCAGGAGTGCGGTGACAGATGGGGGTACGCGATGAGGCAAACGATCGAGCTACGCGTCTATAGCTCGCGTCACGGCAGGCACATGGATGAGTGGAGTCTCATGCTGGGCGAGAGTCAGCACGAGATGGACCTCATCAAGGTCTACCCCGAGTGTCGACTCCAAAGGATCATCGGCTTTGGCGGCGCCTTCACCGAGGCGAGTGCCCACGTGTTCGCACGAATGCCCGAGGGGGCTCAGGAGCGGCTGCTGCGCGCCTACTTTGGCTCGGACGGCGCACGCTACACGCTGTGTCGTGCGCCGATCATGAGCTGCGACTTCTCCCTTAGCCCGTACAGCTACCACCTGCGGCCCCTGGACGCTGGGCTGAGAGGCCTTGACCTCTCGCACGATGACCGAGAGATCATCCCTCTCATCAGGCGCGCGCAGGCGCTGGAGCCCATGCTCGAGCTCATCGCCAGCCCCTGGAGTCCGCCTGCCTACATGAAGACGAACTTCAACCGCAGGCTGGGAGGACGCCTGCGCCGCAGCTTCTACGGGCGCTGGGCCAAGATCATGGCACGCTACGTGGCCCACCTGGCCGAGGCGGGAATACCTGTGACGCGACTCACGATCCAGAACGAGCCCGAGGCTCGCCAGATCTGGGAGTCCTGCATCATGAGCGGGGTGCAGGAGGCCAGCTTCGCGGCCGAGCGTTTGCGTCCCGAGCTCGCGCGCGCAGGTTTTGGTGACGTGAAGCTCCTGGGCTGGGACCACAACAAGCAGCGGGCCCTTGAACGGGCTCGCTCAGCCTTCGATGATCCTGCGCACCCAGACGCGCTCGACGGCCTCGCGCTGCACTGGTATTCGGGCGACCACTTCGAGGCGGTTAGACACGTACGGCAGTGCTGGCCCCACAAGGAGCTCATCGCGTCTGAGGCCTGCGAGGCGTTTGCGGGTACGGGTGCGCGCCTCTCAAGGGAGGACGAGCTTGCGGCGGCCGAGCACTACGCGCATGACATCATGGGCGACCTCAACAGCGGCGTGAGCGCCTGGATAGACTGGAACCTGCTTCTGGATGAGCGGGGAGGTCCAAACCACGTGGGCAACTTCTGCGCGGCGCCGGCGTTCTTCGACACGACGGGAAGACGCTTTGGGGATAGCTGTAAGGATGGCCTACAGCTCACGGACACGCTGGCGTGGATTACCCACTTCTCACGCTTCATCAGGCCAGGGGCCCATCGCGTGCTCGTCACGCGCTGCGCAGACGACATCGAGGCCACAGCCGCCATAAACGCGGACGGCAGCCTGGCGGTCGTGTTGCTCAACCGCCAGGGACAGACGGCTAAGCACACGCTCTGCGTGCATATGGGCGAGCGCGACCTCTGCGGCGACCTGTCGCTCCCGGGGCACACGATCATGACCGTCAGCTGTAAGGGAGGGCTTCTCGGCCACGCTACCTGACTGCGGAAGGCCGACTGCGGACATCTGACCGTAGATGCAAGGTCGGCTCGGTCGGGCAGACTTCCCAGAGCAAGGGCCCCGCAGATTCTGGGGCACTACGGGCCGGATCCCAACTGGGCAAACGTCCTCATGATAGTACCCCGCAGATTCTGGGGCACTATTCACTATCATGAGGACCTCTGCAGGGGGCCGACGATGGGCGGGCTGGCTCAGAACTCGGCGTTTCCGACAGTGCGCGGGTGTGGCAGGACGTCACGGATGTTGTCTATGCCCGTAAGGTACATGACCAGGCGCTCGAAGCCCAGGCCGAAACCTGCGTGCGGGCAGCCGCCATAGCGCCTAAGGTCAAGATAGTACCTGTACTGCCCCAGGTCCATGCCCAGCTCACGCATGCGCCGCTCGAGCACGTCGAGGCGCTCCTCTCGCTGAGAACCCCCTATGATCTCCCCGACACCGGGCACCAAGCAGTCTGCTGCGGCCACGGTCCTGCCGTCGTCGTTCGCGCGCATGTAGAAGGCCTTGATGTCGGCGGGGTAGTCACTCACGAAGGTGGGTCTCTCGAAGTGCTTCTCGGCAAGGAAGCGCTCGTGCTCGGTCTGCAGGTCGACGCCCCAGCTCACGGGATACTCGAAGTCGGTGCCCGAGGCCTGGGCATCCTCGAGGACCCTGACCGCCTCGCTGTAGGAGACGCGTGCGAAATCGCTCGTCGCCACGTGCCGCAGACGCTCGAGCAAGCCCTTGTCCACAAAGCGGTTGAGAAAGGCCAGCTCGTCGGCGCAGGCGTCCATCACGTAACCGATAACGTACTTGAGCATCGCCTCGGCCACGTCCATGTCACCCGCAAGGTCACAGAAGGCCATCTCGGGCTCGACCATCCAGAACTCGGCGGCGTGACGGCGGGTGTTGGAGTCCTCGGCGCGGAAGGTGGGGCCAAAGGTATAGACGTCCCCAAAGGCGAGCGCGAAGTTCTCGGCCTGGAGCTGACCCGAAACGGTGAGGTTCGTGGCCCTGCCAAAGAAGTCCTGGCTCCAGTCGACGTGCCCGTCTGGGGTACGTGGGGGTCTCTCGACGTCGAGGGTCGTCACACGAAACATCTCGCCCGCGCCCTCGGCGTTGGAGGCCGTGATGATGGGCGTGTTCACGTAGACGAAGCCACGCTCCTGAAAAAAGCGATGTATTGCAAAGGCCGCCACACTCCGCACGCGAAAGACGGCACGAAAGAGGTTCGTGCGGCCGCGCAGGTGCTGCTGGGTGCGGAGAAACTCGCGGGTCGCCCGCTTCTTCTGCATGGGGTAGTCGGGCGCGGAGGTCCCCTTTACGTCCACGCGCGCGGCCTGGAGCTCGAAGGGCTGGGGGCGATCGGGCGTGAGGGCGAGCTCACCTGTGACGACAAGCGCAGTGCCGACACCTTGGGCCACGATGCGCTCGTACTCCGCATCACCAAGCCTCTCCCTGCTGACAATGACCTGCAAATCCTTGAAGCAGCTGCCGTCGTTGAGCATGATGAAACCAAAGTTCTTCATGTCTCGGATGGAGCGGACCCAGCCAGCAACGGTGATCGTGGTCCCTCCCAGCTCGTCCTTATCCGCAAAGAGCGCGGCGATCCTCGTGCGGTCCATGAGCGTCCCTCCCCGTCGCGTGACGACGGTGCGTCACGACGATTGTCTGCCATCTACGGCTACCTATCGTAGCTCATGCGCACGAGCTTTGCCACGAGCTCAACCGCGATTGGCGCGACCCACCCAAGGAGGCCCCGTTGAGTGCCAGAGGCAGGTTGCACTACCCGCTCCACAGCTGCAGGGCGACGCAGGACACCCTGGTCGGCAGCATACGACCCCATCCGCGATGTGACGACGACACGGAAGGCAAGCAGGGGTATACTGTCGGCCATCAGTGCTCAGGTCGAGGTCAAAATGGCTACGACTTCGACCCTTCAAGACGCAGGGGTCACGGACGCCTCGGACAGTGGACCGGTGGCATCCGTGGATGGAATGGAGTGGCCATGGTGTTTCAAAGGGCGTATGTGCAGGCAATGAGACTGGTGCCAGGGTACCGCT
>ERZ772874.949-NODE-949-length-15589-cov-7.506244_pt1 | contig 15589 bp, 16 predicted proteins | sample MGYA00580586_ERZ772874 | MGnify/ENA primary metagenome ERZ772874 (study PRJEB29015, sample SAMEA2737952) | human oral metagenome | biome: human oral; feature: human-associated habitat; material: dental | place: China | collected 2154 ... | reverse complement strand
GCCCCGTCTGCTGGCTGCACCATGGCGGATCGGCCAGCACCGCTCGGAACGTCCCACGCTGCGGCGCCCCGTCTACCTGGTTATGCGCGGCGTGCGACTGACTCGCCAGCGCGTGATTCGTCAGATTGCTCATTACGATCCCTCCTTTACGTGCTCATCTGCTTATTTGTGTGCGCGTACAAAACGCGCTCACACTCCCCATTACGAACCGATTTGCTCGATTTGTGAACCCCCTCGCCAGCCACAACTCCCACCGACGCGACACGTCACCAGCGATGTGCCGCTCTGTGGTGGCACCACAGAGAACAAAATGGACACGAAGGCCAAATAGTGGCGACGAAAGTACATGCTGTAGTTATTGCAACAGGCAGCCAGATCGGCCCGCACATGGCAATGAGGAGCGCGAATCAGCTGGGCGTCTATGTCAGCACGAGCTGTTCGCATCACCTGGCTCGTCCTTGCTGTTGGCGAGCTCTTCTGGCTCCGCAGTCGCCTCCTGCGCCCGCCTCGTCATCGCTACAGCGCTGTGGAAGGCGGCCAGGTCGTGGGCCTGCTTGGTGGCGATGGCCTGCTGCCAGGCGTCGGCCTGGGCATGGGTGGTTGTGGTGGGTGGGGTGTCGTCGCGCCAGACGGCCCAGGCCAGCAGGGCGATGGCGATGAGCGTCAGGCAGCCGACGAAGGCCAGGCCGTTGATGATCCAGCTCATGGTGGGTGTGTCCTTTCTCGTGTGGGTGCTTGCTTTTCTCTGCGATGGCTCGGTGGGCTGCTGCGCTGGGGTGAGCCCGCCGCTCGCTGTGCGGCGCGGGGTGTGCTTCGGCTTGTGCGCTGGTGAGCGGTCGCGATGCCCGGCGACGGCGTTCCGTCTCAGTTCGGCGCCGTGCTCTGGCGCAGTTCTCCGCTGCTGCTCTAGAACTGCGCGATGCCCCGGGCGGCCTTGATGCCGTAGGCGCGCAGGATGGCGTGGTAGTAGGTCGCGCCGGCGGGGGCGGTCTGGTAGCAGGACTCGGCCAGAGCGGACAGCGTGGCGACGTTGCCCATGGCACTAGCGGCCAGGAAGGCGCGGGCTTGATCGGTGGCGTGAGCCAGCTGGCTGTCGGCGGCCAGCTCGTCCAGACGGCGCTGTGCGGTGCGGGCCAGGCTGCGCGACTGCGGCGCCCGGGGTGGGAGCAGATCGGCGGCGAACAGCTCGGCGATCGGCAGGACGGGCGCAGCAGACTGAGGGCCAGTGAGGTGGTCGGAGTGGTCGGTCGTGGGCATGAGGGGTGTCCTTTCGTAAAGGGTGGCGGCGGCTGCCGCCAGTGGAGTGCGGCCACGGTCAGCACGGTTCGGTCAGGTCTGGTGTGCCGCGTCCTGGCACCGTCTCTCGCGGCGGATGTGGTGCTGTGGCCTTGGTGCTTCCAGCCTGGTGCTGGCTAGGTGGTGGTGTCACTGACAGAAAACCGGCACCCTGGGCTCTATGGCCAAGGACGGTGGGCTGCACGATCCGCTGCGTCAGCGGCTCGTGGCCGAGCTGCGGGTGCTGCGGCGTGGCCAGGGGGCGTGGGCGGTGCGAGTGGCGCCGCTAGTTTGGCTGGTCGATGCCGCAGGGCTGGGCTTGGTGGAGCGGGCGGTGGCGCGGCTAGAGCAGCTGCGCCAAGAGCTGGGCACGGACCCTCTCAGTGACGTGGGGGCCTTCTTCTGGCTAGGCGACGTCGGCATTACAGAGCCGGAGCTGTCGCTGGAGCAGCGGCTGGCCCGCTATGCCGAGGTCTTTCACTGCAATGAGCGCACAGCGCTACGGCGCAGTGATCGCGGCATTGCGATGCTGGCGGCTACTCTGCGTGATGAGGCAGAGCGGCGTCCCTTTGCCCTGATCTGGCTGTTTCAGTCGGCGGGCAGCGCCACGGTGGTGCTGGACTGCGTCATGGAAGCGCAGTCCGTGCGTGAGCCGGTGGTCAGCATCAATGGTGAGGCAGCGCAGTTGCCGGCCTTCGTTGGCCACCGCGAGCCAGGCGTTGATGGCCAGCCGCAGTACCGCGCTCGGACAGTCCTCGATGGCTTGCCTGTCCAGACGGCACCCGGGCCGTACCTTCCCTGCCTGGCGGTGCGGGTGCTGTGGGACATGCCTGTCTGGCCGGTCTGGCAGCTCACCGGCTGGGTGGTCGACCCCCACTACCTGGTGCGCCTCCAGACCTTCCGCCAACGCGCCGCCGAGGTCAGCCTCGTCTGGCGCGACGACACTAGCAGTGTCAGAGAGGTAGTGCCGAGGCTGCATGAGGGGGTGGATCGCCTGCATAAGTCATGAGGAGCAATGACATGACAAAGTATGCCCATTGTAGAAACTCCACAACATGCAAGCGCATGCCACACCAGTCGCAGAACCCTAATTCTCCCTAGATGGCGGCGTAAAATCACCTGCACGGCAGTCGTATGATGACCGCCAAAAATGTTGGAATTCGCGAAGTTGACGATTAAGGTTGCGGTCTAGTTATTTCACTGACAATATATAAACAGGTTGCAACCCCACTCCCCGAGAGACTTCCAAACACGTTGTTTACGAGTGAAGTCCATCGCTACTGTGTTCACCCAGCACCCTAATCACCCATCGGAAGGCTTGAGTCTATTCCCGTTTTCTGTCAAACCAAAAGGTTGATTCACAGGATGAGGCAAGTACAGTCCTTGAAATGGCGAGATGCAAACGATTGTCGCGGCTGTGAATGACCCTCCAGCATCACCAATATTACTTGCGATCAATATGACGAGTACAGTATCTAACCGAACCAATTCGACTTGTAGTCGATAATAAACAATATTGAGGAACCAAGATGAATGCCAATGCCGTGGTGTTTCCTGGACAAGGGGCTCAATCGGTAGGAATGGGCAAGGAACTATTTGATAGATATCCTGCCCTCATATCTGAATCGGATGAAATACTCGGTTATTCAGTTCGCCGTTTATGCCTAGAAAATCCAGGAAATAGGCTCAATCAAACTGAATATACTCAAGTCGCATTATATGTCGTTAATGCATTGCATTATTATTCATGGAGAGAAAATGGAAATGAAGCGAGTTGGTTCGCGGGTCACAGCCTTGGGGAATACAACGCACTGCTTGCAACCGAAACCTTCGAATTTGCCACCGGACTCCGGTTAGTTAAAAAGCGTGGAGAAGCCATGTCGTCTGTAAAAAACGGAGGGATGATGGCCGTACTAAATATATCTGCGAGCGAGTTAAAATACGTTCTAGATACACATGGGTTCGAAACGGTTGACATAGCGAACATCAATACCCAACTGCAAACCGTAATTGCTGGACCCTCAGCTGACCTCGAAAGGGCCAAATCGGTACTCGAACGAAAAAGTCTACGTTGTGTAAAATTGAACGTGAGTGGCGCCTTCCATTCACGTTATATGCAGCCCGCTGCAGACATTTTCATGCCTATGCTGCGCTCCACAAAGTGGCGTAAAATGAAGCATCCTGTAGTTTCCAACCTTGAAGCCGCTCCCTACTCACTGTCAACAATCTCTGAAACCCTCGCTGCTCAAGTGACATCGCCGGTACGTTGGCTTAACACGATCGAATACTTTTTAGATCATGGCGTCGAGAGCATAACACAATTAGGACCAGGGAACGTTCTACAAAATATGACACGACAAATTAAACGACATAAAGCGAAGTGACTCACCTCTAAGCATACAAGCGTCAGTCATCAACATCTATAATCGAAAGAAACCGTACTTATGTCTGAACTTAACGGAATGCACTGTCTAATAACCGGAGGCTCCGGAGGAATTGGACAGGCTATAGCAAGAACGCTGGCGTCACACGGAGCCTCGATTACCGTACATTATAACAAAAATGAAGAGACGGCAAAGTTGGTGGCGTCTGAAATCAATCAGAATGGAGGTCAAGCAAATATAGTATCAGGCGACCTTTCAGTCGCGGAAGCCGCCAAAGAAGTCGTAGAACAGGCATACGCCACCGTTGGCCAGCTCGACATCCTAGTAAACTGCGCCGGGATGACTAAAAATAAACTTGTTGCTGACTTAGAGGAAGATGACTGGCTTCAAGTTATGAAGGCCAACCTAGGTAGCGTTATCTCTTGTACTCAAGCTGCCTCAAAATACATGCTGGGAGGCGGCGCTATTATTAATGTTTCGTCAATCATGAGTCTGGGCGGATGGAGAGGAAACGTGGCGTATTCGATGTCGAAAGCCGCCATAGATAGTTTTACACGCACAGCCGCTATAGAGTATGCAAGGTTTGGTCTTCGCATAAACGCTGTTTTGCCCGGTTTTGCCGAGACAGAGCTCATCTCCGACCTGCTTAGAAATGACTCTGCCTCCGGCATCATAAATCAAATTCCAACACGTCGTCCCGTACCGCCCGAACAAATAGCAGAGCTGGTAGCCTTCATCGCACGTCCCACGAATACGGAATTAACAGGAAGTATGATCACGATTGATGGAGCGTCTGCTGCCGCCTTGTTGCTGGGCCATGCCGATTCAAAAAAAAAGCACGTCCGATAAAACACGTAACTCACAGCTTCAAAAAGCCGAGAGCACTCTAAACGTACACATATTGCTAAAACATCCAGCTGTCCACGCAACACGCAACACAACAAGGAGGATCATCATGTCCACGAGTATCCAGCAGTACGACACACCTACCGACCCGAATGTGCTTGAAACAATTCGCGGTATTATTTCCGAAACTCTAGTTATTGACATTTCAGTGGTGCACGCGAACTCGACAATATTCGACGAACTAGATAGTGAATCTATCGACATGCTCGACTTTCTATTCCGCATCGATCAGAAACTCGGGATCAAAATTCAAGCGGGAGAACTTGCTTCCCTAATTCAGGGGGGCATTCCGGATGAAGAATTTGGAGATGCTGATGGAATCGTGAACGAGCGCGGTCTATCCCAACTGAAAAAAACAATGCCTCAACTGGATACCGACGTACTAAAAGGAATTCTTCGGGCAGAAGAAGTCATGGATTATTTTACCGTTGAAAACTTTGCTAACGTTGTTAGTAAACTAAAAATTGAGTCCTAATAATGAAAGTACGAACCGGTATTGACATGATATCTATAAACCGAATGGATCGTTTGATTAGTGAATCACCAGGAATTCTTGGGCACGTTTTTAAAGATGCTGAGCTAACTGTGAACAAGCGATCTATCCGTCAACTCGCTGGCAACTTTGCCGCGAAAGAAGCTATCTCAAAAGTTCTCGGTACTGGCTTCAGTAACTATGTTCAACCAAGCGACATCGTTATACACCGAGGGCGCCACGGAAAGCCGGTCGCAACGTTGTCTGGTGCGGCACAAAAACAAGCAGAATCTCAGTCGTTAAGCGAGATAGACATATCGATAACTCATACTCAAGGAATGGCTATCGCAGTCGCAGTTTGTTTAGAGGATTAGAATATGCGTTTTCACCTGATAGATGGCATAACTCAATATCAGAGAAGAACTTCAATCAGAGGATACAAACTCTGCGGTCGAACGGAACCGTATTGGCGCCAGGGCACAATACCCAATCTACTTGTGGTGGAGAGTTTTTGTCAACTTGCAGCTTGGTTAGTGTACCTAGATACTGATAAAGAAAAACGTGCTATCCTTGTTTCTTTCGGTAATATAATTCGATGTGGCACTGCACATTGCGGTCGTTTAGAGCATTCTGTTCAAGTCGAGTCATACTCGTCAGACCTAGTTGCAGTTCACGGGTCATCCACATTTAATGGCAAGCAGGTAGTTAACGTAAGTCATCTACTTTGTGCGCTGATTCCGGCCGAACGACTTGAGTCTTCAGATAGTACTCACATCCGTGAACATTCACTATTAAAGGAGTTAGAATGAGGATCGCTGTCACTGGTATTGGAGCTGTGACGCCTGTCGGCAATAACTCCGAGGAAACCTGGCAAAATTTATTGCGAGGTCATAGCGGGATCGGGCCCCTATCTACGTTCGAGGCCTCCACCTTTCCTGCACGAATAGCAGGACAAGTTCGAGACCTCGACGTTTCGTCAGTGAAAAATTCGGAGTGCTCGTTTCAATATCTTAGTCGTGCTGGGACATTTGGGGCGGTTGCGGCCAACGAGGCAATCAAGCAGGCAGCGCTTAGCCCAGACACGCATCCTCCGGAGTTAAGGGGCGTATTTGGTGGCGGCCACATGGCTCGGCCGAGTGCTGAGGAGTTCTCATCCATAATTTACGACTATGAGTTGCTCATGCAGCCGCATGCTAGACGTGATCTGATGACCGTGAAACGCGAAAGCCAGACAACTGACCTAGCTGTCCTTGCCCGACAGTTTTGTAGTGCTGGTCCGCTACTCGGCCTCAGCACAGCTTGTGCATCTTCTGCTCATGCGATTGGCGAAGCGTTTACGCGTATCCAAGCCGGCGAAATCACGGCGGCTTTGGCAGGTGGCCACGACAGCCTCCTATCGTGGCTCGATCTGGCTGGCTTTTCTTTGCTAGATGCACTCACCACATCTTATAACGACGCGCCGTCAAAAGGGTCCAGACCTTTCAGTGCAGACCGCGACGGATTTGTGTTGGGAGAAGGTGCAGCATACGTTATTCTAGAGCGCGCAGACATTGCTACAGAACGTGGAGCTAATATACTTGCGTATATTGACGGATACGCATCTTCCATGAATGCATATAGCATTACAGATGCTCCGCCTGGAGGTGGTGAAACGATTACCGCGATGAGTAAGGCACTTAATAAAGCTAACTTGACAATTGAGGACGTGTCGGGGGTGTATGCGCATGGTACAGGAACTCCGGGAAATGATAGTTCTGAGTCTGCCGCTATACGGACATTATTTGCACAGCACACAGACGATTTGTTCGTGACATCGACAAAATCTGCTACTGGTCATCTCACAGCAGCAGCGGGTTCGTTGAATGTAGTAGCCGCAACGCTATCGTTTAGAGACGCCGTAGTTCCGCCGACAATTAATCTTGAAGCGAAGGATCCCGAACTGAAAATTCCGGTCGTACAGAATGCTGCATTGCCAAGAAAATCGAAGTCGGTCGTTGTAAATGCATTTGCGTTTGGTGGAACAAATGCATCGTTGGTGATGTCTCGAGCCGATACGTGATGAATATGAATGGTGACACTGAGGTCAAATCCCCCAATGAACAACCCTTTCCCTTTTTGAGCGACGGTCTAACCATTGATGAGCTTATATATATACGTCCTGGCCTGCAAGCGACAGCAATAACATTTGTTCCAAGTACTCTGGAAATATTTGATACACATTTTCAGCGCACACCGCTTGTTCCTGGAGTGGTACAGGTCCAACTGCTTGTTGACTTGGCGGCAATGATTTTGAATAAATCGAATGATGAGCCAAAGTACTGGGAAATCGATACTGCATCAGGAATAAAATTTCGGCATGGTGTCACGCCCGGTGACACCATGACCATTCATGTAAGTTGCAAGCAAAAGAATAGCAACGGCGATAAGACGTTTGCGGGCAGAATACTTGTTGGACAGCTTGAAGTAACTCGAGTTACAACAATGTCCCTGGTTCAGGTATGAAAGGATAAAGCATGAGCAGGGTTGCAATAACCGGAATTGGGTTTGTGAACAGTTTAGGTTCAAGCAAACAATCGGTGTGGGAAAAACTCTGTAAGGGAAAATCTGGCGTTCGGAGCATTACACAGTATGATCCCTCCGCGTTAAAAACCCAAATTGCGGGAGAGGTCACAGAGTTGGATGTGCGGTCGTTTCTCACGAAGCCTCGCTCAATGAGACTGATGAACAAGGGATCTAAGCTAGCCATTGCAGCTGCTGCTCAATCTCTGCGGGATTCGGCAGTAAACTGGAGTAGTGTTTCGGCTGCAAATGTTGCTGTCTACTTTGCCAGCGAAAATCAGATTAGTGGTACTGAGCGTATTTTTCCAGCGATTCGAAACTCCCGGTTAAACCCGACGACTATCGACTACAGAACCCTTGGGAAAGAAGCGATGAAGCTATACCCCTTATATTTCGTGGAGGGGCTCCCAGCAGCTGCATTATATTTCATATCGGAGCAGTTCGGTTTCACTGGCGCAAGTGCGTTCTACTCCGGAGCCGCCGACACAGGACTATCGACAGTAGGAGCAGCATTCCGTGCAATTAAATCGGGAGAATCTTCCTACGCTGTTGCGGGTGCATTCGATGACGCCGCGGCGTGGTGGTCTATGATCCGAATGGAGCCGCAGAACGTTCTTGCTCCAGCTGATAAAAGCAAGCTCGACTCGTATCAACCGTTTACGAACAATGCTACTGGTCGTATTATCGGCGACGGCGGGTGTGCTCTCGTACTCGAAAACATGGAGATTGCGAAATCACGTGGAGCCCACATCTACGCCGAAGTTCTGGGATTTGGATCGGGTTCGGAAACGTTAGCAGACGACAACGACAAAGGTCAACCTATCAGACGTTCCGTTAGGTCGGCGTTACGAGAAGCAGGTTGTTATGGATCAGATGTTGAATTGGTTATGGCTCATGGCGCCGCAGTTCCCTTGACGGATAAAGCTGAGTCGGCGGCAATTGAGGCTTGCTGTGAGCGTCCTATCGTCACCTGTGTTCATCCTGCTACGGGGCATCAATTGTCGGCAGCTGGCACCTTTAATGTCGCTATTGCCGCGCTTTCACTATGCAACTCTTTAGTCCCACCGACATTAGTCGATGAAGAAGAGCTTGCTCCCTATGCGCCTTTGAACCTATTGACAAGGGTCAAACATCATACGGTACAAGTCGCGCTGGCTCTCGGCAATGGGTTGGAAGGGCAGAGTAGCGCGTTAGTCCTACGATCAGTATAAAGCGACGAAGGGAGAGAACACGATGACGAATAATTCCGAAGATAGGCGTGACCGTGTAAGCGTCGTTGGGATGGGCGCAGTCACGGCATTTGGAAGTGGTGTTGGTGTATTATGGAAAGGAGTTCGGGAGGGAAAAACTGCGATCAGACGTATTAAACATCTTTCAACTCGTGGCTATAGCACGCAGCTTGGGGGGGAGTTCGACGGAACTATAGCGGAGTCACCGGTTGCTATCAGCGTCGACGGGTTTCGAGATCGGTCTTACGATATGATGTTCGCGGCAGCGAATGAGGCCCTCTGCAATGCGTCTCGAGTGGTGTGTAATGTGCGCTCCGATCGCATTGCGGTGGTTCTGGCCACATGCAACGCTGGATTACTATCAACAATGGAATGGTATTCCAATCCGAAGGCGCACGCTTCCCTTTGTCAGTATGGTACTCCACAAGTCATGGCAGAATGCCTAGCCAAGCACTTCGAATTTAGAGGTCCTGTTCTAAGCATAAATACCGCGTGCGCAACAGGAGCAAATGCTATCGGCCTAGGTTCTGATATCGTTTCCAACGAGCAGGCGGATGCAGTACTTGTTGTCGGTGCAGATGCTCTTACTGGCGTAACGCTTACTGGTTTCAATTGTCTGGGATCGTTGTCTCCAACCCCTGCGGCACCGTACGATGCAAATCGAACAGGTTTGTCTCTTGGAGAAGGCGCAGGCGCACTGGTGTTAACATCGCGAAACGTTGCGATTTCTAACGGCATGAAGCCGATTGCTGAAGTACTTGGCTATGGATTGTCTGCAGACGGATATCATCCGACTGCGCCTCACCCCATGGGAGAAGGAGCGGCACGCGCCATTTTAGGAGCGCTCAAGGATAGCGGAATGAGTCCCGATCGAATTGACTATGTAAATACGCATGGAACTGGAACTCAGAAGAACGATAGTGCCGAGGCGTTGGCCATGAATTCGGCCATCCCTTTAACAAAAAGCGTCGTCCCTATCAGCAGTACAAAATCGATGATTGGACATCTCCTTGGTGCCGCGGGTGTGGTGGAAGCAATCGTACTTATTGAGGCGATTACTCATCAAACGGTGCCGGTAACGGCTAACCTTGTGAATCCAGATACTAATATTCAATTGTGTCATGTAAAAGGCTCGGCCCTGAAACACAGTATAGATATTGCTGTGTCAAATAACTTCGCTTTTGGAGGAGCTAACGCAAGTGTGGTTATCGCTAAACCTGGCGTACCCAGGAGTATACCGGTTTCCGATACTGGAAAGCGTGACGTATATATTACTGGAACAGCAATGACAATCGCTGATCGCATCAACGACGGTGTAGGCGAAGGGCACTGCCGCACTCACAAAAAGGATCTGGCGACCGAGAAGGCAGGATATACTCTACCACCTATGCAGGAGCATGCGTATCTATCTCGACGCGAAAGCCGACGTATGGACCGCCTCGGAATCCTATCAACACTTTCGGCGGGCGACGCCCTCGCTGATGCAAAATTGAGCGTATATGATTCAAAAGAGTTCGGCGTTATGTTTGGAACGGCACTCGGTCCAATGGAAGCCATGGAACAGTTCTACGAACCAGTGTTGCGTTCCGGTGCTGACGCCGCAAATCCAGCCGTATATCCGAATCTAGTTTATAACGCTGCGGCGGGCGTTGTAGCAACAAAGTTTCAACTCCTCGGTCCGACTTCCACTGTGACTACTGGACATGCAGCTGGAGCAATGGCATTCAGTTATGCTGCAAGTATGATAGAAGCAGATAGGGCTAGCGGTATGGTTTCGGTCGCAACGGACGTCCTTAACGACACGGTTTGCAGGGCGTTCGCGGACAGCGATTTTGCCTTCGAACTTCAGCCGATCCGCCTGGCCGAGGGAACGGCTGCAGTCACGCTTGAATCCGGTGATCATGTCCGGGGTAGGGGATGCAGACCGTTGGCTCGTGTGGTTGCAAGTGCCACATCTTTTGATAGTGTGGATGCGAAGGCCGCATCTGAGAGAGCAATGCTCGATGCTATCGCATTGGCAGGCTTCGATCCCGGCGACGTGTCGGCTGTGTGGACTGCTGAGTGTGGATACCGAGACCGCGACAAGCCTCTTCAAAAGGCGTTCGATGCAGTCTTTTCTTCTGCAAATACAACGCGACGACTGTCCTGGCCGTTAATTCACGAGCCTATTGGCGTCGGAGGACTTGCACGTATCGCGTTAGCCGCACGACAACTTGACCCAGAAAAGGAGGAGATTGTGCTAGTAAACTCAGCGTCATGGGGCGGCAGCCACCACTCGGTAGTGCTGGCCAGCGTCGTAGATGGGTATCAATCCAAGGCGGATAAGGTTTGATTTCTATGTCAACAGCACGAGTCATTTCAACTGGATCATACTTGCCAGGCGCTCCGTTATCCAATTCCGAGATCGCCGACTTAGCTGGTCCTCTTCCGGAGGAGGTACTTGAAAGTCTCGAGACATTGCAACGGCACTGGTTAATTGATCCAGAATCTGGTAAGCACGCTCTTAGTAATTCAGAAATGGCGGCGGCAGCGGCTCAAGATGCTTTGGCTAGGGCGGGAATCACATCTACGGATGTTGGAGTGGTCGTAGTATCAACAGCTAGTCCCGAATATCATTTGCCGACCGTATCTAGCCTGGTGCTCGAGCAACTACATATTAGAAATGCGATTTCAGCAGACGTGAGGTCCGGATGCGCAGGTTTTATACAGGCATTATTGATGGCCGAATCGCTGCTAACGAACAGTACAGCGCGATATGCGGTTGTAGTCGGGTCTGAAGCAATCTCGCCCCTACTGTTTCCACTATATCGTTTTGGATCTCAACAGGTGCGAATTCGAGATCGTATCAAAGTCTATACGTTCGGAGACGGCGCTGGTGCAGTTGTGCTGGAAAGAACAGACGACGAAACAGATGGTGGTCTTGGCGGTTACGCATTTCAAACTGTTGGTGGAATGACGACCCCAGGGATGCGCATTGTGGGAGGTAGTACAGATATACCTTTGCATGAGCAGGTCGAAAGGACTCCTTTGATTGATCTGTTCGTGGACGTGCGTCAAGCCGGTCGAATGATCCCACCTATGCTTTTGGATGGACTTAAACATCTTCTTGATGCGACCAATACTTTATACAATGAGCCTAGTATGGTGGTGATTCCTGAAGGTAATGCCGGATATGTTACTCAGGAGTTGTTAGAAAGAGATGAGTTACCCGACTATTGGTTAGCTCTGAAAGATAGAATATATGAAAATCTGGATGTAGTCGGTGCTACTGGTTCGGCTGCAGTTCCTCTTGCGTTACACCAAGCGGTGGTGGACGGGAGATTGAAACCTGGAGAGACGGCGCTACTTTTGGCTATAGAAACTAGCAAATGGATTTACGCGGGAGCGAGAATGAAATGGCGTTGAATAAGGATGTCTATACCAAGTCGGTCTCTATTGATGGGCGCAGTATGTCCTTTGCGATTCGTCCAGGTGGTGAACGTGTTGTTAGCCTTATCCATGGGCTTCAGGACCGCTGGCAAACATTTCGTAGAGTAATCTCGTCGATCAACTCGAACTGGACTGTCGTTGCTCTTGATTTGAGGGGTCATGGATGCTCTGAATGGGTTTCAGGACGATACTCTTTAGACGATTTCAGCGCTGATTATGTTACTTTTCATAGGATGGTGATCGGTGATCGCCCGTCGATTATCTATGGGCATTCGCTTGGTGGGTGGGTTGCGGCCATCTCCGAACCAGCATTGAGGCACTCTCTCATCGCCATTGGAATTGAGGACTCAGCCTTTTACGAGCCATCTCATAGTCAGAAAATGATGATGTCCGATTTCGCCGTCCCTTCGGCCTTAATGAAATCTTTGAACCAAGCGCAACGAGTTTCCGATCCAGAACTGCAGAATCGTTGGTTTGAAAAGCAGTCGTACAAAGAGCGTGACCCTTGCGAGATGTTAAGTCTTCTCCGAACTCCGCTTCTTCTTGTTCGCGCAGACCCGAGGAAGGGAGGACTTCTATCGTCGGTAGCGGCTGGGAAAGCTTTGGAGAATGTCGAAGTACCATATCGGGAGGTGTTTGTTCCAGAGAGCTCTCATTCGGTTCATTCTCAGTTTCCTAGGATAGTTGCGAACAGCATTATCTCTTTTGCGGATGACTGCCTTGGTTTCGCCGCATAGAAACGCGTTTGTTCACAGATATTTCAATTTTTTGAGAGATGCTTGGGATTGTTCAACTCACTCCGCGAATAAATGTCGCAGCTTTCGTCTCGTTCTGGCCAACAACGCTGAAAGTCAAGCGACAGTGACACTCTTGGAAGGACAGTGAAATGAAGGAAATAGAAGATTCGGTTGACACGTTGAGAAAACCTCTGTGGCTGATCTTGACGGCTGTTTCTTTGCCGATGTTTATGGCCGCGCTTGATAACCTAGTCGTAACTAGTGCTCTTCCGGTTATCCGGGAAAAGTTGGATGCATCAGTATCTGATTTGCAGTGGTTTGTTAACGCCTATACCTTGAGTTTTGCTTCTTTAATTCTCATGGCGGTAGCTTGCGGTGACCGTTTTGGGAGGAGACGCTTGTTCCTTGGTGGTGTGTCGTTATTCACTTTGGCATCGATGTTGTGTGCGATTAGCACTTCTCCCCAGATGCTCATTATGTTTAGAGCTCTTCAGGGAGTGGGAGCGGCTGCAATCATGCCCTTATCGTTGGCACTTTTGACTGCGTCTGTGCCGGTTCATATGCGCACTGCTGCGATTGGAATCTGGGGCGGTGTATCAGGACTCGGCGTAGCTGTGGGCCCTCTTGTGGGAGGAGCAGTTGTTGAGGGGCTGGAATGGAGCAGTATTTTTTGGATCAATGTGCCAATCGGTGTACTGAGTGTTGTACTCGCTCTCACTGTGATTCAAGAGTCGTTTGGCCCAAGGGCTCGAATTGATGCTCTCGGTTTACCATTTGCTGTTGTGGGAGTGTTCGGTGTGGTATTTGGTATAGTTAACGGGAATGATCGCGGTTGGAGCGACGCGGCTGTCCTATGGGGACTCATTGGGGGCGGCATTTGCCTCATAGTTTTTACGGTGGTAGAAATCGCGCAAGGGGAACCGTTGCTGCCTACTCGACTATTTCGCGACAGGAGTTTTACTGTGGCGAACATGGTAGGCTTGATTTTTAGTTTCGGAATATTTGGTGCGATTTTTATCCTTATTCAGTTCTTGCAGATCGTGCAAGCCCACACACCTCTTGAAGCCGGGGTGATGACCCTCCCATGGACGATGGCCCCGTTGTTTATTTCCCCGCTGGCTGGCGTAGTTACGAATCGTACTGGGACACGGATTTTGTTGGTATCGGGATTAGCCGCAATGTCTGCTGGACTTGCATGGATCGCACTTGTGATAGATCCGACTGTCAGGTATACATCGCTGGTTCCAGGGTTCCTACTTTGCGGCATTGGCATGGGGCTTGTGTTTGCGCCTTCGTCTTCGGCTGTCGTTGCAAATCTAGCGGAGGCAGATCATGCCAAAGCGTCCGGCACGAACTCTACGGTTAGGGAACTGGGAGTTGCTGTTGGTGTTGCAACATTAACATCTGTGTTTACGTCGCATGGAGGACAATTTGACCCTATTCACTACACAGATGCGGCGATTCCGTCATTTTGGGTAGGAGTGCTGTCGCTGGTTATTGCTACAGTCGTTGCCTTGTTCATGCCTAGTCGAAGAACAGAGTTGGGAAAGGTGTCGGTTTCGGAATGAGTGTTTTTAGGAAGGGGTACACGGTTTACGTTTATTGTTCTTCGTTGAGAAGAAAGGAAGATAGTATGAGTTAATTAGATTTGTCGATATATTGCAATCGGCAATGTTGGATGTATAATCAGAAGGGAATGCGCGCATATTATGAAGATTACGAAGAGTAGAAATAGTAAGTGGCTGGCTCGTGCTTCCTCGCTTCTCGCGCTTGTCGGAGTGTCCGGAGTCGTGGCGTCTTTGTTTAGTCCGTCGAGGAACCACGGTGTTATCGATGTGGTCGCGGTCGCATCGGCAAGCATAGCGTATACTTATCTCGTCGTGTCAATGTGGCTTTCTAAGCCTCCTGACTGGCTAACCGATTGGTTTGGAGGACGCGAGGGGTTGGTTAATGCTGAAAGGCTGTCCTTCGTTGCATGTTGTGGTAGCGCATCTGTGTACCTCATTACCATTTGGTTCCCTATTGTTCACACGCTTCGTAGGCTGGACCCGCATGGCCCGCACATCCCGACGGTACCTGCAGCTATTGTGGCGGCGTTCGGGTTGGGTTTTCTACTGTTAGCACGACTGGGCCGTTATTTTGGAGGATTAGGTAACGCACGTATTGTGGATACTCTTACTGTGGTTATCTATTTGGCTGGGACGATTCAGTTTCTTACGGCAGCTAAGTTGTTGGTCAATCTTACGAGCCTACACGGGGGCTACCTTCTAACGGTGTCGGCGATTGGACTCGCCGCATTGACTCGCTACATGATGTCCGGAACACCTAGACAGGTATAGGAAGTTTGGTTCTTTTCGTCGCTTTCTTGTGTTGACTATTAGGTCCTGTGGCTCTTCTCGCTTGAAGGCGTGGTAGCCGGAGCCTATCGGAGAGTTTAGGTGGTTGTTCTCAGGTGTTCTTTAAGATGTCCGACATGTATGGCCTGGGTCCTGAACCTGAGTTGCACAGTTTTGGGGTGGTTTGTGTTTCAGGGTGGGGTTTTTGTTGGGATTCTGGGGGTGGGGTGGTCGTTTCGGGGCACTAAGGGGCCGGTAGGAT
>ERZ772874.940-NODE-940-length-15634-cov-4.660761_pt1 | contig 15634 bp, 7 predicted proteins | sample MGYA00580586_ERZ772874 | MGnify/ENA primary metagenome ERZ772874 (study PRJEB29015, sample SAMEA2737952) | human oral metagenome | biome: human oral; feature: human-associated habitat; material: dental | place: China | collected 2154 ... | reverse complement strand
CTATCTTCGGCGTATGCTCCTTGACGACCTTGCCCTCGCACTATGGTGATTTCATACGTCAGTCCTGACTGCTACCTATCCCCTAGAGTCTCCCCCTCCCCTCCGAGGCTTCCCCGACCAAGCATCCCGAGCCATCCCCACCTCCCATGTCAATCGTCCTCAATAGACAGCATAATGCCATCCTTAGATACGTAAGAGCCTAAGGGTAGGAGAAAAAAGATTAATTTAGTGGCGCATTAATAGAAAGATTGTTGCATGAAGATTAAATCATTTGTGTTGGTGCTCTTGCTCCTCCTCTCAGGGGTGGATACGTGGGCACAGACACTACAAGTCGCGGGCAAGGTCACCGGAGCACGGCGTGAAGCCCTCGCAGGAGTGCAAATAACCATCCAAGGTACAAGCCGAGGAACCAAAACAACAGACCAAGGGCTATACATCATCGAGCTAAACGAAGGACAAGCACTAGAGTTCACCCTTCGTGGCTACAGCCGTCGCATCGTCGTGCCCACGGGGCGCACACTAGACGTACAGCTGAGCCTAGACAGCCTCTCCCAGACCAGTCCTACGGACTCCACCGCCACAGCCTCCAGCGAGGAGATGACCCTCTCCACCGGCTCCCGTGGTGCGACCTCCATCCTGGGCAGTGCCAAGCCCCTCTGGGTACTCAATGGGGTGATCCTCGGCAGTAACTATGGTAGCATCGAAGACTTCATCGGGGCCAATGCCAAGCAGGTCGTCGCCGCCAAGGTCCCCGGGCTAAGCATCGACAATATCGAGCGTGTACGCATCCTGACGAGCTCCACAGAGACCTCCGCCTATGGCCCGAGAGGTATCGCAGGGGTCATCGAGATCACCTCCAAGCAAGGCTCGGGGGGATCCCAGTCACTCAACTACTCGGGGGAGTTCACCTGGCGCCCTATCCCCTCCTACAACAATATCAATATCATGAACTCACAGCAGCACGTATCCCTCATACAGGATATGGTAGATGCTGGACTATTCCCTATCCATGAGATGGGGACGAAGAAGGATCTAGGTCTCATGGGGCAGATGTACGAGCTCTTCGGAAAGACCGACGCCTCGGGCAACCCACTATTGACGAATGATGCCGCCTCTCGTGCCGCTTTCCTCCGGGCTGCTGAGCGTAGGAATACCGATTGGTTCAAGGAGCTATATCAAAACTCGATCATACACCAGCACACCCTGAGCTTCAACGGAGGTACGAGCAAGACAAACTTCTTCGCCTCACTGACGGCTCGTGTAGACCCAGGCTGGACCATCGCCGATAAGGCCAATACCTACTCGGGGAATATCTCCGCCGACTACCGCCTCCTACAGAACGTACGTGTCGGGCTAAAGCTCATCGGGGAATACGCTACGAGTGAGGAGTCTGGTGAGTCTCCCATCAAGTACGCTGCCACTACCAGCCGAGCCCTGTCGCCCCGAGACTACTATACACAGGACTACGTACCCTTCAACATCTTCGAGGAGCTACGTGCCAACCGCAAGAACAAGACACAGCAATATCTTTCTATTCAAGGCTCGATCGTATGGGACGTGATGAAGCAACTCAAGGCTTCCTTCGTCACCGACCTGAAGTACACGAATACCGTCACCTTCACTGACAATACCGAGCAGTCCATACTTGCCCGCTCCATGCGAGCCATGCAGTCCACCTACATACGCAGCAACAATAAGAATCTCTACACTGACCCTGACAATCCATTTGCTCTCCCGATGTCCATCCTCCCCGAGGGAGGTATCAGGGAGAACAAGCTCCGACAGCGCTTCCTGACGAGCTACAAGTTCAACCTTGACTTCCACGAGACCTTTGGCCGTCATCAGCTACGAGCACTAGGGGAGATCGGGGTAGACGTTGGCTCTACGGAGACGAATACGAACCTCAACTACGGCGTCCTCTTCGACCTCGGAAGGCAGTCCTACTTCATCCCCGAGGCCTTCAAGAGGCTCTATGAGAAGGGGAGCAACTACTACACCATACAGAATGGCGTAGACAACAACGTGGACTTCCTCACGCAGGTCTCTTATAGCTACGACGAACGCTACTCGCTGGTCGGTCTCCTTCGCTTCGATGCCAGCAATAAGTTTGGCCCTTCACGCTACATCCGTTGGCTCCCTACGTGGAATGTAGAGCTCGGGTGGGCTGTCCACAAGGAAGCCTTCTTCCCTCGCCTGCGTCCTCTCTCCTCCCTCTCCCTCAAGGTCTCCTATGGTCTAGTGGCGGATAACCCATCAGTCTCCAACTCCCTAGAGCGTATCTACTCCGACATCCCCTGGCGACCCAACTCCAAGGAGATAGGGCTAACGATCAAGAGCCTTGCTAATCACGGCTTGACCTATGAGAAGACTCGTACGCTGAGCTTCGTAGCATCAGCCTCGGCATTTAAGAACCGCATCTCCGCCACGGTAGACTGGTACACCCGTCGCAGCTATGACCTCGTAGGGCCCATCTATACACAGGGTGTCGGGGGTGAGGTAGACAAGCGTGGTAATGTGGCGGAGCTTAGCTCCTCGGGACTACAGCTCCAGCTCATGTCCACCAACATCCGTACTAAGACCTTCACCTGGCAGACGGGCTTCTCCTACCTACATAAGACTAATCGTATCACCAAGCTACTCTCTAGCCCCACGGTGAAGACGATGACGGATATCTCGGGCTTCTCCTATCAGGGCTACCCTCTCTCCTCTGTCTTCTCTATTCCCTTCCTAGGGCTGACGGACAAGGGGATGCCCCGCTTCCTCAACGATCGTGGTGCGGAGACCCTCGGAGACTTCAACTTCCAGAGCACCGATGTTAGTTCGCTACGTTATAGTGGGACGCTGGTACCGACCGACCTCGGCTCCCTCACCAACATCCTCCGCTATGGCAAGCTAGCCCTATCGATCAACCTCAGCTACCAGTTCGGAGCTGTCACGCGTAGACGTTATATCACACCGATGGATGATATCCGAGCCCTACCCCGTGACCTCGTCGATCGTTGGGTGCGTCCCGGCGATGAGGCAAAGACGAATATTCCCCGCATCCCCAGTAACTACGCTTACCAAGAATACGGGCGAGACAATATCACCAATGCCTATACAGCCTACAACATCTCAGACGCACGAACAGCCAAGACGGACTTCGTGCGCCTCAAGGAGGTTTCCCTCGAATACACCTTCGCTCAGCAGTTCCTCCGCCGCACACCTGTGCGCAATCTCTCTCTGAAGCTTCAGGCGCAGAACCTCATGCTCCTCTACTCCGACAGCCGTCTACGTGGCGACGACCCCGAGTACATGTATCTATCGTCGATGGTACCGCCTAAGCAACTGATCTTGACCCTGCGTGTCGGGCTCTAATCCTCACCCATAGAAGGCTATCCCCTATGAACAAGTATAAAGCTCTTGCCCTCATCATCGCCCTCATCCTACCTGCGGCCTTTACCTCTTGTAATAGTCTGCTGGACGAGCAACCCGATGACCGCATCACGGTGAACTCCCCCGAACTCGTCCGAAGACTCCTCATCAACGCTTACCCGACAGCTACTCCGGCCTTGGTCTCAGAGCTCTCGAGCGACAATATAGATGACTACGGGACGGATAACCCGAATTACACCAACTTCCAGCTGGGCTTCGCCTACTGGGATGATACGCCCGAGTACAATACGGCAGACGGACTACGTGCCATCTGGCAGGCGCACTACAACGCGATTGCCCATGCTAATAAGGCTCTGGAGGTCATAGATCAGCTGGGCAATACCTCAGCCCTAGCCCCTCATCGAGGTGAAGCGCTACTGTGTCGGGCTTACTCCCACTTCGTGCTCGTCAATGTCTTCGGCAAGCACTACAACGCTCAGTCCAGCTCCTCCGACCTTGGTGTGCCTTACGCGACCAAGCCCGAGACGGAGCTTGACCCAAGGTACACCCGCAACACCGTCTCCGAGGTCTACGATGCCATCGCTCGGGATCTACAGGAGGGGCTCCCCCTGATCGCCGACAGCTACTACAGCGAACCTATATATCACTTCAATAAGAGTGCGGCGTATGCCTTCGCAGCTCGCTTCTACCTCTATCACGAGGAATGGGATAAAGCTATCGCTGCGGCAGACATCGCACTCACGGGCAAGAGCCCTCGTGACTGGTCAGAGTTCCAGAACGCATCCGTCGTCGGGGCAAAGACAGAAGATGCCTATGCCAAGCTATACAGCCGTACGACTACGAGTGCCAACTTCCTCCTGCTCCCTGTCACCTCTGGTATCCGCAGCTTCTTCTCGAATACTCATGAGCGTCGCTTCTCGCACTGCCACCGAGCCGCTGCCGAGACCATCCTAGCGGCTAACATTTGGTCAAAGACTACGAGCCCTCAGAACGACTACTGGCAGGAGCCCTTCATCTCCCCCGTGTATAACTTCAGAGACATCATCAATCAGTCCAAGTACCCCACCTACACAAGCAATGCTAACAACACGATCGTTGTGCCTTTCTCCTACGAAGAGACCCTGCTCGTCCGTGCCGAGGCTAAGGTGCTAAATGGGGACAATGCTGGGGCTATCCAGGATCTAAATGCCTGGACATCTGCCTACCTAAAGGTGAGTGATAAGACCTTTACGGAGACTCAGATCGTCGATTTCTACAAAGCCGTAGCCTACAGCACGGCAGACGCACCGACGATCAAGAAGACCCTTCACCCCCGCTTCGCACTCTCCGGGGGAGAGACTCAGGAGATGATCCTGCATCATGCCCTACAATGTCGCCGTATAGCTACGCTGCACGAGGGCTTGCGCTGGATAGACATCAAGCGTTATGGCATCGAGGTACCTCGCTATGTACATGACGCCCGCAATAGGGGCAACGTCTCGGTCGCAAAGACCCTCACCAGCTGGGACGATCATACGGCACTGGAGATCCCCCAGAATGCCATATCCAAAGGCATGAAGCCCAATCGTCCCTAAGCCCTTCCCCGTCGTCCTTCCCTCCCGAGGACAAGGCTCCCCGATCCCCCTTCCCCTCATTCCTCCCCAAGAGCCCGAAAAAGCCTATCTCTAGGTATCGGGCAAACCTCCTCGGAGGTACTGAGGATACCTCTCTTGAGGTAGTGGGGGCACCCCAAGCGAGGTAGTGAGGCTTCCTCTACGAGCCCTCCCCGACCTCCCTCTCTCAGATAGTAAGACCCATGCGCCACAGGCTGGCTAGGACAAGCTCCACAGCTCCCCCTACCGCCCCAGCGCACTAGCAAGATAAAGATATGAATAGGATCCCCCGTAGGCTTCGCCAGCTATCCCTGATTGCTCTGGCTAGCCTTGCCCTCTCGGCCTGCAAGGGTGCCGACAGCGACCTCTCCAAGGAGAGCGTCGTACGTACCCCGGAGCACCAGTCCGAGCTGGATAAGTATATCGAGGAACAGTTCTCCCGCCCTTACAATATAGAGGTACTCTACCGCTATCGGGAGTACGAGATAGGTCGTGGGTGGGTCACCTCACCGGCACGAGCGGAGAATAGCCTGCAGTTCGTCAATGTCCTGCGCTACCTTTTCCTCGAGCCCTATGTCGAGACCACGAGCAAGGCCTTCGTCAGGCAGTTCTCCCCCCAGGCCCTCATCCTCACGGGCTACTATGGGTACAATCCCCCGCCTAGCAACACCTACACGCTAGCATCAACGATCAACGGGATCAAGATCGTCTTCATGGACATCAACCATCTTGACTTCCCCACCCTAAAGACACTCTATGCCGAGCGGGAAGCCCTACAAGGCAAGACCGATGCTACCAGCGTCGCCCGATACAACGAACTGGATGCGCAGATCAAGAAGACGAACCAGTCCTACATCACCACCCTGCGCACCTCCTACCTGCGTACGATCTATCATGAGTCTGCCCATACCTTCCACCAGAGGGTAGAGCCTACCACTGACTTCGATAAGATCACTTCGCTAGACTATAAGGGGGGTACGTGGACGACTTGGTGGACACGCAACGGCAAACGTTCCATCCAATACGGCTTCATCAGCAACTATGCGAGCCAGGAGCCTCACGAGGACTTCGCCGAGCTCTTCGCCCACTACATCATCCTTACCCCCGAGGAGTGGGAAGCGAAGATGCAGGAGGCGGATGTGACACCCTCGGGAGCTAGTTCCTCAGGGAAAGTGCTCATCGAACGCAAGCTCGCCATCATCAAGGAATACATGACACGGCAGTGGGGGTTAGACATGGATCTGCTGCGGAGTAATGTCCAGAAGCGGTACCCCGAGTTTGCCCGCCAAGACTTCACCATCATCCACTAAGCCCTATTGACCTATGAAGAGATACTGCATGAGCCTCCTCGTGGGGCTCGCCCTCACCTCTAGCCTGATGCCGTCCTGCTCCTCTGCCGACAAACTCAGCGACCTCGGCGAAGCATCCCAACGCACACGTGAGGTGCTACGTGAGTACACCGACCGCCTAGAGGGCAACAAGGGTTACTGGCTCCTCACCTACTGGCCAGACAGCCGTCTGCGCTATGGGGGCTACAACTTCTTCGTCCACTTCGAGGGGGGGAAGGTCACCGGACTTACCGAGCTACACCCCACGGCGGTGACCTCGCTCTATGACGTCACGACGATAGACCAACCCACACTATGCTTCTCCACCTTCAACGATGCCTTGCTACATTTCAGTAAGTCCTCGGAGTACTTCCGCTCCGCCCGTGGTGGTGACTTTGAGCTCCTGCTGAAAGAGATAAAGGGCGACACCATCCTCCTAGAGGGACGTAAGCAGGGCACACGGATGACCCTCGTGCCCTTCGCCTCGGATCCAGCGACAGAGATTACGGCTATCCAGCGGGTCTCTAGCCTTCTGCGCACAGCGGGGCTTACCTCGGTAACGATAGGTACGGCAGGCACGGTAGGCCTTCGCCTGCATCCCGGCTACCGCCAGCTGGAGTTCACGCCAGAGGGAGGGACGACAGTACGTGCACCCTTCGTCTACACCTCCCGAGGCCTTCGCTTCTATCAGCCCGTGACCCTAGGGGGTGTTACCCTCAGTGAGCTCGTGCTAAGTAGCGATGATACCCAGCTACAGAGTCCCGATGGAAGTATCCAGACGACCATAGTAAACCCTCCCCTAGACTTCGCCACGAAGACCTTCGTCTATTACGCAGAGACGGGCTTTGTGTCCCCCAAGATGCTCCAGTATCTTACCCGTGCCAAGAATGCCCTGACACGCACAGGACGTGGCACACTGCAGACCACAGGCTACTGGGGAGCTTTCACCGCTGCCGACCTCGGGGTGAACCTCAGAGGTAACGACAGCCACAACACTATGGTCATGACCTCGGGCATTATGACGACCCAAGGGTACTACAATAGAGCCAGCTACGAAGTAGACTTCGTCGGTGTAGGGGCAGACCCGACACAGGTGGATATCCTACTGAGGGATGGTAACGACTCCTCCGGCTGGTACTTCTACAGCGCCATCATGCCTATCGTCGAGGGGCCTCGCTCTAAGGCTCCCTACACCATCACCGCCTACACCGATGACGGTGGCGCCACCTACTATTACTACCTACAGAGTACGACAGACGCAGACTACTGGCTCTACCTCTATCCCTACTCTGCTTAAGCTCAGCCGGTAGATCCGAGCCAAAGATTAGCCCCCTTCATCCGATACGTGTCGGATGAAGGGGGCTAACCTTTGGCAGAGGTAGTCTCGCTGCTACTTCTTCACTTCGCTAAGCAAGACCTCTACGGCTCGCTCGAGCTGTGTGTCGTGTCCCTGAAGCACCTGGCGAGGCTCTAGTGGCACAACGACATCTGGGATCATCTCGGTATTCTCCAGATACTTGCCATCAGCAGTCAGATAGCCTACGGCTGGGATCCCATAGTAGAGTGCTGGGTCTAGGAGTGTATCCCAATTGACGCTCGTCATCGTGCCTGGTACGGGCATCCCTACGACCTTCCCTATGCCCTGGTGCTGATAGACCCAAGGCGAACCGTGAGCATTGCTATAGTCGGCTTCGCAGGTGACCATTACGGAGGGGTGGTTCCATCGTCTACTGGGCATCTCACAGTAGTCCTTACCACGGACGACCTGCTGGAGATACTTCTTGCCCGAGAAGAAGACCTCGATATCCTCGTGGAGCCTTCCCCCACCATTATAACGGATGTCTATAACGATCCCCTTCTTACCATAATACTTACCCAAGACATCGGAATAGACGTTACGGAAGCTGGGGTCTCCCATCGAAGGGATATGGACATAGCCTAGACGCCCACCCGAGAGACGCTCGACCTCGCTGGCACGCTGACGGACCCAACGCTTGTAGAGGAGCGAGGAGAGCGCACCCTGAGAGATGGGGCGAATGACTTCCTCGATGGTCTCTCCCCCTGCCGTACGGAACGTGACAAGGACACGCTTGCCTACCTTGTCATTGAGCAGCGGGAAGTAGTCTTGCCCTTCCTTGATCGGCGTGCCATCGATCCCGATGATGAGCGCACCAGCTCGGAGCTTGCTCCAGGAGACGTCAAAGGGGCCTCCTGCTACGACCTCATCCACACGTAGCCCATCACCTCGGCTGGGTGAGGAGAGGAAGAGACCTAGCTCTGCCGTGGGGAAGGCTGAGCCCGATGCCCGATAGCGTCCACCCGTGTGCGAGACATTCAGCTCACCAAGTAGCTCGCTAAGCATCTCGGCGAAGTCTTGGCTCGTGGTGATGTGGGGGAGGAACTGGCGGTAGTGCTTCGTCAGTTGTGCCCAGTCCACACCATGCATATCTGTACGGTAGAAGCGAGCCGCCTCCTCACGTACGACTTCCTCGTACATCACCTCACGCTCCTTAACACGATCGATGGAGCGAGAGCCCGAGATCGTGATCGCCTTCAGTGCGTCTGTCTTGGGGTCGAGCTTCTGGGGACTGCTACCGAGGATAAAGAGCGTCTTACCCTCCTTGTCCTTGTCAAAGAAGGGAGAGCTTAGGTCGAGCTTCTTCTGTAGCTGGGTCTTGTGCTTGAGGAGATCATGTACCCAAAGGTCATAGCCCCCTTCGTGGGAAGCAAAGTAATAGAGCTTCTTCCCATCAGGAGAGAGAATAGCATCTGCGAGCGAAGAGGAATTAGGTGTCAGGCGGACAATGCGATCCTCTATCCCTTCGAGCTCGAACTGGATAGGCTCGGGCTTGGCCTTAGTGGTCTTGGTAGAGTCGGTCTTAGCCTTCGCCTTGGCCTGCTTCTCTGCTTCGTCCAGGAGCTCACGCTCCTCGTCGGTCATGCGGTAGCGTTCGTACCCCTTGCGGGTGAGGAAGACGATCATCACGTCATTCTCCGAGCCCCATGAGGCGTGGTTACGCATCCCATAGCGGTCGGTCATATAGGTAAGTGCCTTGCCATCCTGCGACCAGCGTGGGGAGGTGTTGAAGTAGCCACTATTGGTGATGTTGAAGACAGGCTTCCCTCCCTCTGCGCTCACAATCCCTATATCACTATAGGGGGCATGTGCCCGAGCGACATACTGCAGAGCGAACCAACGTCCATCAGGAGACCAAGTGTAGTCTATGCCTCCCGAACGTTCGTGCTGCTGGGAACCATCGGTGATGGTGCGTAGCTGCTTCGTCTGTAGGTTATAGACCATAAGCTTGGAGCGATCCAGCACAAAGGCGAGCTCCTTGCCATCGGGAGAGAACTGAGGGTACATCTTCTCCCCCTTCACCCCGAGGGAGAGCTTCTCCTCGATGATATTCGTTGCATTGGGGAAGTTGGGATCCTCACTACGTCCGATGCGTGCCCGATAGAGTTCCCAAGAGCCCTCCTTCGTAGAGGCATAGACCAGTGTGCGGTTGTCCGCTCCGAAGGTCATCCCACGACCTGTGAACGACCCGTGAGTCACCTGCTTCGTCGTGCTATGGTCTGCCGAAGTGACGAATATATCTCCACGTGAGAGGAAGGCGATCTGCTTCCCATCGGGTGAGACCGCCGAGGAGCCTAGGGAGCGAGACATAGAGAGGTGGAGCTGCTCGTCACTCTCCCTATCCTTGGTAATGCGAACAGAGATACGCTGAGGTTCCTTGCCTGGGGTCAAGGTGTATAGCTCACCCGCGTAGCCGAAGGCCAGTAGCCCTCCCTTCGACACGGAGAGGAAACGTACGGGATCACCTTTGAGGCGAGTCAGAGCCTTGGCCTCGGAGCTGCCTGCCGAGAGGTCACCCTCATAGACATTCATCGAGCCTCCACCTCGCTCACTGAGGAAGTAGAGCTTCTTCCCATCTGGAGCATAGACGGGGTTGCGATCCTCCGCAGGGTGCTGTAGGACGTAGCGGTAGGTCTTCTTATCGAGATCATACTCCACGAGGTCACGAGCCACAGACGAGGTATGGTGCTTACGCCATTCGTTCTCGAAGCCCTTGATGTCCTGATAGAGGATGCGCCGACCATCTGCACTCATGCTGATCGCCTCTGCGGGCGTGGCGAGTAGGAGCTCGGGGCGTGCCCCTCCTCGGACGGATACCCGATAGACCTCAGTCAAGATAGAGGTAGGGAAGAGGGCGGAGTGGGCAGGATCCTGGATATGTGCCTTGAAGAGCAGATGAGCACCATCGGGTGTGAAGGCATAGGGGATCTCCGTACCCGAATGGGTCGTCAGCTGGCGAGCCTCGCCCCCGGTGGCAGAGATGATGTAGATGTTCGTCCCGCTGTTATTTCGGTCACTCGTGAAGGCGATCTGCTTCCCGTCAGGCGACCAGACGGGGTGGCACTCGTAGGCACTACCCGAGGTAAGCCGCTGGGCATCGCCCCCAGAGGTGGGGACGGTGTAGAGGTCACCCTGATAGGTAAAGGCAACCTTCGTCCCATCGGGCGAGATCGCAGGGTAGCGAAGCCAAAGGGGACGCTCCTCTCGGGCTAGGCTCACGAGCGACACCGAGCTAAGGAGCGTAAGAGTGAGGAGGATCTTTCGTACCATAGTATGATGTATCATTTAGTTGGGGTCTAGGGAAGGGGGAGGCCTTAGTGTGCCTCGAGCCAATTAGCACCGTGCCCGATACTTACCTCGAGGGGCACACGCAGGTCGGGGTAGACGGACTCCATCACCTCACGTACGAGGGTGGTCATCTCGGGGAGCTCGTCGAGGGGGACATTGAAGTTCAGTTCGTCATGTACCTGTAGGATCATTCTACTACGAAGGCCTCGCTCTCGGATAGCCTGCTCTAGGCGGATCATCGCTATCTTGATGAGGTCGGCAGCGGAGCCTTGTAGAGGAGCGTTGATAGCATTTCGCTCCGCATAGCCACGTACCACTGCGTTGGCGCTATTGATATCGGGCAGGAGACGGCGACGGCCGAAGAGGGTCGTCACGTAGCCCCGCTTCTTAGCCTCCTCGACTACCTCGGTCATATAGCGGGCTACACCTGGGTAGGAGGCGAAGTAACCATCAATCAGCTCCTTGGCCTCTCGCCGTGAGATGGAAAGACGTTCGCTCAGACCAAAGGCGGAGATACCGTAGATGATGCCGAAGTTAGCAGTCTTAGCCCTTCGGCGCATATCTGCTGACACCTCATCGAGGCTCAGGCCGTAGATCTTGGCAGCTGTCGCCTGATGCACGTCTTGCCCCGAACGGAAGGCCTCGATCAGTGCTGGGTCTTCACTAAAGTGCGCCATCAGGCGAAGCTCGATCTGCGAATAGTCAGCACTGAGGAACGTACAGCCCTCCTCGGGGACGAAGGCCTCACGAATGGCTCGTCCCTCGGGGGTACGTATGGGGATATTCTGGATGTTGGGATTACTGCTGGAGAGACGACCCGTAGCCGCAATGGTTTGGTTAAAGGTCGTGTGGATCTTCCCATCTGGGTAGACCAGCTCGGGGAGCGCCTCCACGTAGGTACTGAGGAGCTTCTTCACTCCTCGGTAGTCGAGGATCTTCTCTACCACAGGGTGCTTGTCTCGGAGCTTCTCCAGCACCTCTTCGCTCGTGGTATAGCCTCCGGTCTTAGTCTTCTTCGCCTTCTCCACGATCTGCAGTTCGTCGAAGAGAGCTTCGCCTACCTGCCGACTGCTATTGACATTGATGCTGTGCCCGAGCAGGAGACTGATCTCACCCTCGAGACGAGCCAACTCCCCTTGTAGCTCACCCGCCTGACGGCTGAGGCACGACTTGTCTAGCCTTACCCCCTCTCGCTCCATTCCTAGGAGTACCTTCACCAGAGGCATCTCCACCTCGGTAAAGAGCTTCATGAGCCCAGCCTTCTCGAGTCGCTCATAGAGGTACTCGTAGAGCAGGTAGGTGATGTGCGTGTCCTCGGCTGCGTAGAACTGGAGGCGAGCGGGCTCGACCTGACGTAGATCAAACTGCCGAGGACTCTGTGGGGCGATCATCTCCTCAAAGGACATCATCTTATACCCGAGGAACTTGTCCGCCAGCTCGTCCAAGCCATGACGCATATCGGGGTAGAGGAGATAGTGGGCAATCATGGTGTCGAAGAGAGGCCCCCCGACCTCCACACCATACGAACGGAGTACCTGCAGGTCGTACTTGAGGTTTTGCCCTACCTTGAGTGTATCCGCTTGCTGGAGGATCGGGGCAAGTCGCCCTAGTAGCTCGCAAGCCTCCTCCCTTCCCTGAGGGACATCTAGGTAATAGGTCGTCTCAGCATCGAAGGCAAAGGTAACGGCCACCAGCTCCGCCCTCAGGGCATCGACACTCGTGGTCTCGGTATCTAGGGCAAGCACCCTCGCCCCTCCTGCCCGCTCTAGAAAGGCAGGGAGCGTCTCGGCACGAAGCACCTCGATCCGCATCGTGGGGATCGTCGTCGGGGCTGGGGTATCGGCCTCCTCCGTCTCCTCTAGGCTGGCAAAGAGGTCATCTGGGGGAAGGGTGGGCTTAGCCTTGGTGGGCGCAGGCGACTTGCCAAGCACTCGACTCAGGAGCGTACGAAACTCCAGCTCCTCGAAGAGGCGACGCACGGCCTCCTCATCCTTCTCTGCCCTCTGATAGTCTCCTGGTGTGTAGTCCAGCGGTACATCGGTACGGATGGTAGCCAAGTAGTACGATAGGCGGATATCGGCCTCACCCTCTAGGAGCTTCTTACCCGTAGCCCCCTTGATCTCGCTAGCGTGTGCTAGGAGGTTCTCCACCGAGCCATATTCAGCTAGGAGCTTCTGCGCCCCCTTCTCCCCGATGCCTTTGCACCCGGGGATATTGTCCACCTTGTCCCCGAGGAGGGCAAGGTAGTCGATGACCTGCTTGGTAGAGCTGAGCCCGAACTTCTCCAGTATCTCCTTCTCGCCCCATACCTCGTAGCCACCGCCCTGCATCGGGCGATACATCTTGACCTGCTCCGTGACGAGCTGACCGTAGTCCTTGTCGGGCGTGACCATATAGACCTCTCGCCCTGCACTCGCAGCCCGATGGCTCAGTGTCCCGATGACGTCGTCGGCTTCGTAGTCCGCTACCTCCACAGCGGGGATGCGGTAGGCCTCTAGGAGCTGACGGATGATGGGTACAGCGATACGTATCCCCTCGGGGGTCTCCTCTCGCTGAGCCTTGTAGTCGGGGTACTCTCTGTGGCGGAACGTCCCGCCCGCAGGGTCGAAGACCACGGCGAGCTCATCGGGCTGTTCCTTGCCCAGCAGATCCTCCAGCATCAGCACGAAGCCAAAGATAGCACTGGTGTTTCGTCCCTGGCTATCGATACGAGGAGCCTTGATGAAGGCGTAGTATGCCCGATAGATCAGGGCGTAAGCGTCGAGTAGGAATAGTCGCTGTGGCATGAATAGGATGGGTAATTACTTAGTACGACGGGATCTTTTCAGAATCTCCTTCCTTTTGTCGGGATCAGTAAGTTCCTTGACTAACATATCGACTTGTGTACAAGGATTGCGGCTAGCATAGTCCTCGTCCATATAACGATCTCTAAGCTTTTGTGCCCATTTAATTGCTTGGCTTTGATCTCCGCTTTCACTGAGTATCCCATACATATCGGTATTCCCTTTCTCATATTTAAACTTAGGATCATACTTCCGTATCTCTTCTTCTAAAGCTTTTATGCACTCCTTTCGTCCGAGACCTGTACTCTGATACCTAAAGTGAAGTAAATACCAGAGTTCAAAGGACTCATTAGACCAAGCTACTTCGAAGTCTGCATCCGTAGCCTCTTGAATCGCTTGATTGAAATCCTTGAAGTCATCTTTATCGAAGACGAGCCAACAGCTGTCGAAGGGAGTTTGCTCCTCGTCTCTTATTGCCTTGGCTTCTTCCAAGAGTCTCATCGTAGCCTTACCGCATCCTTCGACCTTAGTCTCGGGAGAGACTCCAACAAACTCATCATTAGGCTGTTCTTGGGAGGGTACTCCCTTGACACTACTATCGTGTATTGCTTGGATACCCTTGATTATAGCTTTAAAGTACAAGACCGAAGACTTGGTATCCTCTGATACGATTAAGAAACGCACCCCCTTTTGGCGTCCTCCTACTTGACGGCTTCCAAAGCCTTGCTTATGCTGATGTTTTTTCCCCATATCGACCCTCTAGCCCCTTGTTATCTTGATGCGAGGAATAGCTCCATATCTGCCCCTCACATACTCATCTGCGATAAGATCTGCCTCCTCAAAGTCCTCAAACTCAATATGAGCATATAGCTGTGTCTCCTCCCTTTGGTTCTTCTCTGTAAACCAAATTTCATCCCGACGCACATAGTCTAGGTTCAGCTGGTTCGTGTCATGTGTGGTGAAAACCAACTGTGCCCCTTGTTTATTAATCTTGGGATTGGTGAATAGCTGGATGATTGCTCGTGTGAGTAGAGGATGGAGCTTGGCATCCAGCTCATCAATCACAAGGAGCTCGCCTCGCTCAAGAGTACTGAATATTAAGCCTAGAAGTTCTGCAACCTTCTGCGTCCCTTCTGACTCTTGTTGCCGAAGTTCAAAAACCTCCTTCCCGCTAAGACCTCCACGGCTATCATAACGGTTGTGAGTAGACTGTACCCGTAGACCTTTTATCTCCTCTTTGAGTAGGTCACCCAGAATTTCTTGGAGCTCTTTAGGAAAATTCTCTCTCTCGATTGTCTCCTCTTCTATGGACAAATCCCGTACCGCAACATCTATATCCCGGAGAAAGGCCTTAGCTTTTTCCGCATATTCACACTCTCTTTTGAAGAGTTCGTACGTCTTTCGCATGTATCGCTCACTATGAAGCGCTGAAGCAAAGTGACACTGATCAAACCAACTAATAATAGAGCCCGAAAGGTTACCCTTGAGCTGAGCCACAAGGGATAGGAAGAGCCTATTTTCATTTAGGTCTCCCTCCCTACCCTTTCCCTCAGGAAAAAATCCTCCAATAGAAACACCATTCTTCCCTCGGGAGAAGAGGCGAGTATTGGCTTTCTTACCTACCCTGTAGAGCCACTCTTCTTTGATAGCCTTATCCGTAAAGCTGAAGCCATATCGATAGTGCCGCTCCTTACTTCCCTGTTTATAGAGGAATTCTATCTCAAACTCCGTTTCTTCCTCCTTAGTCTCTTCACTGAGTAAGAAGGGATCGTACTCGTCTAATGCATCTTCGGGATTAAGACGTACCGATCCCAGCACCATACGCCTCATCGCTCCAAAGGCTCTGAGGATATTACTCTTTCCACTTGCATTAGCTCCGAAGAGCAAGGCTAGAGGAAGGGCTCTAATCCC
>ERZ772874.939-NODE-939-length-15639-cov-5.110498_pt1 | contig 15639 bp, 16 predicted proteins | sample MGYA00580586_ERZ772874 | MGnify/ENA primary metagenome ERZ772874 (study PRJEB29015, sample SAMEA2737952) | human oral metagenome | biome: human oral; feature: human-associated habitat; material: dental | place: China | collected 2154 ... | reverse complement strand
CGATCACGTTCACGTTGCTGTGCATCACATAGCCCTCGGCATTGGCCGCCGGGTTCTTCGGGTCATAGGTCTGCTTGCCGGGCGTGGGATCCTCGATCACGTCCACAACCCGAACGCCCATCGATGCCGAAGCACCCCGCGTGGACCACTGACGGGCGCCTGCGGCCTGTCGCGCCTCCACTATGGCAGGCTTGAACACCACCTGCCGGGCCTTGTAGACGCTGCCATCCGGCCCCGCCACCGTATCGGCGTTGGCCAGGTTGGATGCCACCGTGTTCAGCCGTTGGCTCTGCGCCGACAGGGCGCTGCCAGCCAGCGGAAGAATGTTCATCAGAGAAGACATGCTCGTTACCCCTCTCATTCACCGCGGATTGCGGTCATCATCGTCTTGATGCGGCCATTGAGGAAACGCAGGCTGGCCTCGTAACCCACAGCGTTCTGCGAGAACTGTGCACGCTCCCGGTTCAGGTCCACCGTATTGCCGTCCATGCTGGGCTGCTCGGGATGCACGTACTTCAGGTCCGGCTGCCCGCCGACCTTCAGCCCCCCGCCCAACTGCTGGTGACCACGGTGCGTCCGCGCCAGCGCCACCGTGGACAGCCCCCCTTCGGCCGCAGGCAACGCGGCACGGCTGCCTGCATCACTCGCTGGCATCCCCGATGCCTCACGCAGTGCCGCCCCGAAATCGAAATCCTTCGCCTTGAAGTTCGGCGTATCGGCATTGGCAATGTTGGAGGCAATCGTCTCCTGCCGGCTTGCCCGAAGCTGCAGGGCCCTACCATGGAAATCCAGTGCGTCCGTCATCTGCTCGAACATGCTCATCCTCACGCCGCATCACGGCCTTTTTCACGCTGCACATTATCCGCAGCCCACTTCTTCCCGATCGAAGGAACAGGCCGGAAATTCCCCCTTATTCCATTTCCCAGGGTGGATAACCATCATTACCGTGCCACCCCGATCACGAGCCCGCGTCTGTCACCTTCTTCCCCAATGAGCGTTCTCCGTCCATCGTCGTCGGTACAAAGGCCACACTCGCGAGGGTCATTCATCTGGGCATCCGGCCGCCGATCATCCGCGCATGGCCATTCGTTGGCACATGCTGTCTTCTTGTTCCTGTCTCACGGTTTCCGATTCACGACATCCGATGAACACCCTGCATCCCGCCCTGCTCTCACTGTTCCGCCTGACCGGACAGCTCGCGGAACGTGCATCCACTTTTGCAACCCGCGCGGGACTGGACGAACCCATCCACCACCTGCTGCACGTGCGACGCGAGAAGCTGCACCGTGCCGCCGTGCTCGGACTGCTGTTGCTCACGCTGCTGGCTGGCTCCGACTCGGAGGCCGCAACCCGGGAGCGTGACGCATCCGTCGTGCAGACAGCCCTTTCATCTCCAGACCGTGCGCCGGCGTCCGTCCCGCCCCATGTCCAGCCCGGGGTGACCGGAACCACCATCAGCCCCGGTACCGCAAGCGCCGACGCCATGCTGGCATGGCTGAAACGTCAACCAGGCTTCCCTTCCGGGCAGGGCGTCCAGACACGCCTGGACATCCTGCGCCGGCCGCGTACCGCACACCTAGCCCCCTGTCAGCACACCGAATACGTGCTGGCCGCCGGCGCGCGCCTCCGGGGGCGGGTCAACCTGGGCGAGCGCTGCACCTCAGGCGCGACCTGGACGGTCTGGCACAATCTCCAGATCCACGTCGAAGGCCCGGCCCTTGTCGCTCGTCAGCAACTGGCGGCCGGATCCGTGCCCCAAGCGGCCGACTTCAGCGTCCAGCGTGTGGACTGGACCCGGTCCCCCACCCCCCCTCTGCCCCTCGATACCCACCTGGGGGGCCAGGAACTGCAACGGACATTGGCCGCCGGTCAGTCGCTGCACGCCGATCATCTGCGCCCTGCCCCCAGCATCCGCTCAGGCGAAGTGGTGGCGGCCATTGCCGAGGGTGACGGGTTTAGAATTGCCACCGACGCCATCGCCCTGGCCAGCGCCGGCGAAGGCCAGTCCATCCGTGTCCGCACACCGGGCGGAAAGGTGCTCAGCGGTCTGGTCGAAGGGAAAACCGTGAAAATTTTCCGATAATCGGTCGATTGCCCCTCAAGTTTTCCGGTAAGGGCCCGATAACGCCAATAGAGAGCGTTTCATGCCCCCGCATGACCGCATCATTGGCAAGGAGTTCACCCTCATGATCACCGGAAAGGCACCTTACATCAGCACCGTGTCCCTGCTGAACCGGCCGGTCAACACGGCCGCAGCCGGGGCGGTATCCACACCCGGCGGCACGGAACCTGGCATCGACCCCATCAGCAAGACGGACAAGGTCCATCTCTCGGACCCCGGCCTGAATCTGCTTCCTGGCGACACGCAGGAATCCGATCCTGCACGCGCCGAGAAGGTCCAGGCCATCAAGCAGGCTATCGAAGAGAAGCGCTATCACATCGAGAGTCGCAAGATTGCCGACAAGCTTCTGCGCGAAGCCTCCGAACTGCTGGGCACACTGACCGGATATCCGGAAGACCCCATGAAGGAAGAGCCGTCTGCGGCAGAATCATCGGGTCAACCTTCTTCGGACAGGCCCGAGGGCGGCAAGGACCACAGCACGTCATCCCGCGTGCCCGGCTATCCCCGCTCGACGCGCTCCTATACGGCATGATGCAGCGAAACGATCTTGACGGCATTCTCGATCTGCTCCGGCGGCAACAGGCAGCCCTGGCCAGCCAGGCGCCGGATGCAGTCGACCGTCTGGATTCGATTCATGCAGAGCTGCAGAAGCAGCTTCTTCGCCTTCAACCGGTGGGCCGTCGTCAGCCCTCCTCTCCGAGCAATCCCGTGGACAGACGCAAGGCAGCTGACATTGCACAGCTGCTGGTGGACAATCGCGCGCTGATGCTGCGCCTGTCGGACAACAACCGACGGGCGCTGGAAACCATCTTCAAGACGCAGCCGCTGGTCTATACGCGGTAGTCTTCTTCTGAGGACGGCTTTGTCGTGATGTCCGCTCCTGACGAAAGATGACTTCGTTCAGGCATTTCTAGTTGACAAAAGACGACTTCGCTGCAGGGGCGCGCCCCGTGCGCGGATACCCTCCTCGGCTCATGCTGTCCGCTTCGCTTCCAGAGCGCCTGTGGGGGCACCCGCTCCCGGTGCGCTTCACGTATTGTCGTGTTTCATCCTGGCAGAAGACAGCTTCGCTAAAACACTCACGACTATTGAAGCTTCCATTCTGGTGTGAATGGCTTCACTGAAGGATATGCTTGATGGAAGCCGACATCGTCGGATGTGACTTCATGACAGAGCCCCCGCAAGCCGGGAGGCCAAGGGGGCGGAGGTATCTGCCGACGAATCCCACCGCTTGCGGTTGTGAGGAGGTAGATGCCGCAGTCCCCTTGGCCGGCCTTCGCAAACTGCCGGCCTGATCCATCCCCTGGCCGTCCGTTGCATGCGGCAGAACGGCCACGAAAGCCCCGTTACATCCAATCCCCAAGCTTCGCCCGCAACCGCGCAACGGCCTGGCTGTGCAGCTGCGAGACACGGGACTCGGTCACGCCCAGCACCTCGCCAATCTCCTTCAGCGTCAGCTCTTCCACATAGTAGAGGTTCATCAGCAGCTTCTCGCGCTCCGGAAGACCATCGATGGCCGCCACCAGAGACTCACGAAAACGGGCGTCCTCCAGACGACGATCCGGGGTGGGCGCATCGTCGGGCAGCATCTGCTCGATGCGGCTCTCGTCGTCGTCCTCACTGGCACTGTCCTCGAAGTACAGCAGCTGCGATCCCTTGGCCGACGAAAGAAGGCGCTGATACTCCTCCAGGGGCACCTGCAGCTCGTCGGCAATCTCGCGCTCCTGCGCCGAACGACCCAAGCGCTGCTCCACGGCATGAATGGCCTGTTCGATGCTGCGCTGGCTCTTGCGCACCGAGCGCGGCATCCAGTCGGCGTTTCGCAGCTCATCCAGCATGGCGCCCCGCACGCGCTGCATGGCAAAGGTGTCGAACTGGACACCCATGGCGGCATCGAAGCGCGAGACGGCGTCCACCAGTCCAATAAGCCCCGCCTGGATGAGATCATCCAGTTCAATGCTGGAAGGCAGGCGCGCGGCCATCTGCACGGCCACGCGGCGCACCATCTTCCCATAGCGTTCGATGACGGAATCGCGGTCAAGCGTTCCGCGCGGGGTATACATCGATTGCATCTCCGGTTTCAATGTGCCACCCCGCCAGAAAAACCGTTCTCTTCCAGCGCAGGCATGCCTGCACCGGACCATGAGGACCACTGGAACTGTGCCAGCTCTGCCAGCGACAGTCCCGACCAGGTGCGCAGTCCGGTCTCATCGTGGCTACTACCCACCACGACATCAAGCTGCACGCTGAGAAAACGTCGAGCGCATCCTGCCAGGTTCAGGAAGTTTTCCCGGCCCCGAGCCACCTGCTCAACGTCGACGAAAAGCACGCCGAAGTGTCGGATTCCAGTGGTGGCGGCAATGTGCTTGATCTTGGCATATTGCGCCATCATTGCATCACGTCGATGACTGAGGATCAGCAGGAGCCGATCGCCGGCCTGTGCATGCACCCAGCGCGCCATTTCCACCGGATCATCCAGCCAGAAGAGAAGCTCCTCCTCTCCCGAGGCATCGGCCTCGCCGGCATGGGTATGGCGCAGCCACTGGTGCAGCGCCCTGCGATCCACGACCCGCATGCGTGCGTCCTCGGGTCCGGCTGCTGCCGCCATCTGTCCGATGAAGACCCGCGCCTGGGCCTCCGGCACCAGACACCCCGCCGGGATCAGGCGGGAGCGTTCGGTCCTGAACAGGCGTCGCAATCCGGCCGCCTGGTCCACGGCTACGTCAAACATGTGAACCCTCGAACAGGTTGCGCAGTTCGTTGTCGGTCATGGACAAGGCCGGGAAGCGGGCCACAGCCTGTCGATCCAGAGCCATTTCCACCAGGCGTCCGAAGTTCACGGCGTGATAGTCTTCGGGCACGCGCTGGCCATCGGCATACCCCAGAAGCGGCAGACGGTGACGTACCAGTGCATCCAGGCAGGCCCCCAATCCCACGGCCTCGTCCACCTTGGACAGCAGCACACCGGCCGTGTCGCGCGCACCAAAGGCGCCCAGCACTTCCTCCAGACTGCCCGGCTGAGCTGCAGCGTTCATCACCAGAACGCGTCGCACCTGCGAAACTTCCAGTGCCGAGGTCAGCTGTCCCACACGGTCATCGCGCTGACCGATGCCTGCGGTATCGATCAGCACCAGCCGGCAACCTTCATGCTCCTTCAGCAGGCGTTGCAGCACCTCGCGGTCCTGCGCCACCTGCACCGGCACGCCCAACATCCGGCCAAAGGCCCGCAGCTGTTCCTGTGCTCCGATCCGGTAGACATCCGCCGTGATCAGGGCCAGCGAACGCGGCCCATGGCGCAGTACGTGATGAGCCGCGATCTTGGCAATGCTGGTGGTCTTGCCCACCCCCGTGGGACCGATCAGCGCAAACACGCCGCCGGCATCGAAAAGCGTCCGGTCTTCACCCAGGGTCAGACCCACCCCCTGGTTCACGCCGGCCAGTGCACGCATCAGCATCTGGCGCAGCCACTCGTCAGCCTGCGCATCGGCATAGTCCGACGGCAGCAGCTCCACCAGGGTACGCGCCAGCATGGGCGAGAAGTGGCAACCCAGCAGGTTGCGCAGCAGGCGCATCTGTCCCGGTCGGCGACGGGTGGCCTCGAACCAGCCCATGCCCGACGTGGCCCAGGCCTCGCGCGCATCTTCGGCCGTACCGGCCACGGTCATGTCACTGGGCAAGGACAGCACCGGCCAGTCGGTGGCTGGTCCCGCCAGCGTGGAGGACAGCGACAGCGGCGAAGAGGTGCCAAAGCCGGACAACGCTGCCTCTGCCTGGCCCTGCCCTTCCGTAGCGGCACTGGCCTCTTCCATCTCATGCCACAGACGGCGACGACGGCCGATGCCCAACATGCGGCGTGCGGAGTCCACCATCTGCCACAGGCGGGAACGGGGATGGGCCCGGGCGTGCTCTGCAGCGGCCTGAGCATTCGTGATCGCAGCCTGGGGCTGTGCATCGGCCCGGGAGGACGGCATGGACGGCGCAGCGACCGTACCGGCAGCCGTGGCATGCGGGATCCCGGTCACGCTCCCCGGAGCGGCACTGCCCGATGCAGCACCCGCTTCTGTCCCCGGCATGACGGCTCCACCCAGAAAACCGTTCTGGCCGGAAGCAGCCGACGTGCTGCCAGGCATCTGCAGTGCCGAGAGGTCGATGGGGATGCCCTGTCGCTGCTGCTGCAGCAATGCGGCGAAGTCGGGCAGCGGCGCTTCCTGCACGCTGCTTGCGCTGCCGTCGGTCACGCCTTCCGTGGAAGATGCCTGCGCACGGTCATCCGTCTTGTCGCGGGCAGCTGTGTCTGCGGCCGCAGCCTCGCCGGAACGGGCAGCGCCGCTGGCCTTCTCAGCCTGCTGCTGTTGACGCAGGCGCTGGAACTCCAGCGTGCTGAGCTCGCCCTGTGCTTCAGGCGCCTTGACCTGGGGCAATGGCTCGGTCACCACGGCATCGTTGGCGGCAGCCAGCTTCAGGTCGGCCCCGGCTGCAGACAGGTACTGCGGCAGCGGTGCGTCCCCGGTCATGGCGGCCGCAACGACCTCGGGCGTTTCCAGCGTCGTGGCTGCCGGCGGATTGATCTCGTCGGCATTGGCTGCCACCGGCACAGCCGGGGCCGCGCTCTCTTCCTGTGCAGCCGTGCGACGCTTGCGTCCTTTCTTCCGGGGGGCAGACGGTTCTGCCGTGGCGTCAGCCGCAGTCTTTCCGGCAGCTTTCGGCGCGTCCGTCACAGCGGTGACATCCGGCGCTTCCACAGCCGGCCCGGCCTCCTTGACCACTTCCGACGCCGGTGCCGAACTGCTCTTTTCCGTCGAAGCCGGCGCAGCCTCGGAGACCGCGGGAGCTGCAGTGACGGCGTTTGCAGGCGTAGCTGCCACGGTGGGGGCTGTCGGGCGCGATTCAACACTGGCGGTACGGCTATCGGTGCCATTGGCGGCCGTACGACCAGAGGCGGCCAGTGCGTTGATGCTGGCCGAAACCTGCTCCAGAGCGCGACGACGACGGGCTGAACGCGCCATCGGCACCACGACCGTCACCTGGACTTCATCACCGACGGCATCGCTGTCCAGGATGTCGACATCGCCACCGAAGCGTGCCTTGGCCTGGGCGATGGCCTCCCGCATGGTGCGGCCACTGAAGGTCATGGTTTTCATCGATTGCTCCCGATCAGTTGACCGATACGGATGGTGTGGGTATCAGGGATTTCGGCGTGTGCCAGCACACGAAGGCGCGGTGCAGCCTTGCGCACCATGGCGGCCACCTGCGGACGGATCCGGTCCGGCACCAGCAGACAGGCCGGCTGGCCCAGTGCTTCCTGCTGCTGGCAGATCCGGGCAGCCTCGGTCGCCAGGAAATCCGCCACCGAAGGATCCAGCGCCCCATTGGATCCGGGGCCGAACGACTGCATCAGCAGCGATTCCAGTGCAGGATCCAGCGCAGCCACCGACAGGTCGGCGGACGGCCCGAAGATGCCCTGCACGATGGCAGGCGCCAGCGCCACCCGCACTTCGCGGGTAAGCTCGCCCGGATCCTGAATCTTGGCGCCATGCTCAGCCAGAGACTCCACGATGGTCTTGAGGTCGCGGATATGGACGGACTCTTCCAGCAGGTTCTGCAGCACCTTCTGGAACATCGGAATCGGCACCAGCTTGGGCACCACTTCCTCGACCAGCTTGGGCGAGTACTGCGCCAGATGATCCAGCAGCTGCTGCACCTCGCCACGCCCCAGCAGGCGCCAGGCGTAGAGCTGCATCAGATGGTGCAGATGCGTGGCCACCACGGTGGAGGCATCCACCACGGTGTAGCCGGCCGCCTGCGCCATGTCCTTTTCCGAAGACTGGATCCAGTAGGCATTCAGTCCGAAGGCCGGATCGCGGGTCTGCATGCCGTTCAGGCGCACGTCGGCATGGCCGGGGTCGATGGCCAGCCACATGCCCGGATAAGCCTCACCGGTGCCCACCGTCACGCCCTTCAGGCCGATGCGATAGTTGTTCGGCCGCAGGTCGAGCTGGTCACGGACGTGAACCGGCGGCGGCAGGAAACCGATTTCCTGGGCAAACTTGCGGCGCACACCCTTGATGCGCATCAGCAGGTCGCCCCCGTTGGACTTGTCCACCAGCTGGATCAGCTTGTAGCCCACTTCCAGGCTCAGGATGTCCACCGGCTGCACGTCCTCCCAGGAGGCGTCACCGTCACCAGCGGCGGCTGGCACCACTTCCTCGGCAGATGCCGGGGCTTCCTTGGCCGCCACCGACAGCTTGAAGGAGACATAGCCCAGCATGGCAGCCAGCGACAGGAAGGCGATGTGCGGCATGCCCGGGATCACGCCCAGAACACCCACGATGAGCGCCACCAGGCCCAGTGCACGCGGCAGCGAGAACAGCTGGCTGGCAATCTGCTTGCCGATGTCATCGTTGCCGTCACCCACGCGCGAGACCAGCAGACCGGCCGCCACCGAGATCACCAGCGACGGCACCTGGGCCACCAGCGCATCACCGATGGCCAGCAGCACGTAGTTGTTGGCAGCCGTGGCCAGCGGCAGGCTGTGCTGCACCACCCCGATGAGGAGACCGCCCACCAGGTTGATCACCAGGATCAGGATGCTGGCGATGGCATCGCCCCGCACGAACTTCGACGCACCGTCCATCGAGCCATAGAAGTCGGCCTCACGGCTCACTTCCTGCCGGCGGCGGCGTGCCTCGGCCTGGTCGATCTGACCGGCATTCAGGTCGGCATCGATGGCCATCTGCTTGCCCGGCATGGCATCCAGGGCAAAGCGCGCCGACACCTCGGCAATACGTCCTGCGCCCTTGGTGACCACCATGAAGTTGATCACCGTGAGAATGGCAAACACGATGATGCCCACCGCATAGTTGCCGCCGATCAGGAAGTTGGCGAAGGCCTCGATCACCTTGCCGGCCGCATCGGTACCGGTGTGGCCGTGCAGCAACACGGCACGGGTGGAGGCCACGCTCAGCGACAGCCGCATCAGCGTCGTCACCAGCAGCACCGTCGGAAACACCGCAAAGTCCAGCGCCTTCACCGTGTACACCGCCACCAGCAGCACCAGCAGCGAGGATGCAATATTGAAGGTGAACAGAAAGTCCAGCACCGGCGCGGGCAACGGCAGCAGCATCATGGCCAGCACGACCACGGCCAGCATCGGTACCGCCAGCGAAGACAATGGCGGCAGCGGCACCTCCTGCCCGGCAATGCGCAGCTGGGTGGGCAGCCGCAGCCAGCCCCTTCCCGGTGCCATGCCCTGGCCGCTGTCCGTCAATGGCGCGCTCATGCGTGTTTACCCTTTTCAGAATGCTTCGGATCCATCTCCGTCGGGACCGGCAGGTCGACCGGCGCCTGCGGCGCCGTCGAACGACCCGGAATCCAGCGCTTGAGCTGGTAGACATAGACCAGCACTTGGGCCACGGCCACGTACAGCGCCTGCGGGATCTCCTGATCCAGCTCCACATGCGCGTACAGCGCCCGTGCCAGCGGCGGGGCCGACAACACCGGAACGCCCGACTCGCGCGCGATGGCCTGAATGCGCATCGCCAGCTCGTCCAGCCCCTTGGCCACGACGCGCGGCGCCCCCCCGGCTGCCTCGTCATAACGGATTGCCACCGCATAATGCGTCGGGTTGACCACCACGATGTCGGCCGATGGGACCGCCGACAGCATCCGCCGACGAGCGGCCTCACGTTGTCGCGAACGTATCTGTCCCTTCAGCTGGGGGTCCCCTTCCGACTCGCGGTGCTCCCGCTTGGCCTCGTCCCGGGTCATTCGCAGGTCGGCCCGGTGGCGGAACCACTGGAACGGCACATCGAAAAGTGCCAGCGCGAAGAGCAGCAGCATCGAGAGCCCCAGCCCCCCCACCACCAGCGCCATGGCATGGCCCACCGAACCCGCCAGGGCCCCATGCGAGAGGGCAGCAAACTCGGGGAAACGGTCCATGGCATACCAGCTGCCGATGGCCCCCAGCAGGCTGGCCAGCAGCGACAGCTTCAGGAACTCGACCAGGTTCCGGAGCGAGAAGATGCGCTTGAGACCGCTGGCCGGACTGATGCGCGAGACCTTGACACCCAGCGCCTTGACGCTGAGGTTGAAGCCGCCGGGGATGGTGCTGGCGGCAATGGCGGCCGCACAGACCGACAGCAGGATGGCCAGCGTGCGCCAGCCCAGATCACCAAAATGCGCCAGCGTCGGTTGCAGCGCATCCAGGAAGTACATCCGCACCTGGCCATCAAAGGCGAAGGTGCTGGCCATCAGCCGTCGCATGCCGTCGGCCAGCGACGGGCCCATCAGGGCAAGCGCCCCCATGCCGGCACCCATCACCAGCAGGTGCGCCACATCCCGCGAACGGGGAACGTTACCCTCTTCGCGCGCCTTCCTCAGGCGCTGCTCCGAAGCAGGTAACTGGCGATCTTCCTTGCTGGTCTCGGCCATTGAATGCGGGCTTCATGACGACGATGCCCGCATTATCAGGAAGGTCCTGCCCCCCTCATGCCCGGATAAAGCCGGGAAACCGCGACCGTTTCAGGCCCGCGAAACACCGGCGGCAGGCGCCGCCGGCTGGACGGCTGCCACGGAAAATCAGGGCGCCTTGGCCGGCTGGACAGCCCCCACGGCAGCCGCGTCGCGGATGCTCTGCGCCGCGCTCTCCTCGTCAGAGGTCGTCATCTCGGTACCGCCCAGGATGCGTGCCTGTGCAGCCTCGTTCAGCACCACGATGGCAATGCGCCGGTTCATCGGGTCATTGGGGTTGGTCTTGTCCAGCGGGACCACGGCACCCAGCCCCTGTACCCGCAGGATCTTGTTCGGGTCCATGCCCCCCTGCACCAGCTCACGCCGCGACGAGTTGGCACGTTCGGTGGACAGCTCCCAGTTGGAATAGCCGCCGGTGGCCCCACCCGCATAAGGGGTCGCATCGGTATGGCCGCTGAGACTGACGGGATTCTCCACCTCGTTGAGCAGCTTGCCGATGGTACGCATGAGATCCCTCATGTTGGGCGAGAGCACCGTGCTCTTGCCCGAGGCAAACAGCGGCTTCTTGCTGGCGTCCACGATCTGGATGGACAGACCGTCCACCGTCATCTCCAGACGGATCTGGTCACGCAGGGCCTCCAACGCCGGCACCTGCATGATGGATGCCTCCAGACGCTCCTTCAGCTTCTGAAGCTTCACGTCCTTCTTCGAGTCCTTGCCCTTGGTGATGCCCTTGTTGACCTGACCGTCCTTGCGCGTCAGGTCGGTGCCGCCACCCGGCACCGGCGCCGTGGCATCCCCGACCCCGCTGCCGCCGATCAGCGACAGCTTGAGCGGCTGCTGGAAGTACTCGGAAATGCCCTTCAGCGTGTTCTCGCTGGCCGAACTCAGCAGCCACATCAGCAGGAAGAAGGCCATCATCGCCGTCACGAAGTCGGCATAGGCAATCTTCCAGGCGCCACCGTGGTGGCCATGCGCAGCCTTCTTGATCCGCTTGACGACAATCGGCTGGGCTTTCTTGGCGGCAGGACCCGACATGGCTTACGCCCTCTTCTGCTTGACGTGGCCTTCCAGCTCGGCAAACCCGGGCCGTTCGGTGGAATACAGCACCTTGCGACCGAACTCCACACAGATGGCCGGCGCATAGCCCTGCATGCTGGCCAGCAGCGTCACCTTCACGCACTGCAGCTCCTTGGCCGCCTCGTTGGTCTTCTGCGTCAGCACGTCAGCCAGCGGCCCCACGAAGCCGTAGGCCATCAGAATGCCCAGGAAGGTACCCACCAGGGCGTGTGCAATCATCTCGCCCAGAATGGCTGGCGGCTGCCCCACCGAACCCATGGTGTGCACCACGCCCATCACGGCCGCCACGATCCCGAAGGCCGGAAGACCGTCGGCCATCTTCTGGATGGAATGGGCCGGCACCATCGCCTCGTGATGGTGGGTCTCCATTTCATTGTCCATGAGGTTCTCGATCTCCAGCGCGTTGAGGTTGCCGGAGATCATCATCCGCAGATAGTCGGTGACGAACTCGATCAGGTGATGGTCGGCCAGCAGATCCGGGTAGCGTGAGAACAGCGGGCTGCTCTCGGGCTGCTCCACATCGTTCTCGATGGCCATCAGGCCTTCCTTGCGCGCCTTGGACAGGATGTCGTAGAGCATGGCCATCACGGACAGGTAGCGCTCCTTGGTGTACTTGGACCCCTTGAACACCGAGGGAAGCGCCGCCATGCAGGCCTTCAGGTCCTTGCCGGGGTTGGCCACGATGAAGGCGCCGAAGGCCGCGCCACCGATCATCAGCAGCTCCAGCGGCTGGAACAGCGCACTGACGTGGCCACCCGCCATTGCATAACCACCAATGACGGACGCGACCACGACGATGTATCCGATGATGACAAACATGTTGTGTATCCCTTGACTGGTTCACACCGGGCATGGACCCGGGGCTCCCCTCCTTTTCGGTCGATACCCGGCATTCTTGAGCATCGCCCTGCCCTGCGGCACCCATGACGGTCAGACGGACACCCAGCGGGAACGGGCGTCAGGTCGGACACCTTGCAGGCGCAGTGGATATCAGGTGAACACGTTCAGGCATGATCCATGGTCGCATTCCCCGAGACCCAGGAAACGCCCATGAAAAAAGGCATTCTTCAGGATTCCGAAGGATCCGTCCGAATGCCCAAAAATGCTTCGCATGTTCCGTGCTGACGCACCTTGCCCTTCACGCACTGATCCGAACCCTCGGATCGGTGCAGATTGAATGGAGGTGGCCAGCCAGCCGGAGTGCAGTCCGGCCTGTCAGTGGATTGCGCCCGCCTTGCGTGCCTTGCCCGCACGGGCCGGCGGTTCACACAATCCGCATACGAAGCGGTCTTCCAGCTCATAAGGATGGTTGATGAACTGGCCCTTGCAGCGCCGACACTGCATGGCCGTCACCAGTCCGCTGTCAATGAAGCGCACCAGCCGCCAGGCGCGGGTGAGGCTGAGCATGGGTTCCACCCCATAGCTCTTCACTTCAGCGGTATACAGCTCATACGCCTTGACGATCGCGTCCGAGTCATCGATGGGCGCGCTTTTCATCAGGTACGTGTGAATGTTGTAGAACAGGGATGCGTGGATGTTGGGCTGCCACGTCATGAACCAGTCGGTCGAGAACGGCAGCTGCCCCTTGGAAGGCGACTTGCCCGCCACTTCCTTGTACAGCTTCAGCAGCCGCTCATACGGCAGATTGGTTTCCGACTGCAGCATCTGCAGTCGGGCACCCAGCTCGATCATCCGGATCGCCTTGACGATCTGGCGACTGTCTTCCAGAAGACTACGCGCGCTCATCGAGCGTCTCCTCGAATCGTCCCGAACGCAGGATGGCAGCGTGCAGTCGCGACGCACTGCGCTCACCGCCCTCCTCCTGAACACCTTCACCGTGGTCAGCCAGCAGCGACCACAGCATGGCGTCATCGAAGCGGAAGCGGCACAGCAGCATGTTGCCCTGGGCAATGCGCATCATCTGCGCCGGCGACAACTGGTCAAGCAGATCGGCCACCTCTTCGGACAACCCCAGGCGGTAAAGCGCCTGGACCCGATCCGTCCGGATCAGCGATTGTGCAAGGATCAGATAGGAAAGGTTCGTCTCTCTGATCTCTGCAAGGATTCGGTCTTCGTTCATACCTGCTCTTTCCTGAATATCGGCGTTTCAGAAGTGGCTGGGTGGCTGTGCACCCGGCATGGGGCAGACTATGAACCCGGGCTCGGGCCATCGCCCACTGCAGGCCGACCAGCGGAACGAGCGGTTCCCGGCCTGTTCGGAGCACATCCGGAAAGGCAGAAACGTCACCAAGCGCACTCATCGGGCGCGGCTGTCCGTTGACCCTGGCTGCCCGATGCGAGCCCGCCACAGCCCAAGACGATCGGCACGAGGCGTCGCATGAATGGCTGTCCTGCCACCAACGGGGCAAGAGTGTCCGGCAAACAACAGGGCGTTGCCGCCTGCCGACAGCCACAGAAAGAAGGAGACACGGTCATTCTGACCAGCCCTCGCCCCACTCGAAGCGCCGAAAAGCGGGACTTCATGCCGGACACAACACCCGAAGCCACGCACGCGAGCACATGGACTGGCGTGCAAAAGCGCACACCGCCCTCCCGGTTGCGGATCGACGGTTGCCTTCGGACCCCGAAAGGCCTGTTTCGGTCTTAAAGCAACACTTTTCGGAGTCGATATTCATGGCAACGGGAACGTTTCCCGCCGTCCTAACCGAAACAGAGCGGGAACAGGACAACCAACCCACTGTATATACAAGGGAGCAGCACCATGGCACAGATCATCAACACCAACATCATGTCGCTCAACGCTCAGCGCAACCTGAGCGCCACGCAAAGCGCCCTGGCCACCTCGGTCCAGCGTCTGTCCACCGGCCTGCGCGTCAACAGCGCCAAGGATGACGCCGCCGGCCTGGCCATCGCCGAGCGCATGAACACCCAGGTGCGCGGCATGAACGTCGCCATTCGCAACGCCAACGACGCCATCTCGCTGTCGCAGACCGCCGAAGGCGCCCTGTCCAAGATCAACGACATGGGTCAGCGCATGCGTGAACTGGCCGTGCAGTCGGCCAACGCCACCAACAACGAATCCGACCGTGCCAGCCTGAACCAGGAATACCAGGCTCTGGCCGAAGAGATCAAGCGCAACCTGGCCAGCACCTCCTTCAACGGTACCAAGCTGTTCGCTGCCGGCTCTGCCCTGACCTTCCAGGTTGGCGCCAACAACGCCACGACTGACCAGATCACGATCAATCTGGCCACAATTACGGCCGACGCCGACTTTACTGGTGCACTGGGTGCCATGGGTGCCAACGCCGCCTCGGCTCCGGGCATCTCTTCCTTCACCTTCGCCACCGATGCATTGGCCAAACTGGACACGATGCTGGCCAAGGTCAACTCCAAGCGAGCAGAGTTCGGTGCCACGCAGAACCGCTTCGAGGCCGTCATCCAGACCCTGCAGGTCAGCGCCGAGAACCAGACCGCTGCCCGCAGCCGGATCATGGACGCCGATTTCGCTTCCGAAACGGCTGCCCTGACCCGCGCCCAGGTCCTGCAGCAGGCCGGCACCTCGATGCTGTCGCAGGCCAACTCCCTGCCCAACAACGTGCTGTCGCTGCTGCGCTGATCGACAAGGACTCCGGGCGGCTTCGGCCGCCTGCCCTTCCCCGGCCGGGAAGCCCTTCATCGGGCTTTCCGGCCGGTTTCATTTTCACGGCCAGTTTCATCATGACGGTGCACAGGCATTGATCACGAACCGATGCCCCAGAACCGATGCCCCAACATGGTCGACCCAGCATGTTGGCATCCCGACCTGGCATCCTGTCCGCCCCGAGACATCCCACTCCCCCAGGGCCAAGCCCGACCAGCAGCAGCCCTGAAAGCATAAACGGTTGCCTCTCGTCTTAAAGCGTCACCTGCACAGGTCGATATTCATGGCAACGGGAGCGTTTCCCGCCGTCCGAACCGAAACAGAGCGGGAACAGGACAACCAACCCACTGTATATACAAGGGAGCAG
>ERZ772874.937-NODE-937-length-15661-cov-13.756952_pt1 | contig 15661 bp, 11 predicted proteins | sample MGYA00580586_ERZ772874 | MGnify/ENA primary metagenome ERZ772874 (study PRJEB29015, sample SAMEA2737952) | human oral metagenome | biome: human oral; feature: human-associated habitat; material: dental | place: China | collected 2154 ... | reverse complement strand
ATTTGATGTGTGTTCCTATTTTTTTGCAAAAAATTTAGCGTTGGGAGAGAATTTTCTCTCACCAATGCTAAATATTATACAACCCTATATGATCACTATCAATATGTGTTAAAATGATTCTATCCAAATCATCCAAGTCTATAAAAAACAATCCGCTTTGCCAACATTATTAGCTTTTATAACCATTCCCATAAATGGTATTCTCCGGATAAATATACTTTTTGATTATTTCAAATTTTATTTTCAAAAGTTTCTTTTTTGAGATCTCTCTCAATTTTCAATTATTAATGGTGATCTTTTAGCACCTTAAAACTTAAGGTACTAAAAAACAACTAAAAACTCACCACTCATTTTATCCACTTCCGGCATCTAAAATCATATCTACATATGTAAGAAGCAAATCGATTGCTCTGTTCTTCGTAAATATAACTTCTTTCGATCTTATCCTGTTTTTTATCCTACTTTTTGTGTAATGTATTTTATTGAACTCTACTCTCTAAATCATATACTTCTTTCAGTATTCTATAGATTTGTCACTTTTATATACCACTACATTCCAATTACCACATCTAATTATTTTACCTATCGGTACAAAAACCATTTTTGTACAATATCTCTTGCCGGTCTTTGTTATTCTGTCCTGCTATTCCCAATTTCTCCACCAAACTCTTTGCCTTCTTCACTGCTGTTGACTTGGCACTGCTTTGGGCTATTTCTAAAAGCCCCTGCCATTTTGCATCTTCTACAGGAATCAACCCCCTCTTTGCCGCCTCCCTTAAATAGTCTGCATAATAAATACAAATATCCAAAATACGATTTATCCATACCGGAGGCTTATTATTTTCCACAGTCTTTTCTCCTGCATATTTGATATACTCACTGAGCATAACATAGCATATACTTAAAAGTCCTCTTTCTTTTTCAACTATTCGCACCAGTTTTGCAGGACTTATCTCTTCGTGTAATAGAAGCTCTCTTGTAATATCCCTCAGTACATCAGTTGATAGATCACCTGAGTCTACCAATTGCTTAAAAAGGCTTTTTGCACCGTAAATACTTTCTCCGTCCTGAGCTAAAAGTGCCACTGCAATAGTAAGAAGTGCCTTTGAATATGGAGCAGGTTCTCCTTTTAAGGGACCGTTTTCTTCATCTCTCCAATTTCTGAACTTGCTTACTACAATCTTCTTTTTTGAATTGTCGTAATGAAGCCATACCGCCTTTTCGTCTTCATTTATAATTTCACCCTTATTATCAGCCTCAAATGCCGAAACCTGTCCCTCATTTATAAGACCGTAAAGCCAGCCGGCTATTGTCACCTGATATTCATACTCAGGTATATCCGGCAGTTTTAAGTTGAATTGGAAAACTTTCTCATTTTTTCTTAATTCAAGAGCTTTTACACTCATTGACACATTATCATTAATAAGTGCTTTTGGCTTTGGTAATCTTAGCCACACTTCATCAAAATCATTTGGAGATACTTTAACATCCGATGTTTTTTCACTTTTATCTGCTTCTTTTATAGCCTCCGTATCAAATGTTTTTAATTTATTTGCGATTTCCTTTGCATAACTTACCGCTTTTGAAGCCCCTGATTTGGATGCAAGTGTTTTAATTGCTTTCATTTTCAGTACACTTTTGGGAGCAAGCTTACTTTCCACTGCAAAGATAACCTCATCCAGATAATCTCTTAAAAGCTTTACAACTTCCGCAGTGCCTGCTAACATTCTCGGAGCCTCAAGTGATAGCTTTAGCGTATCACAGGCTGCTTCCCAAACAAGGCTTAGCATACCGTCTTTTGCCATACTGTCCATAGAAAGAGCCATACTTGCCAAATTTGAAGGAGTGCCACCGCTCCAATCCAAATAGGAAATATCTGCAATGCCCGGTAGCAAAAGTCCTCTTTCCCAAGCTTTATGTGTTGCTGTAATAACATCTTCGGCATTCTCATCACTTAGATTAGCGCCTATGGCAAGCCAGTTCATCAGCGCACCTTTTGTAATAGGCTTTCTTCTTCTGGCTACCTGCCTTAAGATAAGCCCCTGTCCGTGGTAAACTTCATAATCTCTATGAACTGCTGTAAGGGCATAATCTCCCCAAGTCGGAAATATTGAAAACATAAAATCATGGCTATATGAAAGTCTGTTCGGTAATACTTTAAGGCTTTTTGGCATATCTAGTTCTATCTTCCAATATGGGGTTTTTCCGGGTGTAAACTCCGGCTCTGTATAAGGATCTTTTAAATAGTCGGCAATTATTTTAGCGGCTAAAACATCATTTCCCCCTTCGTCCTGCAAAAATTCGCCTGAAGGAAGCAATACCTTTAAATTTATACCGCTTAGCTTTTCCACATGCTCTTTTACATCTTTTTTTGTAATCAAATCCATATCAAGTCTTGTAAGTGCAAGCTGCAGATCCGGCTCCGAAACATATGATAAATCTTCATCTTTATAGATTAAAAGGCGAGCAACCAAATCACCTAAACTTATACTTAAATCTTCATAGCTTGGAGTGCTTAGCAGGCAGGGGAACTTATCTATAGAGGCAAATAAAACAGTACTCCTTGTATATAAAAGTTCTCCATATACAAGTTTTACAGCTTCATTTTCGCCGTTCCATACCTTTCTTATGCTGTCCGGACATATATTATTTTCAACATTTTTTGCCCATCTGCCAAGTATCCGGATGATGCTTGAGTCATTACTTGGAATTCCTGCCAGACTCATTTTAGCCTCATCAGGATTTTTGTATGCAATGTTATTTGCCATAGCAATAAATCTTTCAAAAGTAATATCCTCAACACATTCCTTTCTTTCTGAAATCACTGCCAGTAAATCTGTTAATGCCTCCGGCGAGACTTCTCCAAGCTTAAACTTAGGAACTTCCCACAGCTTCGGTGTTTTTCTCCAAAGCCCCTGTACTTCTTCTTTTACATCATCTTTTTCAATCTCCAAGCCCCAAGCCTTTTCAATGGTTTTTGCAAGTTTTGATATACTCTTATCCTCATCCTGCTTATATATCAAGAGCCACTCTTCATATTCCTTTACAGACTTAGGCTTTTCCCTTTTTAAAACAGAAGTTAAAATCATTTTTTTGATTTTCTTAACCTTTGCAAAACTGCAGACAATAAGAACCTGGTATAGCAAATCTTTGGAAGAACTCTCTATAAGTACCGGTGCAAACCTCTCAAGTAAAGCACTCTCTCCAAGTCCCAATAGCGGAATGATTGTTTCTGCTCTGGATCTGATATCCTCATCAGTAAGCCCTATTTGCTCCAAAACATTTACAAGCTCTTTTCTGTCTCCCGGTCTTTGTGCAATATTTAGTGCATAAAATACCTGATCGATGCTTTCTTCTTTTGTAAGCACATTGTTCTCTACACCCCAAATCAGTACTTTTGAGAAAGGTCCGGTTGCCGGCACATTTACAGAAATCCCTACTTCAATATGCTCAATGAATCTTCTTATAATCTCCTCTTTTTCAATTACAAAGTTCTCATCAATATTTCTATCTTTTCTTTTAGGCTTTAAAACCCCTGCCGCAACTGCTGCCCAGTCCTTCATATACTCTGCGGATTCAGGAATTTCAAGTTCCATTTGATGTACCAGTTTTACTGCCAACATACCAAGAACCGACAGTGAATGCTCCCATATTCTCCTGTTTGAAGTGCAGGCAGCTTTAATAAAATCCATGGCGTAGTTTTTGCCCCGAGCCTCAATAGCCCCCAGAGCAATCTCACTGCCTCCTCTTAAAAGATTTGCCGCTCGCTTGGCGTCTACTCCTACACGAATAGCAAAGATTGCAAGTTTACCTAAATCCACATCTACAATAGGTACAAAACCGTAGCTGTTTTCCGATAATTGTTTAACCTGTGCCCATTCGCCGGATTTAAGTCCATCTTTTGCAATTTTTTGTTCTTCCTTACTTCCTAGCCCGAGCTTTAAAATATCTTCAAAATCTGTTTCCTCATATCCAAGAGAACGATAAATTTCAACCGCTTTTTCAAGTTTGCTTGCCATACTAACCTCCATTCGCCGCTTAATGACAATAATTAGTAATGAAAATGTATTTTAACACTATACTTCTTTTTTTAATTTCACTGCCAAAATATGTTTACACGGTCCTCTGCTGTTTTGATGTTTAAGATACCATGCGCAGGTACATTTTGCATTTTCCACTCTACCATCAATAGGATAAATAACTCTGTAGCTTGTATCCTTCGATTTTACATTCCATATATTATCTTCTATATTTTCAGTATCTTCCATAAGTTTTTTTGCACCCACAAGTCTTGGATTATCCTTTAAGACTCTATCGGGATCATCCGGCAGTTCCCTGTGGAAAAATGCTCTCTCTCTAACATCAAAACCGAGCTTTCCTGAAACTGCGAGCAGTTCTATGGCAGCATTCATATCTTTCTTTATCATTCCCATGGATTTTGACATTACATCAAGGTCAAGTCTTGACTCAAAGTTTAATATATCATCAATTCTGTCGGCATATTCTAATATTTTTAAGTCCGAAAGCGAATCAAGCAATGCCCCCTCACCTGAATAACCCTCATAACTCTTTGCTGTCAAGCTAAGGATTATACTTGCTCCTCTCATGCATACTTCAAGCATCATCTGCCCCGGCTCACCAATCTCAGGAGCATAAAAATATATTGCATTTACATAACTCATTATACGCTTAAGTGCACTCAGTCTGTGAAGTCCTCTGATATAGACGCTGTTTTTTTCTTCTCTTTGCTTTAACATCACAGCGGTTTTAGTGGGTGTAAGCCAGCCGGATCTTTCCTTTCCGGTTGCAGGCGGCAGCATTGCGATAAATGCCTTTGCCTGCATTCCCTCAACATGGAATTTATATTTCATATTTTTATGGAGCATGGCACAGTTTCCAAGTGCTCTGATCCACCTGTCCGGCATTTTCACAGGGCGTTGTATCAGTATATTTGTTAATGTAGTTTTATCATCAAGCTTCTTACTGTTAAATATTTTCCAGCCCTCATCTCCGATTCTAAACTTTAATCTGTCTTCTTTTTTTATATTAAACAGAGATCTTCTTAAATCAGCTCCGATATCTACATTGGTAGTACCATAGAGTATCTCTCCGTCCAAGGCACTTTGAAATACATCGAGCCTTGCATAAACACCGTTACAGGCGGAAAAACATTCGGCTCTTAATCTGTCACCCTGTGCAGAAAGAATAGGATCTCTTTGGTCTACCGGTACATACTTAAAATATCTTGTACTTACAATATCCGCAAGTACCAAAAGTCCTCCTGAAATAATTACAGGATCTATGATTTTGCCATTGAAAAATAACGGATTATCCTCTATGCCGCTTGGTGTAAGAGCCGGTGCTATGGATAAGGCTAAATTGCCGTCAAAAAGGCTTGATGCGGTTTTAAATTCTCTCATTAATATCTCCCATAATACTGTGTATGTTCATATATGTGATTGTATTTTTGTGAATATATAATATTTATAAATTGTTACAGTTCAGGCAGCCTAGATATATATATTTGTAATATGCTAAATGAAAGCTTGATTTCAGCTATATATTATAAATATATAGCTAACAGCCTACTGCAAATATTCATCTTCGTTTGATTTATAAATAAGATTAAACATTTTTATGTTGTTTTGACGAAGATGAATGGGCTACCTGAACTGTAACTATAAATTCATATAAATAGTTAAAAGGGCAATCCCATACGGAATCGCCCCTTTATTTTAGCATATATTTTATGTTTTTAGTTGATTTAATATAAGGCATAGTTATAAAGGAATTTTATTTTCCATCCACTGTTCAGACAAATCTTTACTTTAAAAGTTCTCCGTTACAAGCGGTTTAAGTTCAAGGATGTTAAAAATCCATTTATTTTTTTGCCGTTTAAGGAATTTTTATAAATTAATTTCTTATACAAATTCTTAAAATACAATGTCTCCTTCAAAATATTTTTTGATACTATCTTTAAACAACTATTTCATATTTCTCTTTCAAATTATTCAGCATACTATACTTAATCATTCCCTCCAACTGCATCCTTCCAACTATTATCCCCGGAGCGATCCCCTGAGCTTTTGCAAATTGTAGTACACTTTTTTCTGAATAATCCATACCTTCTCTGAAAGCCTCAAAATCTTTAGATGCAATCAGTATATCACCTGACCATTTATCAGCCTCCCACTCATCATCTTCAGATGTACCATTTGGCTGCCCGACATGACCTAAAACAATATGTGCAAGTTCATGGAATAAACTAAACCAAAACTTATCTGCATCCTTTCCTCTTGCAGTAAGTCCGACAACAATCTTATTCCCATCCATAAAGGAAGCCCCCTGCAGAAAAGACCCTTTAAGGTGTGGTAAAAATACTAAAGCAATTCCACAATCTGCAAGATATTTTTTTATTTTAGGACAGAATTCCTTAGGTTTAAGAACTGTCATTTTTCTTATATCAGACACAGCCGAAGTCAATCCTTTGATATTTATAGTAGCGGTTTGAATATCACGTGCCCTAATCTTTGCTTCCTGAGCCCATGCCATCAAAGCTAAATCACTTTTTTTTGTAATTGCCAAACGTCTGCATGCAATTCTTGTAATCTGCTCATTTCCAAGAAGAGAAAGTTCAACAACTTCAAAATATTTCCTAAGATTAACAACCTTTTCATTAGATTCTCCGGTGTCCGGAACCCATCCGAATTTTACCATTTCCCTATAAGGAAATTTTTTTGCCATTTCCTTATCAATTTCCATTGTATTTTCTGCTTCTGCCTTAATAATCTTCTCTCTATAGATTGCCTCCAGATTATTCCAAAACTTAGCCGGAACACCTAAAACCATCTCTAATTTGACTGCTGTCTCCGGTGTAAGCTGTACCTCACCATTAATGAGCTTGCTGATATGTTTTTCAGACATATCCATCCTGGCTGCAAACTCTTTCTGGCTCATTCCCCTGTCGTTCAACTGCTCTTTAATTGTCGCTCCAGGTGGCGTTGCAATATAACTGCGACTTCTCACCATAGCGCTACCTCCTTGACTTGAAATATTGACCATCAATGATAATCAACGATTTCCAAAATATTTGCTATTTGGATTTTTTTACCATTTTTCTCAAATACCAATCTGTAAGGATGAACCAAATCCACCGCATATTGTCCCTTCCTATTCTGCTTAAGCATATGACATCGTCCAATATGGAACTTTATCATCATCTCAACAGTATCCGAAGCAGAAATTTCATCTATACGCTGATGTATTTTATCAGCCATTTCTCGACCGTAGATCCTTTCTGCTGTTTTGGCATTCGTACAAACCTTTTCAATTTTCTTATTATTGTAAGCGATATCCAAAGCATTACCTCTCTTATATATTTACCTTTGAGGTAAATATATAGTAGCATAGATGCAGCACTTCGTCAAGCTATTATTAACCTCTAAGGTAATTTCTATTCGTTATAATTACCTATTTTTTATTTTAAGATTTTACATATATCATACAATCTAACATAACTAATGGAACACTAAAATCGCTGTTTGTTGTATTGATAATTTATCTGATTTATTTTGCATTTCGCATACTTGAATACTTTAGAATGTCTCATACTAAGAACTAGGGTGCGTCTTAAAACTCAAAATTGCACAATACCTTTTGTCATACAAGTCCCCACAAATAATCAGTTTATGTGGACTTTTTTGGTAAAAAAACCTTTCTCCTCAAGTGATTCTTTTAATTCGGTGAAGTATCCGTGGACATCAGCAGTTACATAGTACCTCATACTTTTATCCCATAATCTCTTGAAGCAGCTCAAGAATCTTTGGAATGTCATTGACAATTGTATCATATACTACAGCCATATCCACATTGCCATATTCATGAACAATCTTATTACGCATACCCTTCATTGCTCTCCACGGAATAGCTTTATAGTATGCCTTGAATTCAGCAGTCAGCCTGTCAGAGTTTTCCGATACTTGAATCAACCTGAATATAACAGAATCTATTAGTATTTCGTTATGTTCCAGCTCATCTTTTGTCAGACCTTTTGTATGTTCAAGAACAAATACCAGGTCTGTAACAATCTTTTTAATGTAATAAGAATCATCTTTCTTGTTATCCATATATCTTTACACCATACTTCAGTATTTCATTCATCAAGTCAGGATTGTTGTTTATCTGTTCACGATTCAAAATATCTACTTTTTTCTTTAATTCCTCTCTCAATGTTTCTACCAGTTCAAAAAACCGCATACCGGAAATCGATGTGGAAATCAATAAATCCACATCACTTATTTCAGTTGCCTTTTCTTTTGCATATGAACCAAATAAATAACAGTATTCTATATCAAAATCGGCGAAAATCTCACTGCAGATGCTTTTAATCTGTTGAACAGTCAATACGCCATGGGTTTCATCAATAAATCCATATTGTTCCAACTTCTGCATCATAAATGCATATTTCATCGTAGAAGACTTGGACTCGTCTGTTTCATAATTTTGATAAGTACGAACCGGAATACCAAGATATTTGGCACATTCCACCTGTGTCATTTTCTTTTGTTTACGAAGTTCTCTAAGTGTCATCTCATCACCTCTAGGCTTATTATACGATAAAATGATGAAATACACAATATAAATACGCAATTTCTGCGTATTTATTGAATTGATTTTACGCAATATTTGCGTATTTATCCAATAGACTACAAAACACCTTGCGTTGATGCAAGATGTCCGTGCTTCATTTCTTATTCAATTATTTTTGTAGTGGTCAAGGGCTTTTGTAACACTTACCTATGCTGCCATTCCTATACTCATAGCTAACTCATTTAAGATAAATTAAAAGTAATCTATTTAATTTTTGCCGTTAAAAACATTTTTATAAATCAATAAATATCTTGTTCGCAAAACAAAATATCTAATACTTTACTCGCAATTATTTATATTCCTGTGGTAAAATACTTAAGCCTATGGATAATTAATTACTGTCAATCAAAAAAGAGTCGGTTGCACAACTTTATCAAAAAGAGAAACAGGTATTTATCAAAGGGATTGTTATAATAAGAAGTCGGTGTAGTGAATCGTTGACATCCAGCCTTATTAATACTTTGTTAATAGATTATAACAAATATATAATAAAGAGAGTTAAAATTTACTCTACTATTGCCGATATTAATTAAATGTCAATGATACACTACACTGATGTAAAAAATACTTTTATAGCTATTTGTGCCGCCAATTGGCAGCGGAATGGAGATTAATATGATTAATACAAAAAGAAAGGTGCTATCCGTTGTACTTATAATTTATCTGATTTGTTTTGTATTTCGCATACTTGAATACTTTATACTAAGAACTGATCGAACATTTTGGGGTGAAGCCTTTATACATAAACTGATAGGCATTGCTGTTCTTTTTGTAGTAATAAAACACTTTGATTTTACATTTAAGGAAATAGGTTTTGCCAAGGGTAAAACAATCCTTTGCATATCAAAGGGCTTGGCTTTTGGATTAGTAATATTCGTACTTGCTTATTCGGCTGAGATTTTAGTACTTGCTTTGCATGGAAATTTTAAAACACTTGCTTTATATGTAAGTGCTTATTCCGTTGATGGAAATATCGGTCACCAAACAGCATTAGTTTTCTTTGCAATTTGCATTATCGGAAATATCATTAATGTAGTAATGGAAGAGGGTATGTTTAGGGGGCTATTTCCAAAGTTGCTTGAACACAAATATACCTTTATCATTTCCGCTTTAATAGCCTCCGTGTTATTCGGTATATGGCACATAATGGCACCGATTAGAGATTATCATGACGGTACAATGAGCATGAACGGATTTATCGCTAATTCTGTTATGTTAGTTATTACATCCGCTTTGGTTGGCTTCAAGTTTGCAATAATGACTAAATTGACCGGAAATCTGTATATGGCAATGGGGGATCATTTTGTCAATAATACAACAGTAAATATGCTTCATGTCATTTCTACCTCAGGTACAGACGAGCTTATGATTTTGAGAATTTCTATTGCTCAATCTGTATCGTTTATAATCGTACTTATATGGTATTTTGTTGCACGCCATAAAAAACGATAAAAAACGCTACACTACTGTATAGTATCGTTGAGATTTAGTCTTATTACTGCTTTGTTAATAGATTGTAACAAATACATAATAAAGGGAGTTGAGATTTACCCTACTGTTGCTGTTATTGATTAAATGTCAATGATGCATTACACTACCTATGAATAAAATATATTGATTATTTTGCCCTATCTCCAAAAATAAAGACTCTATCACTTTTTATTGATTGTACTCTTTTATTTATTGCAGTTATGGTTGTATTGTTTGCTTTAAATTTTAACAAGTCAAAAAGAGTATGATGAAAGGCAAATTTCATCCGCCAGCATTTACTTCTTAATTAGCATTAATACAGCCATAAGTGCAGACTCTGAATAAATTAATTCCTTTCATTGAAGATAGTATTTATTTTTTGCAAAATGTACTTTTCTGTATTATTCCGGTTTTTTGATTTACAATTTTTTTGATGAGCTTTTAACTTTTTCATAGCCCAGTCATAATGTCTTGCTGTTGCACTTACAAAATATGAACCAAGTGTACTACCCGGTGCCCACCTATAGACGCCTTTGGAAAATAATTCTTCATCTGTATATTTTTCAGCCAACTCTAATACATCAATATGGGATTTATGAAACATTTTGCTTGCATCTTCAAGAGAAGTATTCTGATGTTTTTTCCAAAATTCCACATTCATATCACCATAAGTTTTCCAGTTGTATGGTTTAGGTAAAAATGGTTGTTCTTCTTCCTTTTGATTGGCATGTACCCAATTCAAAATAAGCTGATACCATTCATATAAATAGATTAGAACATCTCTTAAATTCTTATCTCTTTTCCAATGGCTTCTTTTTTCTTTTCATCTTTTGAAAAATCAAAGGCTGTATTTAACTCTTTCTCCGTCATCTTTGAAATAAGTAAATTCAACTTTTCATAGTTTTCTTTAGCGGCAATTATTAAATCAATTTTTGTCCTTGGTCTTGGCATGATAAAGCCCTCCTGTCTTAGCTAATATCTTAATACTTTTTTGTTTTTCTTATAGATGTCCTGTTTTTACTACTTAGATATATCTTTCTGTGGAAATTATCTTTTCTGATAAACTTAAGCCCTCTTATAAGCTAATCCATCTTTTCAAATGACTGAGGCTCATCATAGCTGCCTATATGTAAGATATGAATAGACATACCGCCTTCTATTTACTCAAAATTTATTTTATCATACAAGTATTGGGCTTTTTAATTTTCACATTCTTGCTTGCTCTCAAATGCCTTATAGGCTTCTTTGTATTCATAAGCAGTTTTTCTTTTATTGACTATGGAATATAGCTTCAGTTCAGTATTCATGTATTTATGAACTGTTAAACTGCTGATTCTATAGCCTTTACGAGTTAAGTATTAATCCATCTTCTATCCATTAACATATATCCACTTGATACAAATAATTTTTATCCATAAAAACATTCCTCCCATAACATCTAATCCTCTCCCTTAAAATACCTTTAGTATCGAGTTGCCGAATTTGTTATCAACTTTTTTCCTCTTTCAAAGATCACTTCAAAATCCCTGACATCTAATCCACTAACTCAATTTGCGTTATCTAATCCGAGGTTACAACCTGACACACATTTTCACAGTAGATATGTTTACATATAAAATAACCGAGCCTTTTCAATAGTTAGGCTTCTAATCCCAACTTCAGAAAAAGCCCGGAAATACGACGCTTTCCGGCTTTTATTTATCTTTTCTTGACATCAATACTACCCCCTCCACATGAAACTAGTGCGCACTAAGTATGTCAAGTAGTTCTGTCTGTATATCAGAACATATCCATGAACTTTTTAACGATAGTAATAGGCTATCGTTAAAAGTATATTATCCTCATAGATTTAAATAACTACCAAGAATATCTGAATTTGAGTAATTCCCACCGAGTAAATACCTCCCCAATTCAAAAATCACTCCAGAATAAAACAATATATTTTCATCATACACCATTTCAATAATTGCATTGTCCTCAACTTTAATATAATTAGCGCCATTGAATTTTACCTTATCATAAAGTAATGTGAAATCCTTTATTTCATTGATTACAGTTTCCCCTTTATTTTGATATCTCGCAGATAATTGAGAATGGTTAGCACCTGTACAAAGAATTATATTCATCGGATATAAATAATGATTTTGTATATTTGAACTAAAACGAACACCATCAAATACATTATTATCGTTTATACCTATAAAATTATCAAGTATTCTTTCTCCATTCCAAGGGTTTAGTAAAATAGGTAATTTATTAATATCTATCTTCATGTGTGCTTTTTCTATATGAATCGTTTTTCTATCTAATGATAAGTATCTTTCAATTTTCGAATAAATTTCTTCGATTAATGAATTTTCTTGTGCATCATGCTCCTTCTCAATGGCTTGCAAAGCTTCATCATAGTTTAGATGTTCAACTATGATTTCGATGAAAATTTTTGCGCATTGTACTGGATCATGCCCCAAACAATTATTATTTACTAGGTTTAAGTATCTTTGAAATCTATCTATCATTATTTTGTTCTTATCTGTTTCTGTTTCACAACTGATATTACTTTTCTTTTTCTTTAAAAGCCCAAACATTTCTGACCTCCTCAGTATTTGTTTTTATGTTTTTTTATTATTTTACCATTAATACAAAAATCCCCCGCAAACTTAAATTTATCAAACTTCTTTTCAGTTCTATATTTTATTCTATTATACCATATTTCATACACTTCATAAATCACAAAATCTTACCACTTCAATTTCCACCTTTGCTTTAAATCAAATCTAGGCGTTTGCGAAACGCCCAAAACCGTATAAATACGGTATTTTTTTGTTACTTATTATAAAAATCTCCTCACGGTTTGTGATATAATGGAGTTGGACAAAAACCATAAGTCACATCCCGAAAGGAGACATTACTATGATACCACAAAAACAACTCTCTTTGGCAGATATTTTTGAATCTGACAAACCTCAGTTTCTTACTCCGCTCGAAGATCACATTGACCTTGATGAATTTATTCCGTTTTCTTTTTACAATCATTACTATGCAGCCACCGGCAGAAATCGCAAATATCCTTTGACTGCTATGCTTTGGGCTTTGATCATTCAACGGCTGTTTTCTATTCCTACAGGTTCTCTTTTGCTGCTCTTTCTTCATTATTCCAGACATCTTAGAGAATTCTGCGGTTTTACCAAAGTTCCTGATGCTTCTAAAATCACTCGTTTTAAACAGGATTTTTTATTGGACTTACAATCTGTTTTTGATAATCTTGTTGATATCACTGAACCGATATGCCAAGATATTGATAACAACCTTGCCTCTATGCTTTTGTTTGACACTTCCGGTATTGAAGCTTATGTAACTGAAAACAATTCTAAATACGCCAACCGTATCATCAGACAGCTCAAAGCCTATGCAAAATCTATGTATTTTGATACTTCTTATGACCCTTATAAGGCGGTATATACTTCTATGCCTACATCAGCTTCGTCAAATCATGAGGTCAAACAGCAGTACATTAACGGGCATTTCTGCTATGCTTACAAGTTCGGCATTATTACCAATGGACTTGGAATTGTTCGCTCAATTGATTTCTGCAACAAGAATTATCTTGCTTCCCATCCTGATATTGTAGTTGAAAAGAAAGCAAAATCTCCAGATGAATATAAATCTCTTGCTGATTCCAAAGCTTTACTGCCTACCTTAAAGGATTTTAAAACAAGACATCCGGGTATTAAACCATCTATATTCCTTGGTGATGCAGCCTTTGATACCATTAAGATCTACAAATCACTTTTTGAAGATTTCAATTTCACAAAAGCTCTTATTCCTTTAAAAGTTAAGCTCTCAATGGATAATGTTAAATATACATTCAACGAAAATGGAATTCCCTGCTGCCCTCATGACTCTTCACTTCCGATGAAACTTGAAGGAAGTAAATCTCATTTAAAGAGCAAGCTGCCTACCATAAAGTTCGTATGTCCCAAAATGAAATGGGAATACAACCGACAAGACAAGTCCAAACGACGTGTTTGTCACTGTGATAATCCCTGTACAACTTCTTCCTGCGGTAGAATAATCTATGTTTATCCTGAAAAAAATCTCAGAGCTTATCCTTGAGTAGAACGAGGTTCTAAAGAATGGGACGAAACATATAAGATCAGGATAAATGTTGAAAAATCAATCAACCACTTTAAGGATAGTTTCTGCATTGCCAAAAGGAAAACAACAAATGAAAAAACACTACATTCCGATTTACTGCCAGCCGGTATATCACAGTTATTAACTGTGGTTGTTGCTGATAAAATTAACCAACGACAACATATCAGAAGTTTAAAATCTTTAATTGCTTAGGACTTATCAACTTTCTATAAGTACTATGCTTATTAAAGTGAGCCTAAATCTTGTAGTTGTCAACTTTTCAGCTTAGAATTTGATACCTTAAATCCATACTTTTCCAAAACATAATTTTGAATTTATTTATATGTTTCCTTTCTTTCAGCACTTGTTAAATCCATATCATCCATAGGAAGTTCTACACTTATATGATTCTTTGAGTCCAGTTTGGAAAGCAACACTACCCCCTCCACATGCATACTCCACCCGAACATATCCACTCCCTGCACCTTCTTAAGCCCATATTCCTTTTCACAAAGATACTCAAGATCCCTCGCCAGTGTCGCACTGTCACAGCTTACATAAACTATTCTTTTGGGTTTTATTTTAAGTATCGTATCTAGGCAGGCTTTATCGCAGCCTTTTCTTGGAGGGTCTAGGACAAGACAGTCCACCTCCAGTATATCGTTTACCGGAATACTTCCTATCCCTCCCATGCTGTACTCTTCCTCAATTTCCACAAAGCCTGATATCGCATCTTTGTCATCAAACTCTTTATTAAGCATCTTGGCACTTGCCCTATCGTAAAGCTCAGGCAGTACCTTCTCCGCCTCCCCCAGTAAGAAGTTCACATTTTCTATATTATTTAACTTGGCGTTTTCCAAGGCATCTTCCACTGCCGCCTTAACTATCTCTATACCGTAGACCTTGCCTGCCTGCTTTGACATATACAAAGATATACTTCCTATACCGCAATACAGATCCCATACTGTCTCATCTTTACTTAAATTTGCAAATTTTAAGACTGTATCATATAGCTTCCTCGTCTGTATTGGATTTACCTGAAAGAATGATTTTGCTGAGATCCTGAATTTTATATTATCTATATAGTCATAGATATACCTGTCTCCGTAAAGGTTTACTTCTTTTTCCCCGAGTATTACATTACTTTTTGCGGTATTTACATTGTAGGATATACTTTTTATATTAGCGGCTTTTAATAATATTTCTACCAGTTTTTCACTGTGAGGAAGTTTATCTGAATTTACAACCACACAAACCATAAGTTCACCGGTAGCAAAGCCTTTTCTTATAAGTATATGTCTTACTAAGCCCCTATGAGCCACCTCATCATACACCGGTATGTTATATTTTTTCATAAATCCTATTACGGCTTCCATTATAGACTTATTTTCCTCTATACCTATAAGGC
>ERZ772874.936-NODE-936-length-15664-cov-25.110641_pt1 | contig 15664 bp, 13 predicted proteins | sample MGYA00580586_ERZ772874 | MGnify/ENA primary metagenome ERZ772874 (study PRJEB29015, sample SAMEA2737952) | human oral metagenome | biome: human oral; feature: human-associated habitat; material: dental | place: China | collected 2154 ... | reverse complement strand
AAATCCAAAAAAAATTATAAGAAAATATGGAGAAAAGAAAGAATTATCAACTTTCTATAAAATAGCAGAGGATTATTTTTTGCCAAAGAAAATAGGTGCTACAGCATTTAATGTTATCAAATACGTTATTATTTCACTGCTGATTTTAGTAGCAGTGTATTTAAAAAAACGTTTGAATAAGAAAAAATAGTAAAATATAGAGAAAGGATAGAGATAAATGACTTTTCAGGAAATTATATTAACTCTTCAAAAGTTCTGGGGAGATAAAGGGTGTATAATATCAAATCCGTACGATATTGAAACAGGTGCGGGAACGTTTAATCCAGACACTTTTTTAATGTCGTTAGGTCCTGAGCCTTGGAATGTTGCCTATGTTGAGCCATCACGTCGTCCAAAAGATGGAAGATACGGTGAAAATCCCAACAGAGTGTATCAACATCATCAGTTTCAGGTAATTATGAAACCATCGCCAGAAAATATTCAGGAACTTTACTTAGAAAGTTTAGTGGCATTAGGAATTAATCCTAAGGAACACGACATAAGATTTGTGGAAGATAACTGGGAAAGCCCTACACTTGGAGCGTGGGGATTAGGATGGGAAGTTTGGCTGGATGGAATGGAAATTACACAGTTTACATACTTCCAGCAAGTTGGAGGACTGGAAGTTGACATAGTTCCATCTGAAATAACTTACGGACTTGAAAGAATTGCACTTTATTTGCAAAATAAGGACGATGTAAAAGATTTAGAATGGACAAAAGGCGTAAAATACGGAGAAAGAAGATTCCAGTTTGAATACGAATTATCAAAATACAGTTTTGAAGTGGCAGACGTTCCAATGCACTTCCAACTTTTTGATATGTACGAAAAGGAAGCTCAAAACTGCCTAAACAACGACTTAGTATTCCCAGCCTACGAATACGTTCTAAAATGTTCACACACATTCAATAACCTTGACGCAAGAGGAGCAATCAGTACAACAGAAAGAATGTCCTACATTTTAAGAATCAGGGATTTGGCTAAGAAGTGTGCAGAGAAATTTGTGGAGGCAAGGGAGAGATTGGGATTCCCGTTGCTGAATAAAAATAAATAGACATAAAAGAGGGGGATTCTTCTTTTGAAAGGAGGACTGTGGAATGAAATTATCAATAAAGAATGTTGGGAAACTAAAGGAAGCTGATGTTGAGATAAATGGGATAACTGTTATTGCGGGAGAGAATAATACAGGAAAAAGTACAGTTAGCAAGACTTTATTTAGTTTATTTAATGGTTTGTTTAATATAGAACATAAAATTAATAATGATAAAATTTCTGCAGTAACAAGACACTTACGTAATGCTGTAGATTTTATAGATATTCCTGGTGCGACAATTTTGGGTCGAGCTTTTAGAGAGCCTTTTGAAAATGTAAATCTGTATGAACTATCTAAGGATATAATAAATTCCAATTTAGATAGTGTAGCACTTTCTGAGATATTAAAAACAAAATATTTTAATGTTATTCAGCCTAATGAAGATATTAATGAGGCTGATTTAGAAATCTTGTGTAGTCGAATTAATAATATTATAAATATTAGTCCAATAGAATCTATTAATTTAATTTTAAAAAGATATCTTTATAATGAATTTAATGGACAAATAAATAATGTATTTAATAGTGAGCCTGGGTCAATAAATCTTGAAATAAAAAAGAATCTATTACAGCTAGGTATAGATGGTAATGAAATTTATTTGAAAAATGATTTATTATTTAATATAACAGATGAGATTGTATATATTGATGATCCGTTTTTATTGGACGAATTAAATCATTCAAGCATGCTTTCAAGCTATAGGCGTGTTGGTTATAATCATCGTACTCATTTATTACGACAATTACAGTCTCATAGTGAGGATAATGTAATTGAAGAACTAATAACTCAAGGGCGACTTAAAAGTATTTCTGAAGAAATGAATATGATTTGTCCAGGTCATTTAACGTCTAATCATAATTCAGTAGAATATACAGTAGATGGTTTTGGACTTAATGTAAAAAATCTTTCTGCTGGGTTAAAAACCTTTACTATTTTAAAGGAATTAATTATAAAAAATGTAATTAATCAAAATGGAACTATTATTCTTGATGAGCCAGAAATACATCTTCATCCGGCTTGGCAGTTAGTTCTGGCTAAACTAATAGTATTATTACAGATAGAGTTTGATTTACATATATTGTTAACGACACACAGTCCATACTTTTTGAATGCTATAGAAACGTATGCCGATAAATATCATGTTAAAGATAAAATTAAATATTATTTATCTGAAGAGGTAGAAAATCAAGTCACTTTTCACGATGTAACTAATAATATAGAAAGAATTTATTTGCTACTAGCAAAACCATTACAAATATTGGAAGATATGAGGTATAAGTAATGGATGCATATTGTGAGCAAATTAGAAATTTAAAATCTATTTCATATGATAGTTCACATAAGGAATATATGACAAATTCATTACGTGAAATATATAATTTTGATTTAGTAAAAAGAAAGTATACTAATTCTTTAGAGCTATCGGACGAAGTGTGCTCATCTTGCGATGGCCTTTTATGGTCCGATACGGGAAAGGTACTTATTGAGTTTAAAAATGGGAAAAAAATAAACTCTAATGAAATCAAACTTAAAATATTGAATTCATTATTGATTTTATGTGATATCAATAATATTAATATCGCTGATACTAGAAGAGAAATGGAATTTGTTCTAGTGTATAATTCTGCTAATAAACCTGTTAGTGAGACAGAAAAATCTCAGTTTAACATTGCAAATGAAGATATTATTGAAGAATCTACTAGTAAAGATTTTATTTGTAAATATATTCTAAGAAAAGCCAATACAGAGTATAGAAGATTTGGCCTTTCTACATTTGTAGGAATGTATTTTAAAGATGTACATACATATGATATCGAAGAGTTCGACAATTGGTTGGTTCAATCTGAATTATTTTAGATATAATATAAATGTTAAATGTAACTAGTTATTAAGTGGATTTTTGAGGCCTGTTTCTAATTTATTAGTTTCGGCCTCTTTTTATTAGTCTAATTATGAGTAGTGTTATGATAAAATAAAAGGTATGAATACTTCAACAACTAGGTCTATTACCTATAATGGCGACACAATTGAATATGAGTTAACCATCAAGCGTGTGAAGAACATGAACATGCGCATTACAAAGGATGGTGTGATCCATGTGTCGGCGAATGCCTATGTGCCGGATTATAGGGTGGACAAGTTTGTCATCGAGAATATGCCCTTCATTGAGCGGGTTCGTTATAAGATTGATGCATTGAATGCCAAGCGCGTCGATGCGTTGCAATATGTGAATGGTGAAAGTTTATCAATCCTCGGTATTCCCGTTACGTTGCGCCTAGTTGAGCAGGATGGAAAGCCTCATATCGGCTTTGACGGAAAATCCATTCTAACCATGGTTGTACCTCGGGGTACGACCTTTGAATCTAAGCATAAATTGATGCAGAGTTACTGGCGTAATTTAGGGGAGAAGGTCTTTGTCCATTGGGCGAAGGTCGTGTATCAACGCTACCACAAGCAAGGTATTGATGTGCCTATGCCGACCATAAAACAGCAGCGTATGAAGAGTCGTTGGGGTTCTTGTACGCCAGCAAAGCAGCTCATTAAGATGAACACCCGATTATTAGAGGGGCCACAGGCGTATATTGAGTACGTCATGGTTCATGAGTTTGCTCATTTTAAATATTTAGATCATTCTAAGAACTTTCACAATCTAGTGGCACAGTTTTTGCCAGATTGGAAGGCTCGCAAGAAGTCATTGAACGTGTATTTTGCTCATCGCCCTTAAAGGAGGTGTACCATGCAGCCATTTGTACATTTACATAGTCATACAGAGTTTAGTTTGCTGGACGGTATCAGTCGTTTGCCTGACATGGTGCGTCGTGCGAAGGAGTTAAATCAGCCAGCCCTTGCCATCACAGATCATGGCAATATGTACGCAGCTATTTATTTCTATAAAGAGTGTATGACTCAAGGCATTAAGCCTATCATCGGTTGTGAAGTATATGTAACGGAAAACAATCGATTCGATCGTCCCGAAGGTCGCAGCCGTGAAAGACTAAAACATCTTATCCTTTTGGCTGAGACCATGGAAGGGTATCGTAATCTCGTTAAAATCGTATCGAAAGCGTCTACGGAAGGCATGTTATATCGCCCTCGTGCAGACCGCGATTTATTGCGTCAATATAGCAAGGGTATAATTGCCCTTAGTGCGTGTATTCAAGGGGAAATCCCTCAGTATATCTTGCAAGATAATATGGACGCTGCTAGACGCTCTATTGAGTGGTATATCGAGACCTACGGGAAAGATAATTTCTTCTTGGAAATCCAAAATCATGGGTTACCAGAAGAAGCGAAGGCCCAAGAGGAGCTCATTAAGCTCAGTAAGGAATATGGTCTTGGCATCGTAGCGTCTAATGACTTCCATTATGTCTTAAAAGAGGATGCGGACGCGCAAGATATTAAGGTTTGTATTTCTACAGGCCGTCGTCGTGCCGAGGTGGACCGCTTAAAATTCCCGAATGATGAGTTCTATCTAAAATCTGGGGATGAGATGGCGCAGCTATTCTCGCATATTCCAGGAGCCATTGAAAATACCTTAAAAATTGCAGACCGCTGTAATGTTGAATTTAATTTCGACGAACATCATTTGCCGCACTTTGATGTGCCAGAAGGGGAAACGTCTAAGACCTATTTACGTAAGGTTTGTGAACGAGAAATTCCACGCCTTTATGGTGAAACGTCTGAAGAGTTACAAAAGCGTCTCGACTACGAGTTAGATGTTATCGGTACGATGGGTTTTGAGGATTACTTCCTCATCGTATGGGATTATGTACGCTATGCCCGAGAGCACGATATCTTAGTAGGTCCAGGCCGTGGTTCGGCGGCAGGTTCTGTAGTAGCCTATCTATTAGGCATTACAGGCTTAGATCCATTAAAATATGATTTGCTCTTTGAACGGTTCTTGAATCCAGAGAGGGTAAGCATGCCCGATATCGATATTGACTTCTGCTATGAAAAGCGTGGTCAAGCCATCGAATATGTAACGCGAAAATACGGACAGGAGCGTGTATCCCAGATTATTACCTTTGGTACAGAGGCAGCGCGTGCCGTTATTCGTGACGTAGGTCGCGTGCTCGACTTACCACTAGCCGAAGTGAACCGCATTGCTAAGATGATTCCCAACGAACTGGGGATTACCTTAGATAAGGCTTTACAAGGTAAAGAGTTAAAAGCTTTATATGAAGCCGATCCAAATGTTAAAGAGTTATTTGATTTTGGTAAAAAGCTAGAAGGGATAGCGCGAAATTCGTCCACGCATGCGGCGGGCGTCGTAATTTCTGCGGACCCTCTCGATGACCACGTACCAGTACAAAATGCCAACGATGAAGGCTTTGTAACGCAGTACGATAAGGATAACATCGAGGAATTAGGGCTTTTAAAAATGGACTTCTTGGGCCTCCGTACCTTGACGGTTATGGGGGATGCCTTAAAGCTCATCAAGGCTAACCGTGGTATTGACCTAGACTTAGACGCCATTCCGCTCGATGATAAGGCGGCGTGTGATATCCTTACTAAGGGGGATACGTCTGGTGTATTCCAGCTTGAGTCGGAAGGTATCACCAAGCTCGTTATGGACCTTAAGCCTGAGCATTTTGAAGACTTAATTCCATTGGTAGCCTTGTATCGTCCAGGCCCACTAGGCTCTGGGATGGTGGCGGACTTTATCGACCGCCGTCACGGTAAAAAAGAGGTTACTTATTTACATCCAATTTTGGAACCCATACTAAAAGATACCTTTGGGGTAATCTTGTACCAAGAACAGGTTATGCAGATTGCCTCCGCCATGGGTGGCTTCTCCCTTGGTCAAGCGGACTTGATGCGCCGTGCCATGGGTAAGAAAAAGGAATCTGTTCTAAAGGCGCAGCGGGAGTCCTTTATTCAAGGCGCTGTAGCAAACGGTATTACCGAGTCCGTTGCGAATGAAGTATTTGACTTGCTCGTATACTTCGCTGGCTACGGCTTTAATAAATCACATAGTGCGGCTTATGCGTATATCGCGTACCAAACGGCGTACTTAAAAGCCCATTATTTCCCTGAATTCATGGCGGCTACCATGACGAGCTTCATGCAGAACATGCAAAAGTTGACGTATTACATTAACTCTTGCAAGAAGCACAATGTTAAGGTTCTAGGTCCAGATATTAACTATTCTGAACGCAGTTTTGCCGTGCAAGACGACGCCATTCGTTTCGGTCTTGGTGGTATCAAGAACGTTGGGGACAATGCTATCGATCGCTTGATTCGCGAGCGCAATGAGCATGGCCTCTATACGGATATCGTAGACTTCTGCAAACGGGTAGATAATCGAGTTGTGAATAAACGACTTCTTGAAAGTCTCATTCGCTGCGGTGCCATGGATGGCTTCCAGGAAAACCGGAATCAGTTGCTACACATGTATGAAAGCGCTCAAGCCGTTGGTTCTAAAGAGCAAAAAGATGCCGCTATGGGCACCATGAGTCTTTTTGGCGATATGGAAGAGGCGGTAGAGTTTATTCCTGTTCCCAATGTGGAGGATCTATCGGAAGACGATAAGTTAAAGGATGAAAAGGAATACACTGGCTTTTATATTACAGGTCATCCATTGCAAGGTTATGCGAAGGAATTAGAAGGTCTCTTTGAACTAGGGGCTCTTGTAGAAAATCCAGAGCAATATGATGGTCAAACCATTACCTTTGGGGGGCTCATTGAAAATAAATCGGACCGCATGACAAAGCGCAATGAGCTTATGTCCATTCTTCGCATCGAAGATTATTCTGGTGCGGCGAATGTAGTGGCGTTCCCTAAGGTCTTTAGTCAAAGCCAACAGTTCCTTGCGGTTGATATGATTGTTAAGGTAAAAGGTCGCGTTGATGCGGATGAAAAGGGCGTGCAAATCATTGCAGACCGTATTACTCCATTAAAGGTAAACTATAATCAGGCAAAACAGGTGGCAATCCATATTTATAGTCAATATGATACGCCGGAAAATAGTGAAGCCTTAAAACGTGTGCTAGTAAATACAGCAGGCTCTGTGCCAACGTCGTTATATTTACACCGTCAACGGAAACGCATTAATTTACCACCGAATATGTGCTTTGACCCCAGTGATGAATCCATCAAGGCTATTGAAGCTATTCTAGGCGAGGGCTCCGTAGAGGTGCAATAACATATGTTGCGTGGGGCACAGATAGCTTTCACCAACATTGATATAATAAGAAATGAACTATCCTATCTAGGGATTGCTTTCATAGGAGGGATTATGAAACGTACAAAAATTGTATGTACTGTAGGTCCAGGAACGGATAAATTTGGTATCTTAGAAGATATGATGCGGGCTGGCATGAACGTAGCTCGTTTTAATTTCTCTCACGGATCCCATGAAGAGCAAGCGGAGCGCATGCAAATGGTGCGCGATGCAGCGATGATTGTGAATAAACCAATCGCATTATTGCTCGATACAAAAGGTCCTGAGGTTCGTCTTGGTCTATTTAAAGAGGGCAAGGTATTCCTCGAAGCCGGTCAACAATTTACGTTGACTACAGATGATGTAGAAGGTACAAGAGAGATTAGCTCCGTGAACTACAAAGGTCTTACAGGCGATGTGTCCGTAGGGGATAAAGTCCTCTTGGCTGATGGGCTTGTAACACTTATTATCGATGCTATCGAAGGTAATACTATCGTTACAACTGTTCAAAACAGCGGGGAAATCGGTAACCGCAAGCGCGTAGCCGTACCAGGTGTAGCACTAAGCTTGCCACCCGTATCTGAACAGGATGAAGCAGACTTGCGCTTTGGCTGTCAACAAGGGGTAGACTTTGTGGCTGCATCCTTTATGCAACGCGGTAAAGACATTGTGGCTATTCGTCGTATTCTTGAGTCTGAGAAAAAAGACATCAAGATTATCGCGAAAATTGAAAATGCAGAGGGCGTTAAAAATATCGATGAAATCTTGGAAGTAGCTGACGGTCTCATGGTTGCTCGTGGCGATCTCGGTGTAGAAATTCCTGCAGAAGAGGTGCCAGTACTTCAAAAGATGATGATTGAAAAATGTAATGACTTGGGGAAACCCGTTATTACGGCGACACAAATGCTCGAGTCTATGATTCAAAACCCACGTCCGACACGTGCGGAAGCAAGTGACGTAGCCAACGCCATTTTGGATGGTACTGATGCGATTATGTTGTCTGGTGAAACAGCCAATGGTTCTTATCCTGTAGAAGCTGTTGCAACCATGACTCGTATTGCAGAGGTAACGGAGAAGGCTGCTATTTACGATAGTTATAGTCGCGCTCGTGAGGATGAAGAAATGACTACCACAAGCGCTGTATGCTTGGCTAGCGTGCGCGTAGCTCAAAACCTCGGGGCCACAGCTATTTTGACATGTACTGAATCTGGACACACCGCACTTAGTGTGGCTCGTCATCGCCCAGATTGTAAAATCATCGCTGTTACACCTCATGAGGAAACTATCCGTCGCATGCAATTATGCTGGGGTGTAGAGGCTATCAAGGGACATGAAATCATCAACTCCGATGAAATGGTTAAACAAGCTATTACCGGTGCTCTCGGTACTGGCGCCATCGAGTCTGGTGACCTCGTAGTTGTTACTGCTGGGGTACCATCTGGTGCAACAGGTACGACCAATATGATTCGCGTTCATATTGCAGGTCGAGTGCTCCTGTCTGGTAATGGTATTTTACGCAAATCCGTTACAGGTAATGTGTACATTGCTGCTAATCATAAGGGCAATTATGAAAGCTTCAAAGACGGCGACATCCTAGTAGTAGGTACAATGGAGCCTGAATTGATGTCCATTGCCAAACGAGCTGGTGGTATCATCGCAGTGGAAGATGGTTATACATCGGACAGTGCTATCGCGGGCATTACGTATGGTATTCCTGTTATCTTAGGCGCTAAAAATGCCCATGAAGTGCTCCTCGAAGGTCAAGAAGTGACTATCGATGGAGAACGTGGTAAGGTATTTGCGGGCATTGCCAATGCTCGATAATCTCTATGAGTGATAATTAAATAAGGAGGGATAGTATGAATCCATATAATGTAACAGGACCTACTGCAGCTGAGGTTGCACAGGTTGAAAGTATCGTATCTCAACGATTAAAAGGCTCTTTCTTGTGGATGGTTGTAGGTTTGCTTACAACCATCGGTGTTGGCTTTGCCGCATTAGCAAATCCAAACTGGTTACGTTTTGCGTATCAAAACTTTAATATTATTTTATTAGTAGAGCTTGGTGTGGTATTCCTATTTAGTGCTCGTGCATATTCTGCTAATATAATGACGTTACGTGGTATGTTCTTCCTCTATAGTGCTTTGAATGGTCTCACATTGACCTTGGTATCTTTGCGATATGATGTGTTTGATGTAGTTATTCCAGCCTTAGTAGGTACGTTAGCATTCTTTATTGGCTTTGCTGTGGTAGGGGCTACAACTAAGCGTAATTTATCATCCCTTACACCATATGTATTAGCTGCCTTAATTGGTATGATTATCGTATCTGTGGTCATGATGGGAGCCCGCTTCTTTAACTGGACTGTACTCAGTGGCTTTAGTGATACTGTTAGTTTAGTTCTAGGTTATGTAGGTGTTGTAGTATTCTCTATCTTTACAGCTATCGATGTGAACCGCATTAAAAATAATGTGACACAAGTGGCGCTCATGGAGGATGAAACAATTTTAGACCGCATTGAAATCACTGGTGCTTTGAGCCTTTATTTAGATTTCATTAACTTATTCTTATCCTTATTACGCATCTTTGGTAATAAGCGATAACAAAGGAGTTTGTATGGACGATAGAGAATGGCAAACCTTTGTTACTGTTGTCGATGAAGGCAATATTACAAGGGCTGCAGAAAAATTATTTTTATCGCAACCAGCGTTGAGCTATCGGTTGCGCCATATAGAAAAAGCCTTGGGCCATTCTCTGTTGTTGCGAACTGCTGAAGGGATTGCCCTCACGGCACAAGGCGAAATTTTCTATGATTACTGCAAGCGAATGATGCAAGAACAAGAGGCCTTGGAGAATGCTATGAATTCCGCTTCTGGCAAGATTCAAGGGACATTGAAAATCGCGTCATCTATTAACTTTGCAGACTATGAACTACCAGCCTTATTGAGATCTTTCCGAGAACAATATCCAGATGTTCACATTCAAGTGAAGACTGCTTTCAGCCATCAAGTGGTAAAAATGTTTAATACCGGTGACTGTATGGTCGCCTTTGCTCGTGGTGGTTATGATGTGTCTGGCAAGTCTGAATTGTTACTAGCAGAACCATATTGTTTAGTATATAAAGAATTAGTGCCACCTGAATCCTTGGTAAAAGTACCATTCATTAAATATCAAACAGATGCATCGGTGGCAAATATTATCGAAACTTGGTGTGCAGAACATTTTGATGAGCCTCCAAGTGTGGCGATGGATGTAAACTCTATGAGTACGTGTCGCCATTTTGTTCGTGCTGGCCTTGGTTGGTCTATCTTGACCTATATGGGACTTGGATCTTGTAAGGATAAAGATATCTATGTGAGTCCATTGCGTAGCAAAAATGGTGAATATATCACTCGTGATACTAATATGGTGTACACAAAAGATGCGGAAAATCTGGTTGTAGTTAAAACATTTATCGAATATGTCCGTAATTACTATAAAGAACATACCGTAGTGGATGACAGTATATTTAGAGAATATAAAGCATAGGATGCATTATAATAGAGTATATCTATGAGGTTTTCCAACTGTTTATCCATGCTGTTTCAGTATTGGACTTTTTCGATATAATAGATAATAATAAAAGTGTCTCGAAAGAGAAAGTCAGTACCATGTAAGTGCATGTATACACCCCTTTGGGGACGTATACATGCATTTTTTTCATTTGGAACTATAATTCTATGCTTAAAATGCATAAAAAGTATGATTAGTAGATATAAAAGTTTTTATAACCCCTATAAAGGTAATCTATTTTTCATATTACTTTTAAACATTTATAATGAGGGTAGACAAAAATTCCTAGAGTTCAATAGATGATAGTCGCGTATCAAGAATTTCTGGGGTAGTGTTAGGATGATATATATGCCTATGTTTTTAAGAAAGGAATAAACATGGAAAGATTTTTGAAATTAGCATTAATTGTGCTAATCCCTGTTATCCTCTGGTTCACAACTCCACCAGAAGGACTCACTGATACAGCGTGGCGCCTCTTAGGCTTCTACATTGCAGGTATCGTTGGTTTGATTTTAAAACCGTATCCAATTCAAATTATTTTATTAGCTGTATTATCTGCTTCTGCGTTATTCTTGGATAATGCAAAAGATATTTTAGTAGGTTATGGTTCCACAGCATTGTGGATGATTATTGCTGCATTCTCCTTGAGTGTAGCGTTTGGTAAAACTGGTCTTGGTCATCGCGTAGCTTACTACTTAATTCGTGCATTTGGTTCCACAGTATTGCGTCTTGGTTACGTAACTGCACTTCTTGATTTAGTATTATCTCCAGCAACACCTTCTAACACGGCGCGTGCGGCTGGTATCGTATATCCAATTAACTTATCCATCGCTGAATCTATTGGTTCTTACCCTGGTGATACTGCTAAACGCGGTGGTTCCTTCATCTTGATGAATGGTTATTTCGTAACAAAAATTACATCCTTCATGTTCTTAACAGCTATGGCTCCTAACGTGTTGGCTTTAGATTTTGTTACTAAAATCACTGGTCTTAACATGACTTGGGGTGAGTGGGCGTTGGCCTTGGCTCTTCCTGGTCTTGTAATGTTGATCTTTGTACCACTTGTAGGTTACTGGATTGATCGTCCTGAAAATGTTGCTATTGATAACAAGAAATTGGCTGCTGATGGTCTTGCTGAATTAGGGCCTATGAAAACTTCTGAAAAAATCTTGGCAGTTGTATTTATTCTTGCTCTTATCGGTTGGGCATTACCTTCCATCGGTGTTGACTTGAGTGCAACAGCAGTAGCATTGGTAGCAATGACTATTGTATTCTTCTCCGGCATCATTACTTGGGATGACATGGTTCAAACTAAAGCTGTTTGGAACACATTCATCTGGTTTGGTGCTATCCTTGGTTTATCCACAGCTTTAACAAAAGCAAAATTCTTTGCTTGGCTTGCAGCATATATGCAAGCAAACTTGGCACTTGATGTGGCTCCACTCGTAGTTGTACTAATTCTTTCTGGTATCAGTGTAGTAATTCGTTACCTATTCGCTTCCAGTACTGCATATATTGCATCTATGCTTCCAGTATTCTTGACTGTAGGTATGGCAGCAGGTGTAGATCCAGTTATGTTTGGTCTCGTATTGCTTGCAACAAATGCATTTGGTGGTCTTGTAACTCACTACGGTGCATCCCCTGGCCCTATCATCTACTCTGCAGGTTACAACAACTTGAAAGATTGGTGGACTGCTGGTGCTATATTAGCTGTATTGAGCTGGGTGTTACTCTTCGTAGTAGGTATCCCTTGGTGGACTTTCATCGGTATGATTGGCTAATCATATAATTTTATAAGCACCATTGTTTTAACGGCACGGACCAGACATTCGCGACACGTCTGGTCTTTGCCATTTGATATATTTTTTAGTGAAAGGATGCAACATGGCACAATTAGTAAAAGCTGCGCAAGCAGGTTTCGACGAAAAAAATGATGCTTTAGTAACGGTTGAACCAATTGCTAGCGGTATCGAAATCGAATTAACATCCAAAGTTATCCGTCAATATGGCGACCAAATTAAATCCGTTGTTTTAAACACAGTGAAAGAAGCTGGTTTTGACGGCGTAAAAGTAATCGTACAAGATAAAAATGCTTGGGATTACACGATTAAAGCTCGCGTATTAGGTGCATTGGAAAGGGGGAGCAAAGCATAATGGCTAACGATAAAACATTCCCAGAAGTTAAAACAAATCCATTAACAGAGGCTGCTAAAAAACGCTTGTCTCGTTCCATGATGTTCGTGCCTGGTAATACACCTAAAATGATTAACAGTGCTGACATTCACGGTGCTGACTCCATCATGATTGACATCGAAGATTCCGTTGCTGTAACAGAAAAAGACACGGCTCGTCTTTTAACGGCAGAAGCATTGAAATCCCGTAAGTTCCGCGGTGAAACAGTTGTTCGTATCAACCACCCTACACAAACTCCTTACGGTTATGATGATCTTGATGTTATCGTTCCTGCAAAACCTAATTTGATTCGTTTGCCTAAAACTGAAGATGTATCCGAAGTTGAAATTGTAGCGAAGAAAATTGAAGAAGTTGAAAAAGCTAACGGTTGGGAAGAAGGTACCATCAACATTATCGTAGCTATCGAATCCGTTCGTGGCTTGTACAATGTTCGTGAAATCTGCCACGGCCCTCGTGTAGTTGCTATCGCTCTTGGCGCTGAAGACTACCGCGCTGACCTTCGCACTGGTAAACATAAACCAGCTGTAGAATTGTTGTTCGCTCGTCAAACAATCCTTCATGCAGCACGCGAAGCAGGTATTCGCGTTATTGATACAGTATTCTCCGACGTGAAAGACCCTCAAGGCTTCCGCGAAGAAGTTGAATTCATTAAAGCGTTGGGCTATGATGGTAAATCTTGTATCCACCCAAGTCAAATCAAAATCGTTCACGATGTATTCACTCCTGACGAAAAAGAAATCGCTCATTCCGTTAAGGTATTGAACAGCTATGCAGATGCATTGCGCAATAATAAAGGCGTAATCTCCGTAGATGGAAAAATGATCGATGGTCCTATCGTAGTTCGTGCGCAACGCGTAGTTGATAAAGCACGTGCAGCAGGCATTAAAGTTGAATTAGAGGAAGGAGCAGAATACGATGTTAAATAAAGTAGGTCGCGATATCCCAACAAATATCCCAGCACTAGAAGGTCGCGAAGTATATCAAGGTGAATTCGCAATCGAACCTAAAGTGAACCGTGCGGGTAAACCTGTACACATGAGCCGCTTAGGTACTAATAAAGTGCTTGCTTCTATCGACGAAGCAATCGAAAAAGCTGGCGTAAAAGATGGTATGACATTGTCCTTCCATCATCATTTACGCAACGGCGACTATGTAATGAAAATGGTTATGGAACGCGTACAAGCGAAAGGTATTAAAGACATTACAATTGCGTCTTCTTCCTTATCCCCATGCCATGAGTTCTTGGTAGAAATGATTCAAGACGGCACTGTAACAGCTATCGAAACATCTGGCTTGCGCGATCGTCTTGGTAAATTCTTGACACAAAACCCAGGCGTATTGAAACGCCCTGTAATCATTCGCTCCCACGGTGGTCGTGCTCGTGCTATCGAATCTGGCGAAGTTCATATCGACGTAGCTTTCATGGGTGCTCCTACAGCTGACCCACGCGGTAATGCTACTGGTCGTATGGGTAAATCTGCATGTGGTGCACTTGGCTATGCTAAAGTTGACTCCCATTATGCAGATACAACTGTTATCATTACTGATAACTTAGTTGACTATGTACACAACTATGCAATCCCTCAAACTGATGTAGATTATGTTGTTGAGGTTGAAAGCATTGGTGATCCAGAAGGTATCGCTTCTGGAGCGGTAGGTTTCACTAAAAACCCTATCCAAATTAAAATTGCTGAGTTAGCTGGTGAATTCCTTGACCAAGCTGGTATCATTAAAGATGGTTTCGTATTCCAATTGGGCGCTGGTGGTGCTCCATTGACTGTAGCGAAATTCATCGCTGAAAAACTTCGCAAACGCGGTGAAGTAGGTGGCTTCGCTATCGGTGGTGCTACTGGTATCTTGACTGGCATGCTTGAAGAAGGCTTGATTCGTGCCATTTATGATACTCAAACATTCGATACTACTGCAGCTGCATCCTTGGATAAAAATCCTGCACATATCGAAATGTCCGCTTCCATGTACGCTAATCCATGGACTGACTGCACTACAAACTACTTAGACGTAGTATTCCTTGGTGCTACTGAAATCGACCTTGATTTCAACGTAAACGTAATGACTGACTCCAATGGTATCTTGATGGGTGCTTCTGGTGGTCACTCCGATACAGCAGCAGGTGCTAAATGCACAGTTATTACTTGCCCATTGATCCGCGGTCGCTTGCCAATGATTCGTGACAAAGTAGCAACCGTAATTACACCGGGCTCCTCCGTTGACGTACTTGTTACTGAATACGGTATCGCAATCAACCCAGCTCGTACTGATTTGATTGAACGCTTCAAAGATAGCAACTTGCCTATCTACACAATTGAAGAATTACAACAATTAGCATTCGACTTAGTAGGTAAACCAGTAGACATTCCTGTGTCTGACAAAGACGAAGACATCGTGGCAATCGTAGAATACCGCGATGGTTCTATCCTTGACGTGGTTCGTAAACCTCTATAATTGAGTAGGGGTTGGAGTCCAGTAGAACTCATTTTGGTTCTTCCTTCGTTTCATCATCCCTTGCTGATTAGATAATATAAAGACCCTCTCTATAGTTTTCGAACTATGATCTGCACCCATTTTCTTGGACAGATATAATTAAGCTACTTTTTGGGAATGAG
>ERZ772874.934-NODE-934-length-15682-cov-10.047546_pt1 | contig 15682 bp, 19 predicted proteins | sample MGYA00580586_ERZ772874 | MGnify/ENA primary metagenome ERZ772874 (study PRJEB29015, sample SAMEA2737952) | human oral metagenome | biome: human oral; feature: human-associated habitat; material: dental | place: China | collected 2154 ... | reverse complement strand
TTGACGTGGTACTGCACGTGGGCGGCATTAACTTCTTTAGCGATAAAAAACGCGCAATCGAAGAAATGATTCGGGTGGCCAAACCCGGCACGAAAATTATGATCGCAGACGAAACCTCCGACTACATCGATTCGCAGTACAAAAAGAGCATCTTCACCCGCAAAGCCTATAAGAACGCCACCTTCGATCTCTCGGAGATTGAGGCGCTGATACCCGAAGACATGGAGGATACAAATACCAGCTTGCTCTGGAATGATCAGTTCTATTGCATCACGTTCAGGGTTCCGGAATGCTAAGAAAGACCAGAATTACGATCCTAACCTGGTAAACGGGTGAAGCGGGAGCAGTTTCTTCATTCGGGAGCATTTTAACCGCTCCCGAATGAAGAAACTGCTCCCGAAGTCTGCTATTTCAAGGTGAACACGCTATGCGGTGGGTTTCTGCCTGATGGAGAAAACCTAGACGATAAAGCGAACGCCGCCCTCAACCCGAATCGCACGGCTATTGTTGATGGGCACAAGATCGAGCTTATCCGAATATTCGCTTTTCATACGGCGTACCTCTTGTACAAAAGGTTCTTCTTCCTCGTGCACCGCCGGGTAGAAATCGACAATTCCCAACGCCGTAAAATTGAACATTCCCAGAGCAGCGTCAGAGTCGTCCATAATTCGTGCATACTCAATATCAGGCGAAGCGACCATAGCTCCAGCCGACTCCCCCACATACATCATGCCGTGGCGCACCTTCTCGGCAATGAAATTGATGAGGTCCTTGGCTTTGAGCTGCTGCAGCAAGTAGAAGGTATTACCGCCTGAAATATAGAGAACTTCAGCTTGTTCGATGCGCAACTTCGCGGTTTCTGAATCAACTTCTGCAACGTCGAGAATATCGGGGGTTAGCCCTAAATTTTTGAAAACGTTCAGGGCATCCTGAACGTAGAAAGTTGTGTTTTCAACCGTGCTGGCGGTAGGGATAAATACCACATGCTGTTGTGAAGGGTTGCCACGCAAGAAATTTTTGAAGGCGGGTTCTACACCGGCGAAGTAAGAACAGAGGAAGGCGCGCATCATCTATCTCCTGGCGAAGGCATCTATAGTGTGGTTTTATCAAATCGTACCGGTCGATTTACCCATGCAACACCCCTAGAAGGAAATTTTAGGTTTATGTAGCACCTTATCTTCTTCTAGGGGTGTCAGCACAGAGATTTTCTCTTAATAGAGCCTAGTTCGTGGTCGGAACCAGGGTCTTGAGGGTCATGTCGCTTGAGAATCCGCCGTTCGCGTCTTCAAGGTATGCGCGTACCACATACTTCTTTCCTGCCTGCAGCTTATTACCGGGAATAGTCAGGTCGCCCTCGAAGTCACCGTTCGGTTTCGGGGTAACAGTCGTATTCACGATCTCATCGCTGCTGGGATCGTCACGCTCAACATTGTATTCAGTGAAAATCAACCGAACCTTGGCACCGTTCTGAGCCGCTACTTCAGGGCTAAACCCGCCGCCAGCAACCTTCAGGTGATTCTCGGCGGCACTGCGGCTAAGGGGAGCACCGTTAATGATGCCTACAACCTCATCATCCGTATCGCCATAAAGATCCTTAGTCACAGCCCTTACCCAGTCGTCGCTGCTGGATTCAATAAGCACCCGATAGTGCTTGCCTTCCTGAATCTTGGATCCAGGAATCTGAATCTGAGTAGTAAAGTTACCGTTCTTCACCTCTGCCGAGACGTCTTTGGCGGCAAGAGTTTCGTTAACCTGACCGTTCTCATCCAGCCCCTCAACTTTTATCTTGACCTGTTTCACGTCATCAAAATGGGTTCCGGTCAGGGTCAAGACATTGGTGTTCAGGTGGCTGCTGAGCTTATTTGTCTTCGAGGAGTTGGTGGTCAGGGTTACGGAAGACTGCAGGTCCTTGCTGTCAACCTGCTGTACAGGCAGATCTTGTTTAGCCTCTATTGTGCGGTTACCGTGCCCGGGGTAGCTCATAATGTAGAGAACATAGTGTTTCTGGGGATCGAAATCGCCTTTAACCTTGGCAGTGCCACGGAAATGACCGTCTTCCGTCACAACAAGGCCTCCGCCGTCTTGAACTAAGTTCTCGCCAGTGAAGTCGCCGTCTGCATCAACCTCGTAGACTTCTGCACCTAAACCGTCAAAAGACTTGTTGAGGTCAATCCCCTCACCAGTAATCGTAAGGTTGTTCTGCCCTGTCAGAGGGTTCAGCGGACCGCCCTCAACGGAAGTTACTTTAGCCCCTGTATTAATATTTGTGTTGTTCCCATTGGTGTTATTAGTGCCAGTATTTTGGCCACCCGGAAGCGTAGAGATAGCCTGCTGAGTCTGCGCACCAGCGTTCCCTTCAGCGGCAAAGGAAGGAACGGAAGGCACCACGGATGCACTTAGGAGGGCAAGCGCACCCACTCCGGTCAGGATAAAACGGGTATTGGACATTTTGTACTCCATTCATCGGTTAGTGGAATACTGTTAAATATAATACATGGTTGAGTTTAGGTCTAGCATTTTTAGCATTATTTCTTGATATTTATTTTTATGACAACATGAATGTTTCGATGGAAAATATATACATAAACTAATGTGTCAACACGACTCAAAGGGTCTTCAACAGCATGCATATCACTAACACATGCTCCCGAAGACCCTTGAGCCGAAAATATATTTTATTTTCAGAAATCTAATACACTAAACAAAATGCAAAAGATAATGCGGAGTATTAATTACCGTGCTGCCGACAGAGGAACAACCGGAATGTAGGTACGGTTCCAAACCACGATGGGGTAGTAAGCGTAACTCGTCGTCATAGCATCCTGATCGAACGCATCAATGTAAACTCGGTAGTGGTGGTTCGGGTTAATCTTAGTGCCATCAACACTCACGTACATCCCGAAGCTCCCGTCCGAACCAAGACTAGACCCTCCGCCGTTGCTAACGTCATCATTAACGATGTTTCCGAACTCATCAAGTTCCTGAACACGCGGCTCGTACTGTACACGGTGGGTATTATCGATCCCCGTAGTCTCTACAGACAGAACGTTATCAGTATTCTGCGGGTCAATGAATCCATCGACAGAGGTAATCGCAATAAAACCGGAGTTCTGATTCGCGGGTGCGGAGGGCTGGCTCTGACGGCTCTGATTATTCTGTGATGCAGAATTCGAGTTTGAGCTGCTCTGGGATGCGGGTGCGCCCTGAGCCTGCTGACCCTGACCATTCTGGGATGCAGAGCTTGCACCCCGACTCTGAGGAGCCTGCTGACCCTGACCGTTAGCACTCTGCTGCTGGCTCTGACCGCTGGCATTAGTACCCTGCTGATCCTGAGATGCGCTAGGCTGACCCTGCTGCTGTTCACCGCCGGATGCAACTTGCGAAGGATCCTGTGTCGCGCCGCCCTGTGTTGCACCACCCTGGTTCTGACCACTGGCGTTAGCACCCTGCTGACCCTGAGCATCAGCATTGGCACCCTGCTGCTGGCCCTGACCGCTGGCATTAGTACCCTGCTTATCCTGAGATGCACTAGGCTGACCCTGCTGATCCTGAGATCCACTAGGCTGGCCCTGCTGCTGACCCTGATCCTGACCGTTCTGTGCTGCAGAATTTGGCTGGCCCTGTGTGGCTCCAGAACGTGCCTCATCCTGAGGGCTTGCAGGCGCTGCGTTTGCCTGCGCGAGCGGAAGAACCGTCACACCCGCAAGGGTGAAAATAGCAGCTCCGGTCATAGCCGAACGAGAATAGCGAAAAGCCATCATAAACTCCATTCATCGGTGACATGAACAATTCAACCCTAAACATAATTGAGGACCGAGATACAAGAGATATCGAAGAATCATCACAATAATTATTCTGAGAACGAACTTTTTACGTTGATATAGAAATATTCGAAGTTATTTAGCCAAGGTTTTATAAAAAATTTCTCCATTAAGTTTTTACAGAAAAATATAGCTCCGCCTCTCGTTTTTGATACAGGCGAAGCGTATCTTGAATTGTAAGGACGTATCAGAATTATTATGAGCGCACCTTATCCATTAGATATTTTGACGTAGCTCACCGAATTTTGTACGCACACTGGCAAACAGGTTCCCCGACTCTCCCCTGATGTTCATTACATCGAACGTTTCTTCTCGAAGCGCGCCATGAGCGCGACAAGGTGGAGGCCCACAAAAACATACCGCACGCCACCCATGTCGTGGGGCGTTGAGTGCCGCGAGATACAGCCTCTATTCTCACGTTGGTTAGGTAAAACCGTTCTGGTGCACAATAGCGTCTACCGGCTCCCCGCGGTATTGCGGGGTGATTCATACCTTTTGTTGAGGAGTATATGTCGTTTCTCACCAACTTTTTTCCCAGTGGGTATCTGCCTGGTGGACTACCGAAACGCGGCTAAACTCTGCGTATTTTTATCCTTCACTCTTACGATCCAAGGCGGGCAATAATGCAATATTTCACGAGCTAGGTTAGATACTTTCTACCAAATAAGGTCTTGTATCCATCTCACTGATTGCATGTCATATAGAGGGTTCGTGAGTTCCAATTCCAGTGAACAAAGTGTGCATAATCAAAGTGGTCAGGCGGTCTAGCTCGGCATCGTCTACAACCGCCTCCAGTCTGGCCAAATCATCCGGACCGGTCGGCATTGGCGGGGCTTTAGCTCCCATACCGGTGCCAGTGATACCAGCTACCGCCTCGTCAGTCATGGCACGGAACATACGCTGCGCCCAGATAAGGTCTACATCTGCAGCGATATAGCCCTCACGCTGTGCACGCTCAAAAACCTTACCCAAACGCCCTAAAAGAGTGCGTTGTTTTGTAATCACGGCGGGATCGTCATCACTCAGATGCGCCATCGCATACAACCAGATCGCCTTCACCCGCATTACGTTAACAGTCAGGCGATGCAGCGCCACCATTACGGGAGCAGTCTCGGGACTTGCTGACTCAAATGCTTCATAAAATTCTCTAACGGCAATATTACTCAGCTCCGCGAGAAGAACCTCGCGACTGGCGAATCTGCGATGAATAGTTGTTCGAGTGACTCCTGCAACCGTAGCCACCTGCTCCAGCGAAGCAGTTGGGTCTCGGCGCAATACTTGTTCGGCGGCATGAAGCACGATATTGACCGTGCGCCGCGCATCAGCTCGCAATGGCTTAGATGAATCAATCACGTAGTTATTACCCTAATAAATAGAACATGTCTGTTACAGTTAAATGCGTGGGTTATACCCGCATGTCATATATTCTATTCGCGAGAGGGTCAAATGACTACTAAGCAGACCGTCCTGAATTACTATTCGGCAATTCACGCCGAAAATTGGCAAGACTACATTTCCGATAAATTAGCCTACGGATTCAACAGCGCAGAACAAAATCTTGGCAAACAAGATTATCTGCAGGGTGCCGGAAATTTTTTTAATTCCACCACTAATGTTGAGCTTGCACATCTTGTGGTTGAAGGCGACAAAGCGGCGGTTATTGCGCGCTACACCGCAAAGTCCCCTGCAGGAGACACCCAGATTTTTGAGGTTCCGGAATTTCTCACAGTGCGAGACGGCAAAATTATTGCCTCCAGCATCTATCTTGACGGTGCCGCCTTTATGGCCTTTATAAAAGGCGAGTAAAGCTTTCTAGTCGCTTTCATTCAACTTCTGCAAATTCCTAAATACCCGCAGTACATTCGCTGCTCTCGCCTGAGATAGCAGGTTTTATGCGGGAATTACTTTTTATCACTCATTCCCTCCCCCAAGGAGATCATCATGAATACCAATTCTGCGCTTTCCGGCAAGAATGCCATTATTACCGGCGGCAGCGACGGTATCGGCTACGGTGTTGCCGAAGAATTCGCCCACCAAGGTGCTAACCTATTCCTCATTGCTCGCACCCCCACAAAACTTGCAGAAGCCAGCGCGCGCTTGAGCGAATACCCCGTGACCGTGCACACCTTCGCAGCAGATTTAACGGATATTTCTGAAGTACACCGTGCCGCCAAGCACGCCCTCGATATTTTGGGAAGTATTGATGTGCTGGTCAATAATGCCGGTATTGCACGGTTTATTCCCTTTGAGCAAACCGACGAGAACGCTTTCGACGAGCATTTTAATCTCAACGTCAAAGCCCCGTATTTCTTGGCACAAAAGTTATTGCCTGAACTCGCTAAAAATTCTGGCAATATTGTTAACATTTCGTCATATTTTTCGAAGCGAATGCTTCCCGGACGTCCTTCGACGGTCTATTCCATGACAAAGGGCGCCTTAAATCTTTTCACACAGTCACTAGCGTTTGAGGCGGGTTCCGCCGGGGTGCGTGTTAATGCGATTGCGCCGGGAATGGTCGAAACTCCGCAATTGCTGCGCAATGTTTCTGCGATGCCGCCTGAAGCACAGGAGCAAATGAAGCAAAATGCCTCGGCGTTGATTCCATTGGGGCGCATCGGGAATGTTGCTGATATTGGGCGTGCCGCCGCGTTTTTGGCATCGGATGCGGCCGCATGGGTGACCGGCGCGGTATTGAGCGTGGATGGCGGTATTACGACGCACTAGGCTCGCTGCCCTGTTCTCCCCTCCCCTCTCCCTAGTGTTGTAAAAAAGGCTCTTTATACGCATCAAGCGGATTTTCTAACGCTTTATTCGTATAAAGAGTTTTTTTATACACTGGGAGGCAGCTACGCTGACTCGAACTCGGCAGAATGTGCAAATGGGTCAGTGTCCGGGTCATTTTGCCACAGATATTCGCAGCGGGACGCGATCTCTTGAGCCGCTTCCAAGCCCCACCGGTCGGCGATAAAACCTAGAGTCATGTCCATACCCGCCGAAACTCCCGAGGATGTATAAAACTTCCCTGTGCTCACCCAACGCGCCTTCTGCCGCCACCCCACCTGTGGGCGCATCCCACGCACCCACTCGAAGGCACGTTTGTTAGTAGTAGCAGGCTTCCCGTCAAGAACACCTGTGGCAGCAAGAAGTGCCGCTCCGGTGCAGACCGTCAGGCAGGTTTGGCTTTGCTGTACCAATTTCGCAAGGTTTTGCAGGAATAGGTCGTTCATGACGAGAGAGCGCGTGCCTATACCTCCTGGAATCAGCAGAATGCTCCCCGGAGGAAGGCTTTCAACAATTTCCGTCTTGAGGGTAAAGCCCTGGGCGGAACGTACCAGTGAACTACCGCTCTCGGATGCGCCCGCCACCGAGATATACCGCATACGCATATCAGGCACACGATGCAAAAATTCGATAGGTCCCATAGCGTCGAGAGTCTCATAACCGTCGAAGAAAAGACAGTACACAGATGTAGTCGTCATAGCACCCATGCTAAGAAGGGTCTTTATGTGAATCAAGCACGATTCTTCAACGTTTTATTCACATCAAGGGTTTTTATTATGCGCTCAGGCATGTGCTGCAGATTTGTACGCCTGGAAATATGCTCGTGTGCCCGTCGTAAAACCGTCATTTATCACGGTTTGGCGCGCATACAGGTTAGAGTTAAACACAGAGGCATTATTTTGGGTGCCGTCGCCCATTACACAGCTGCGGTTCTCATGTCGAATGCCGTGCATCCTACACCGATGCTTCCGCAATGACCGATAAGAAAGAGATAAATATGTCGCTACCAACCACAATGCGCGCCGTACAATACGACAACTTTGGCGGGTCTGATCTGCTCACGATCAACGAGGTTCCCGTGCCATCTCCCCGCCCCGGCCAGGTGTTGGTACGCGTGCAGGCCTTCAGTGTGAATCGCATTGACGTGATCGTGCGCGAAGGCGAAATGCGGCTTTTTACGGGTAAACGCTTCCCCAAAGGTACCGGTGTGGATGCGCTCGGCGAGGTTGTCAGCTTGGGCACCGGCGTGATGGACTACAAAGTTGGCGATATTGTGTGGGGGTTCAACGGCTCCATTTCTATGGCACCCACCGGCACAGCGGCCGAATACGTGCTATTCCGTGAGAACCGGATTCACCATGCGCCGCGCATCCAGAACCAGATTGATGCGGCTGCATTGCCGCTCGTAAGCCTTGCCGCACTGCAAGTGCTCCGCAAGAACCTGAAACTCCAGGCCGGTCAGCGTCTGCTGGTGGTGGGTGCCAGCGGCGGTGTGGGGCATGCTGCACTGCAGATCGGGCAGATTTTGGGGGCTCAGGTGGCGACCGTTTCTGCCGAAGAAAATATAGCTCTGTGCCGCGAGCTAGGTTCGATTGAGGCATACGACCACGAGGCTCTGCCAGACCCCGAAAAGGTTGAGAAATTCGATGCGATCCTGGACTGCGGCGGCGTTGTGACCGCGTTTTACCGTAACTACTTGAAGCCGGGCGGGCGCATGATGACGGTCTCGCCCGACGGTCTTCCGGCAGTGCTGACTTCGCTGTTCACGAACCGTCGCGTGGGTTTCCTGCTGGCGACCAAGGCATCGTCCGAGGCCATGAGGTGGATTACCAACGCCGTTGAGCGCGGTCAGCTGCGCCCAGTCATTGAGAAGAAATACTCGCTTGAGGAGCTTGGCGCCGCGCAAGATCGTGTAGCCGAGAAACATACACGCGGCAAACTCGTAGTGGTTATGTAACTCTCTTGGGTTATTCATACGGGCGAGGTTTTGGCGTATGGCTACAAAGAGGTGGCTGTGCACTCAAAGCCTCGCCTTTATGCGGTCCCGTGACGATGCGGCACGCATGTTTGCGACGCTGGGAGTAGGCTAAAGGTATGAGAATTGGTATGCGTAAACCCAGTGTGAAACGAATGATTAAGGCCCGCACCACCGGCCGGGCAAAACGCGCCGTAAAAAGAGCTGTGATTCCTGGTTATGGCAGGCGCGGTATGGGGTTTGTGAAAAACCCGAAGCGAGCCGTAAAAGGGGCTATCTACCGCCGCACGACCTTCAGCGTGTGGGATTTGTTTAGGTAAATTGCTGCCCAGAACATAGAAGTTGCCGCCGGTTTCCCACCTCTCCTGCCCCAAACCTACTCCTGCTTGCGCTGTACAGAACCAAGAAAATTGATACTTGTATAGTCCTATATATGCATGAGATTATATGGGTATGGAGCTTAAACATGCGATTCTTGGACTACTGTCAATCCAGCCTATGAGCGGCTACGATCTCAACCGCGCGTTTAGTAACACTGTGGCGCATTTCTGGTACGCTGACCAGTCGCAAATCTACCGCACGCTCGATAAGCTCACCGCCAACAAAGCGATCACAACGAAAGTAATACACCAAGAGGGAAAACCCGACCGCAAGGTTCATTCGCTCACCACAACCGGGCGGGCTGAGCTGGAAGACTGGCTCACCTCGCCCCTTGAACAAGAACGGTTTAAAGAGCCTTTTATGGCGCGGCTATTTTTCGCCGCAAATCTTACGTACACCGAAGTAGTACAGCTACTGACTGAGCGTGAAAAGCAGGTTGAGCATAAGCTGCGGTCCCTCAAGACCCTTGACGTACAGGCGGAAGACCTAGCGTCCACCCTGCGCGCCGCTACCCTTCGCAAAGGAATTATTGAGACAGAGGCGGAGCTTGCCTGGATTCAGCAAACCCGCGAAAGTATCACTAGGTTCAGCCCACCCAGTAAGGAGGAATAACCATGACTATCGAGACGCAAAACAGCAAAGATTACCCTGTGGAGCACGGCCCCCGGCAGGGTGAGACTATTATTTTCCTGCATGGCGGGAACATGGCGGGCTGGACGTGGGACTCTCAGGTTGAGGCCATGCCCGATCGCCACCTGCTCACCCCTGACCTGCCCGGGTACGGCAGGAATACTCACGAAGTATGGCCCGGTATTGCCGAGGCTGCTGACAGGATGGCTGAACTCATTCGTTCCCACAGTATCGGCGGACAAGCGCACATTGTGGGCCTCTCACTCGGCGGATTCGTGGCGATTGAGCTAATTCGCCGTCATCCCACCCTAGCGTACACATGCACGATTAGCGGATCGCCGCTCTTGGGGTACACCTGGTGGGAGCGAACGGTTATCGGTGCCCAGGTTCCGCTCTGGCACCGGCGCTGGTACTGGATTGCGCAGTCCCGCCCGTTTAACATTCCGGTGGAAGATCGGGAACTTTTCGCGCAAACCGCCAGCAGCCCGCAACCACTCACAAACACTTTACTGTTCCGGGAACTTGGGATTCGGGCGCTGCCTACCGAGCCGTTCGCCTTCACCGGGCCGGTGCTTGCAGTTGCCGCCGAGCACGATACGCCTTCAGTACGCCGATCCTTCGACCCGCTGCGCAAGTGCCTACCGCAGCTGCACACCTGGATTGCGCCGGGGATGCATCACGCGTGGAGTGCTGAAAACCCCGAACTATTCACACACATGGTTGCCACCCACGCCGATACAGGGCGATGGCCTCAAGACTAAATAAACATGAGCAAGGGGTTTACTACCCCGCCGCACAACCTTCAGCGTATGGGATTTGTTTAGGTAATGGAAGAGTTCCTCTCTTGCGGTAACGCTCAATCCGGGAGCATTTTCTTCATTCGGGAGCAGTTAAAGTGCTCCCGAATGAAGAAAATGCTCCCGCTTTGTCATGTTGTGGTTGTAACGCCAGAATAAGAGCCTGAATATGCACCAGCATTTGCCTCACACGGTTCTTCTTTACATGTTTAGAGCCGCCTCTCGCCTGCGGTAGCACTCCTCAATCTTGCGCCGCCGCATAAAACCTTTGGAAAAGACCCTAAAAATAAAGGTTCTCGCGCGGTATACTAAGGATAAGCTAACCTCCTCGTCAAAGCTGAAAGGGGCCTTTTTCCTATGCTGAAAATCGAAGATGCCATCAGCGAGACCTTACTTATTCCCCTGTACATGAAGCACCTCGCCTCGCAACAGCCCGACCCAATCATCAAAGATGAGGCAGCTGGACGAGTCGTTTCGCAGTTAGACTACAATTTCTCTAAATTTGATAACGTTATTCACACCGTTGTCGGCACCGCGATTCGCTCAGATTACTTTGACCGGCTCGCGGCCGATTTCATTAAGCGCCAACCTAACCCGGTGATCGTTAATGTTGGATGCGGTCTAGACAGCCGCCGGGAACGCATCGGCGAAATCGCGCAGAACGTGCCGTTTTACAGCCTAGATTTACCCGATGTGATGACTTTGCGTATAAAGTTGCTGCCCCCGCAAGGCAGTGAAGTTTTCCTGGGAACCTCAGCCTTCGACGCGGGTTGGATGGACGAACTGAACGATCTGCAGCCGAATGCCCAATTTCTGTTCGTGATTGAAGGCATGCTGATGTACTTTGACCGTTACACGGTACGCGCTCTGTTCCGCGATCTTGCGCAGCGTTTTCACGGCAGTGAGATCGCGTTCGACGTCATAAACTCGTGGATGGTTACGCATTCCGATCAGCACGAAGCGCTTAAGCACTCCCGCGCGCGATTCGTTTTTGGATGCGACGACGATCATGAACCCGAGCGTTGGGCTCATAACCTGCGCTTGGTGAGCGCTAAACGGCTGATGACAGACTTTCCGACGTGGAAGAAGAGCGGGGCACTGTCTGCCATGATAATGCGGCGTTTACCATTCCTGAAGGAATCCTTCCGTATGCTCCACTACCGGATAGACTAACCCTGCGTATTTCAAGCGTCATCAGATTATTCTTCCTGCACAAGCAGGAGCCAGCATTTTACCCATCGGAGCACTATTTCAAGCGCAGCAGGAAATAAACCGCATTCCGAAACTGGGTGAGGTAACAAGCCAGAACCCGTTGCCTTTTAGCGCGTCTTACCCCGGCTGCGCATTTCTGCTCCCGAGGTTATAGCTTCGCAGGTTCCGCATAGTGTGTACAGTCCGGGTTGGAACCGCATACACGTATAGTTTACCCATCAAGTAATTTGTACTGTACAATTGAGGGTTCATATGCGATAACCACACATTATCGCTTGTGTGCAAAGTCTATGGAACTCTGCGCAGTATATGACTCATCCAAACCGCAAGGAGGTATCTATGGGTCAGCTTATTGGGATGATTATTGCGGGTGCTATTATTGGCGCCCTTGCCCGCCTGTTCATGAAGGGTCAGCAGAATATTTCTATTCTCTGGACCATTATCTTGGGCGCTGTTGGCGCGTTTGTCGGAGGCTGGGTAGCTGGTCTGCTTGGCGTTGCTGAAACCGCCGGTATCGACTGGATCCGCTGGATTCTTTCGATTATCGCCGCGATGGTCGCTATCTCCATCTATCTGAGCGTCACACACAAGAAGTAGCTTCTTCCACATTCTGCAAAAGCGGGTCCTCGAACATTCTGTTTCGAGGATCCGCTTTTTATTGTGCGTTACGGGTGCTTTTTGTTAGAAACCGCCCTTATATGCACTCATATATCTTGGTGCCGTGGAGCTGCTTGGGCCTGAGGTTCGGAACCTCCTAATGTAGCAAGCAGGCGTCCGTTTTCAACACGTACCAGAGTTTCCAAGGCAGCACGCACTAGAGAAGAATGTTCTTCAATACCGGTGAGCATAGCCGCTTTAGCAACAATCTCTTCATCCAAAGTCACAGTTGTACGCATAATACCCTCCGCATCAGTAAACAACACACCCTTGATATAGATAATAATGCTGCCTATTGTGCATTACGCCGATGAGCTAGAGAACGGTAATAATCATGGTCTGCCCCGCCGGGGATGTCTTCATCATAGAAATCAACTATACGAGGGTCATGGTCTTTTTGCGCTCACGGTTTTATATCGACTTGACGCAGCATGTAAGGCACCAGGGCCTTATGGAATGGCCAGATACATGTCAGATACACCTTCCCCACAGCCGATTGAGGCTGGGCGTATGTTTCAATCCCGCCACACGCAGACATGCTGCCCTCAGAAGCGGTAACCACGAATTTTGATGAGAACTCTATATGCCTATCCTTATGGCCACCGATGACATGCTCATCAGTGACCTCAGTAAAGGTAAAAGGACCCGCTGATGAACCAACCGTAACTTCCAATTGCTTGGATTTCGATGAGGGCTGTACTGTAAACCCTATTTTCTGTACAACACGGTTACGAACCCGCATTATCGCACGAACCCACGGAGGGGTTGCAGATAAAAAGCGGTGGGTAAATTCCTGTGCGTCCCAGCTAATGGGTATCTGCACATAGTGACCATCAGAAAAGTTCATATTGTCAAATCGCATGTTCAAGGCTCCTGGTACGCTCAGCAAAACTGCCTAACACAGGATAAATCGCGTTCCATATCCTGGCAGAGTGCAGAATACAGATCAGGGTGCGTTTTCAGCATGACTGCTCGTGGCGGTGCATCTTGAACCTATTTACGTGAGGCCTTATGCTCCTTGCCCATATAGATACCGCCCTGTGCCAGCTCGGTGAGCATTTGTTCGAGGCGCTCGATACGCATCGCCGGTGTCTTGGCGCGGTTGATCCAACCAATATAGTCGTTGCGCTGATACGCTGGTCGAGCCTTATAGTCGGTGCGTAACCCCGCGTTTTTTAGGGCCGCCGCAATATCTTTCGGCATAGTGTGTTGTTCGCGCATAAAGCCTCCTGAGATGGGTGTTTATCGTGTACCTGTACTCCACGCTACCTGTAGCACGGTGGCAGGTTCAAGATTTCAGGTAAGCGCGAACTATACCGGGCAGTATTTTCCGCAGGTCCCGATGCTCCTGAGGATGGTTCTTGATAGCCTTCACCTCACAGACGCAGAGAGGCGCGCATCCTGCGATGGTTGAGGATGCGCGCCTAACCGTTTCTTTCAAAAAGATATCAGCGCTTTGCTGGCTGAACTGCTCCCTTAGGGGTTACCGCATTCGAACCATTGGGCATCACGGGGGTTTCAGGCGTTCCACTTGGGGTCTCACGAGACGCTTCACCGTTCATCCTGACCTCGTAGGTACCGTTAGGTTGCACCTGTGAGTTCTTATTGGAGCCATTGGGCAGACCATTTTCATTTGTAATCCAGGATCCATCGGCACCCACCCAATCGGTGTTTCCGGTGGCTGGATTGCTCCGATCCCACGACCCATCGGGATACACCCTCACGATCTCACCGTCGGGTTCGGTTGCAGTCCAGGATCCGTCTTCAGCAACCTGCACATACCCTTCAGAACCGGGATTTTGGTTCGCTGTCTTTCCGGGGGCGCCCTGTTGTTGGGTTCCGCCGCCAGCGACACCGCCGTTAGCTCCAGCACCCTGACCTTGAGCACCGCCTCCATTAGCGCCGGTACCAGCGCTGGTACCGCCGTTACCCTGCACTGCACCATTACCGGAATTCTGTTCCTCACCTGCGCCACCGTTAGCGCCTGAACCGGAATTTCCAGATGTTCCACCGCCGTTATTCACAGCGTTGGAGCTTCCTGTGGAGCTAGAAGCACGAGATGAACTTGACGAAGAAGAAGCCGAGGACGAACTTGAAGAATCATTCGCACTATTTGAGCCGCAGGCGCTCAAAGCCAAGATGCCAGCAACAGCCAGAGATACGCATGCGGTAGCCTTCTTGGTAGTCATAATTCGCATCCTTTCTCCTGATAAATATCAGCTGGTGTTTTAACCGTCGCATAGCTCACATGTATTGTCAGGAATTTTCCAGCTTTTGCAAATATTTTTACCACGAAATATAGTTACACCTGTGTATTACACATTAAAGAAATTGAATTACCTTATATAATTAAACTAAATTTTATTTATGAACGAATCAACTAACGATTATTAATATTTTGAAAAATCATAAATTTATACTGTCTCACATATTTCCAAGACGGTGGCTTCCACCGGTATAGAATTTTTTGACGTTCACCCCAACCCATAACCCCGACGATATTAGCCCCCAAATTTCAGCGGGTGTGTACGCCGTGCACACAATAGGGTGCGCATCCTCAGGCATTGAGGATGCGCACCCGTTTCGCGCAAAGCACTTTGCGAAAGTGTCTCTGTTGGTTATTACATGCCCGGCTTAGTGGGCTGTACCGGATTTACTGCCGGGACCGCCTTCGGGTCGGGGAGTTTTCCAGGAGACACCGGGACAGCGTTACTGGGTATCTCGGGGGAAAGCTGACCGTCATAGGTAACCCGGTAGGTTCCGTCAGCCTCTACCCGGGCTACCGTGTGCCCGTCGGCATAGTTCTTAGTCCAAGAACCATCCGCCGCAACGGTACTGGTACCGTCTTCCCCAACGCTCGTCCAGCCACCGTCACCGTCGACATGATACCGAGAACCCGTGGTATCAACATAGTCCCAAGAAGCTTCGCGGTGAATTACGTATTCGCCAGGACTCAACGCGTTGGGGTTTTTCGTGACATTGTGTTCATCATTCGCAGCATTCGCCCCTCCAGGATCGGCCTGTTGCTGCTGGGCCCCGCCTTGGGCTTCAGCGCCCTGGTTCGCTTGTGCTCCGCCGTTGGTATCGGCACCGGTTACACTGCCACTCTGTGCGCCAGTGCCGGAGTTTTGGTCCGTTCCAGTGCCGCCTTCAGCACCAGAATTTGCTGCGCCGCCGTTAGCGCCTGAACCGGAGTTTGCGGAAGTTCCACCGCCACTATTCACCGTGCCGGATCCACTGGCGTTAGCCGTCTTGGAGGCTGTTGTTGATGATGAAGACGATGGGGAAGAATTCGAAGCATCATTAGAGCTATTTGAACCACAGGCGCTCAAAGCCATAATGCCAGCAACAGCCAGGGATACATATACAGGTACCTTCTTGGTAGTCATAATTCGCATCCTTTCTCCTGATAAATATCAGCTGGTGTT
>ERZ772874.929-NODE-929-length-15709-cov-11.432797_pt1 | contig 15709 bp, 20 predicted proteins | sample MGYA00580586_ERZ772874 | MGnify/ENA primary metagenome ERZ772874 (study PRJEB29015, sample SAMEA2737952) | human oral metagenome | biome: human oral; feature: human-associated habitat; material: dental | place: China | collected 2154 ... | reverse complement strand
AAAATATCATAATCTTCTATATTTTCTATATATTCAAGATCTGGTAATTTCAATTTTCCGTAATAATTTAGTACATAGAAATTTGTTATTTCTATTAGTTTTTCAAATTTTAATATATGTAAGTTTCTTTCTCCTTTAAATTTGCAACTTAATAAACCATCATCAATCCGTTCAATTCTTTTTAACGGCTTTTCTCCTTCTCTATATTTTATTGATGCCACTTTATCGTAACCATCAATTATTTTTTTCAAAGTTTTCTTTATACTTGTTTTTTCTGTGATATTACATCTTTGTCCATTATTATTCACAAGTACTATTCCTCTTGGAACAATAATTTCATTTTTTTGTTTATTATTTTTTTTCATCTTCATCACCTCCATACTGCCAAAGTTCCAGCAGTATTTACTTTCATTTTTTTATTTACACCTAAATATTATCACCTTTTCTTATTTTTTACAAATATTTTTTGCTTTTATTTATTGTTTCTTAATAACCTCTGTCATGTTATTTACAAGTATAATAGCTTCATCTTCTTTTATACTTAGTTTCCCATATATACCAACAACATTATTTTCTTTTATAATATCCTTATATCTATCATATACACTTTCAAATATCATAAGATTCATTGTTCCATATATATCTTCAAGTTCAACAAAACAAATCATATTTCCTTTTCTACTTACCTTTTTGTTTACACTGTTTATAATCCCCACTGTTTTTATAATATCTTCATCTTTAAATTTAGTTTTTTCTCCTTCATCACTATATTCTATTTCATCTTCTATGTCTTCATCTATTATTACATTTTCTGCATTTCCTGTAAGATTTGCAAAATCTATTGAATTAAATGTAACAACATTTTTAAGCTTATCATATATCTTAGTAATTGGATGTCCTGATATATATATTCCTATCATTTCTTTCTCATCAAGTAGTTTTTCTTTTTCTGACATATCTTTAACATCTATGTATAGGTGGTCTACTTCATCTTTTTTATCATCATCTTCTTCAAACATTTCAAACATACTTGTTTGATCTTTCATAACACTTGTATTTGATTTTGTAAAATATTCTATAATATCTTCATATGATTCTAGTAATTTTTTTCTATTATTTTCAAGTTCATCAAATGCTCCTGCTCTTATTAAAGATTCTATTGATTTCTTATTTACTCCAAGTTTTGATACACGTTTTATAAAATCGGTAAAGTTTATATATTCACCATTTTGTATTCTTTCATTTACGACTATTTTTGCTGAAGCCCCAACATTTTTTACACTTCCGAAGTCCAAAACGAATAATTTTCTTACCTTTTTCTACAGAGAATTTTATAAAACTTTTGTTAATACTTGGTTTTAATACTTCAACACCTTGCTTTTTAGCATCTTCAATATATATAGGAACTTTATCTAGATTTCCTAAATAACTATTCATTGTTGCAGCTAAAAACTCTTCTAAATAATATGTTTTTAAATATGCTGTCTTATATGATAACACTGCATATGCCGCTGCATGTGACTTATTAAATGCATATTTAGCAAATTCTGCCATTTCATCAAATATTGTATTTGCAGATTTTGCATCTATACCATTTCTAACACAGCCCGGAACTTTAATCTCTCCATCTTCTACAAGTCCATTTATGAATATTTCTCTTTCTTTTTCCATTATATCAAGCTTTTTCTTACCCATCGCTCTTCTAACTAAGTCTGCTCTTCCGAAGAGAATATCCTGCAAGTTTTCTAACAATTTCCATAACCTGTTCTTGATATACCATACAGCCATATGTAACACTTAAAATACTTTCTAACGCTTTATGTGTATATACATTATGTCCTGGGTTTCTCTTTCCTTTAATATATCTAGGTATTTGGTCCATTGGTCCTGGACGATATAATGAAACACCTGCTATTATATCTTCTAAATTATCTGGTCTTAATTCTTTCATAAACTTAATCATACCTGCAGATTCAAACTGAAATATACCCATTGTATTTCCACTTTGCCAAAGTTCATATACTTTTTTATCATTAAAATCCTTGTCATATGTTATATCAATACCTCTTGTTTTTTTAACAATATCTTCACACTCCCTTATAACAGTAAGAGTTCTAAGTCCTAAGAAATCCATCTTAAGAAGTCCTAATTCTTCTAGTGTTGTCATTGTATATTGTGTTACAACATTATTATCATTTAAATATAGTGGTACATATGTATTTACAGGATCTTTTGTTATAACTACACCGGCATGCATGTGTTGATGCATTTCTTGGCATTCCTTCTAACTTTCTAGCATTATCTATTAGATTTTTAACCTCTTCATCATTATCATATTCTTCTTTTAATTCTTTACTTTCTTCCAATGCAGTTTCTATTGTTATCTTATTCTTCATTGGTATCATCTTAGCTATTTTATCTACCTTTACATATGGCATATTAAGAACTCTTCCTACATCTCTTATAACCATTCTTGCAGACATTGTACCAAATGTTATAATCTGTGCTACATGATCTTTTCCATATTTTCTTTCAACATATCTTATAACCTCTTCTCTTCTTTCATTACAAAAGTCTATATCAAAGTCTGGCATGCTTATTCTATCTGGATTTAAGAATCTTTCGAAAAGTAATCCATATTTTATAGGGTCAATATCTGTTATATCTAGTGCATATGCAACAATTGATCCTGCTCCAGAACCTCTTCCGTGGTCCTACTGGTATTTTTTGTGATTTTGCATATGTTATAAAATCCCAGACTATAAGGAAATAATCTGTATATCCCATCTTAATAATTACATCTAGCTCATATTTTATCCTATCAACTATTTCCTTGTTTTCTACATAGTTTTCACCATATTTTTTAACAATACCTTCATATGTTTTTTGTTTTAAATATTCTTCATGTCTTTCACCATTTGGTGTATCAAAATTTGGAAGTTTTGTATTTCCAAATTCAAATTCAAAATTACATTTTTCTGCTATTTTAACTGTATTTTCTAATGCTTCTGGGAAATTTGCAAACTCTTTTTTTATCTCTTCTGGTGACTTAATATATAATGTATCAACATCTATTTTCATTCTATCTTCATCATCTATTTTTTTACCAGTTTGTATACAAATTAATATGTCTTGTGCTTTTACATCTTCTTTACATGTATAGTGAACATCATTTGTTGCAACAAGTGGTATATTAAGTTCTTTTGAAAGTTTAACAATCTTTTGATTTACTATTTTTTGTTCTTCAATACCATTTGCCTGTATTTCTAAATAATAATCATCTCCAAAAACATCTCTATACCATTTAGCAACTTCTTTTCCTTTTTCATAATCTTCAATTATGTTTCTTGCAAGCTCACTTGCTAAACATCCAGACAGACATATTAATCCTTCCGAATGTTCTTTCAGTATTTCTCTATCTATCCTCGGCTTATAATACATACCTTCTGTATTTGCTATAGACACCAGTTTTATAATATTCTTGTATCCAATTTCATTTTTAGCTAATAGTCCTAAATGATATCTTGTATCATCAATCCCTGGCTCCTTATCTTGCATTCTTCTTTTAGCCATATATATTTCTACACCTATTATAGGTTTTACACCTTCTTTTTTACATGCCTTATAAAAATCTACAGCTCCAAACATATTACCATGGTCTGTTAATGCAACTGCATCCATTCCTAAACTTTTAACTATTTTTGGTATTTCTTTAATCCTGTTTACACCATCTAACAAACTATATTCACTATGTAAGTGTAAATTTACAAATTCCCCCATATCATCCTCTAATATTCCACATTGTATAACATAAGTCCATTTCCGTGGAACAGTCTTTCCGTGCTTTTGTTCTTTCTTTTGCTTCTAACACTTCTTTCATTTCTTCTGGTCTTCTCTTTCCGAAGTCCTATTTCTAAAAGTGTCCCAACTATTATTCTTACCATATTATACAAAAAACCATTTCCTGTAATTTGTATAATAATCCTATTTTCACATTTTTCTTCTGAATTATTACCATATATATCAATATTTTTTCTTTCTATTGATATATCATATATTGTTCTTACTGTTGTTTTCTTGTTTTCTCCTGAAGATTTAAATGACTTAAAATCATGTTCCCCTATAATATATTTTGAAGCTTCTTTCATTTTTTTTACATCAAGCTCTTTTCCTACAAAATATTCCCTATTTTTAGTAATTGCTGAAACATATTCATTATCATTTAATGTATATACATATGTTTTTTTCTTTGCATTAAACCTACTGTTAAAATCTATATCTACTTCTTCAATCCCTTTTATACAAACATTTTTAGCTCTTGAATTAAAACCAAGCATTATACTTCTTAATTGTATCTTATCTTTTTCAGTCTTAAAATTTGCAACTTGGTTTAATGCACTTACATTTGCATCTGTTCTTCCGAGACCCGAACAACCTCTATTTCTTCTGAAAGTATTGATGAAAGCACTTTTTCTACTTCACCTTGAACAGTCTTAACTGTTTTGCCAGTTTGTTTTTGCCATCCTTTAAATAATAGTCCATCATATTCTAATATTATTTTAATATTTCTCATATATTAAACCTTTAATCTTTCTTCTCCCATATATACCTTATCGATTATTGCGCCACCTAGACAAACTTCTCCATCATAGAATACTACAGATTGTCCTGGAGTTACTGCTCTTACTTTTTCTGCATATATAACCTCTACTGTATTATTTTCTCCAACAATTACTTTAACTTTTGTATCTGGTTGCCTATATCTAAATTTTGCAGTACATTCAAATTCTTTTCCTAAATCATGTTTTGTAGTATATGAAAAGTCTGTTGCTGTTAATCTATCTGAATATAGTTTTTCATTATGATATCCTTGGCATACATATAATATGTTTTTTTCTAAATCTTTACCACATACAAACCATGCATCAAATTCTGCATCCTTACTTCCACCAATTCCGAAGTCCATGTCTTTGTCCTATTGTATAATACATAAGTCCATCATGCATCCCTCTTACATTTCCATCTAAGTCAATCATTTTTCCTTTTTTAGCTGGTAAATATCTTGTTAAAAATTCTTTAAAATTCTTTTCGCCTATAAAGCAGATACCTGTTGAATCTTTTTTTCTTGCTGTTGAAAGTCCTGCATCTTCAGCGATTTTTCTAACTTCTGGCTTTTCCATTTCTCCTACTGGAAACAATATATTTTCTATTTGCTCTTGTTTTAATTGACTTAAAAAATATGTTTGATCCTTATTTTTATCAAGTCCTCTTAAAAGCAATGTTTCTCCATTTTCCTTTTTTATTCTTGCATAATGTCCTGTTGCTACAAAATCTGCTCCAAGTTCTTTTGCATAATCTAAAAATACCTTGAATTTTATTTCCTTATTGCACATTACATCTGGATTTGGTGTTCTCCCCTTCCTATATTCTGACAAGAAATATTCAAAAACTTTATCCCAATATTCTTTTTCAAAATTAACTGAATAATATGGTATTTCTAATTTTTCACATACTTCTACAACATCTTTGTAGTCTTTTTCTGCTTCACATACACCATTTTCATTTTTTTCTTCCCAGTTTTTCATGAAAACACCAATTACATTATATCCTTGTTTTTTAAGTAAGTATGCTGATACTGATGAATCAACACCTCCACTCATTCCTACTACTACTGTCTTTTTTTCCATATTTACTCCATATACAATTATTATTTTACTACTACTTATTCTTTCTTTTTTCCTCTATTTTTTCTAAACTTTCTATAATTCTGTCTATATCTTCAAAAGTATTATATCCACCAATACCTATCCTAATACTATGTTTTGCTCTTTCTTCATCATATATTTTTTCTATTACCTTACTATGTAATATATTTCCAGATGAACAGGCACTTCCTCCTGATATATATATACCATTTGCATCTAATATAGTTATTGCACTTTGTATATCAATATTTTTTAAATATATGTTTGTAATTTCATCTAAATATTCATCTTCTTTTAGACCATCATTACAATTTATTTCATATTCTAGGTTCGATTCCTTTAACTTAATCTCTAAATATTTTCTTAACTTTCTAACTTTTGAATGTATATCATTTTCTACAATATCTTCTAATATTCTTCCTGCTACTATTATTGCTAAAGCATCTACAGTACCAGACTTCATACCACTTTCTTGATTACCACCTAAAAGTATTGGAATCATCTTCTTATCTCTTGCATATATTATTCCAGAACTATTAAGTCCACCTATCTTATGAAATGATACTGTTATATAGTCTAGTTTCATTTCTTCTATATCTATTTTCTTCTTGCCAAACACCTGAACACAGTCACTATGAAATAATATCTTATCTTCTGAATTTCTTAATTCTAAATCATTATAATCTGATATTATCTCTCCTATTTTCCTAATATCATTCATAACTCCTGTTTCATTATTTGCTGCCATTATGCTTACAAGGACTGTTTTTGAAGATAATTTTTTCTTTAAATCTTCTATATCTACTCTTCCATATTTATCACTATCAACACATATAATATTAAATCCAGATTCTTTTAATCTTTCTAAACTTGAAAGTACTGATTCATGTTCCATATTACTTGTTAAAATATCAAAACTTTCTCCATTTTCTATTCTAGAAGAATACTTATTACATATATAGTTAAATACCATATTATTTCCTTCTGTTCCACCAGATACAAAAAATATATCTTCATAATTACAATTAATATATTCTGCTATTTGTTTTCTTACCTTTTCTATTTTTCCCTTAATAGTTTTCCCCATTGTATGGTTACTATGTGGATTAGCATCTATTTCTTCTAACTCTCCTATTACCTCTTTTATTATCTTCCAATTCTTTAAATATGTTGATGCACTATCTAAATATACTTTCTTCAAAACATTTCCTTCCTTATCTTCTAGCATAATTTTCCTTATATATTTTATCATATCTAGACCTATAAAAAAAGAGACACTATTTTTCAAGTATCTCTTATATAGGTTAGGTAGGACTGTCACCCCCTACATCTAGCTTGTAACCTTCCCATTTAGAGCTTGGCGTATTGCGACAGCGTAACTTAATACTTCTCAACTTCTAACCTATATTGATATATTATCATTTTCTCCTATATAACTCAATCTTCTTATAACTTTAAGTTATCATAAAAACGATATTAAATATGTTCATTTCTAATAATTATACTGTATTTATTGATTTTTAACATTCATCATATCTCCAACTTTTTTATAATATAATACTTTCTAAATAACAAAAAACAACCAGATAACTGGTTGCTTTTCTTGGTGCAGTTGGCCGGAATCGAACCGGCACGAGGTTTAACCCTCGCAGGATTTTAAGTCCTGTGCGTCTACCTGTTCCGCCACAACTGCATATTGTTTGGAACATCCATTAATATGGTGGGCAGGGTAGGATTCGAACCTACGTACTCTCACGAGAACAGATTTACAGTCTGCCGCCTTTAACCACTCGACCACCTACCCGAATAAATTAATGGTGCACCCTCAAGGACTCGAACCTTGGACCCACCGGTTATGAGCCGGTTGCTCTGACCAACTGAGCTAAGGGTGCAACCGTACTTTTCAGTACATGAATTATTTTAATATATATACTCTCTTTTGTCAATCTATTTTATATATTTTTTTCTTTATTTTCAAAAAAGATTGAAATAAGTAGAGTATATACATTATTTTTCTTCTAAGTATTCAAATAATACATTATATTCTTTATATTCATCACTTGAATTTACAAGCCCTCTTATAATTCTTTTAGCATTTTCATCTGCAAATTTTAACATATTATTTGCTTCTGCATCTTTTACAGCTTGTTCTTCCATTTTCTTTAGACTTTCATTGTGTTCACTCATATTTATTTTTGTAAAAATACTATCAGAATCTAAATATGATCTAAATGAATCTGTATTTATCTTAGCCTTATATATTTTTGCATGTGGCAATTTTATTTTAACATTTTTTTGTTCTTTTTCTACATCATATGTTATTTTGCTAAAATCAACTCCTGCATCTACTTCTATATCATAGCTAAATATCTTTCTTGTTTCTGTAAAAGGTATTTTAAACAAATTAAAAAAATCTATATTTTTCTTATTATCTTTTACAACTGTTAAATATGCTGTTTGTGTTACAAGTTGTCCAACATTTTCAAATCCTAGTTTAGTAGTTTTAGGTGAAGAACTTATATATTTTGTTCCTAAATTTGCAGTTATTTGAACTGCTGCAATTGCAATAATAATTATAGCTACCCATTTTACTATAGTTATTACTTTATCCATTATCCCTTTGTTTTTCATAATAGTTCCTTTTCTGAATTAATAATAATTAAATTATATATTCACATATGTGGTTTGTCAAATAGTTATATTAGAAAAAGATCTCAGTTGTTGAGATCCTTTTAATATTTGTTAATTATTTTGTTATTTTTTCTACTAAAGCTTTAAATCCTTGTGCATCATTTACAGCCATTTCTGCTAACATTTTTCTGTTAATGTTTATATTAGCTTTCTTTAAACCGTTTATTAATTGACTGTAAGTAACATTGTTTGCTCTTGCTGCTGCATTTATTCTTATTATCCAAAGTTTTCTAAATTCTCTTTTTCTTCTCTTTCTTCCGAAATATGCATAAACTCCTGATTTCATAACAGCTTGTTTAGCTATTTTATAGTTTGTACCTTTTCTTCCGAAATATCCTTTAGCTTGTTTTATTACTTTTTTATGTCTTTTTCTAGTAGTTTTACCTGCTTTTATTCTTGCCATTTCCTACCTCCTATTTAATCTTTCCATATGGTAATAGTTTTTTAATTCCTTTTATTCTTGATTTGTCAACCATTCCATCTTGTACTCTTGCTGTTTTCTTTTGTCTCTTTGTTTTGTTTGCTAATAAGTGTCTTCTATTTGCTTTAGTTCTTTTTAACTTACCTGTTCCTGTATGAGCATATCTTTTTGCTGCTGCTCTATTTGTTTTTATTTTTGGCATATATTCCTCCTTCAAAATATACTATTTTTTCTTTGATAATATCATATACATTGATTTACCTTCTAGTGATGGTTGTTTTGATACATCTGCAATTTCTTCTAATTCTTCTGCAAATTTAACTAATACTTCTTTACCCATATCAGTTTTAACAATTTCTCTCCCTCTGAATCTCATTGTTATTTTAACCCTATTTCCTTTATTTAAAAATTCTCTAGCATTTTTAACTTTAAAATTCATATCATGTGTTGCAATATTAGCAGATAATCTAATTTCTTTTGTTTCTGCCATTTTAGAATTCTTTTTAGATTCTTTTTGTTTTTTAGCTCTTTCAAATGCCATCTTCCCATAATCCATAATTCTTGCTACAGGATTTTCTGTATCTGGAGATACTAAAACTAAATCTAATCCTTTTGAATCTGCAATTTCTTGTGCTTTATCTGTATCCATTACTCCCAGTTGTTCACCATTTTCATCAATAACCTTTAACTTCTTGACCTTAATTTGGTCATTCATTATTTGTCCTTTTATATCTTACCTCCAAAAAAATAGACTTACCAAAAAAAAGAAAGTCTACATAAAATATACAACACATTTATCATGTGTCCAATATTATATTATTAACCTTAGTCCTAACATAATCTTAAGGTGAGAATCATTTCTTCTTTTTCGTAAGTTAATAATACTATATTTATAACTAATTGTCAAATATATAAGCTGGAATTTAATTCATAGTAAATTTAAATCATATTTTTAATTCCCTTATTTGACAAGAATTTATAACTATGCTATACTTTAATTGTATCGCGGAGTGGAGCAGATGGAAGCTCGTCGGGCTCATAACCCGAAGGTCGCAAGTTCGAGTCTTGCCTCCGCAACCAAATAATAATGTTAAAAAGCTTGTTAAATCAAGCTTTTTTTATTATTCTATTTTCTCTAACATTAATTTGACAGTAACTATTTTTTTATAGGTACTCCTCCATTCTTGGCATTGAACCTTTAAAAATACACACCATTATTATTGGTGTGTATTTTACATTATTTATTTATTTTTATTTACAAAGACAGCATATTTAATAACTTGTCCTTCATATTCATCTAAATTATATGGTCCATTATTTGTATTTACCACAGATGTTGGATCATTTATATATACTTCTCCTTTATCTGTAGTATCTCTATATACAACCCAATGTATGTAATCTGGTGCCCACTTCGAATTTTTTACAAGTGCTGCAACTAAATTACCTTTTTCTAAATTTTCAAACATAACTTTTCTGTCTGTAGTTTCCTCTACTTCTATAGTTCCTTTGCTAAGTTCAAATGCTGAAACTTTCAAAAGTCCTATATCACTTCCATTAGAATTACTATAATTAATATATCTTGTTGCTAATTCTTCTATTGATACATTCTGTTTATTCATTGTACTTAAAATCATTGCACACACAGCTGGACCACATCCGTGTGTTGATACTGTTCCTGATCCAAAAGGTAATGTTATACCATTTTGCATCATAAGTGGTACATTCCACTTATTATTTCCTTTAGGAAAACTTGTTTCTTTCTTTTCTCCTAAATACATTTCAGAAAACATAGTACCTTTACCTGATTTTTCTTTTTCTTCTTTTTCTTTAACCTTTTTTGCTCTTTCAGTTGTTATAGGTGGTGATGCTATAATTGTCATCTTATCAGAATTATCTTTTGCTAAATAAAAGATATTTTTCCCTGTTATATTTTCATTATTTGTATCATTTTTGATTATAATTGTAACCGTTAAAGCAATTACAAACAATATTATTATCATTTTTGTTATTTTTTTACTCAAATCTTTTAATTTTCCTTTTCTTCTATTCATATTAATAACCTGCCTCTTGTGCTTTTGTAAGAGCTTTTGTCATAAATTCCACAACATAATCTTCCCACTGTTTATCACCACTAGTTCTTTCACAATATGTAGGTCCGAATTGCCCTTACATCATATTTTCCTGTATTATAGTAATATTTTCCTCTTGCAATATTTTGTCCAAATGCATTAAGTGAATCTTGGATACTTGCAAATGTTCTCCAACCACCAGATGCTGTTTTTTGACTGAAATAATTGTTTCCACCTATTTTTAAATTTGTACCTCCGAGTATTTTCTATCATCGTTACTGCAGCTGCAAATATTGCATTAACACCATATTCTTTTTGCATATTTAAAAATGCTTGTGGATCTTGTTCCATAATTGTTTCTTTACCTTGAACCCATCCTGCAAACATACTCTTAAATATATTTGCTGATTCTGGATCATCTGGATCTAACTCATTAAATATTTCTTCTGGTAATTCTCCATCATATGTAGAAGTTCTTGTATCATAATTTTCATCTATTTTTATATTAAATCCACTAGATTTCATGTTTCTTACAAAATAATCTGCTGGTCTATCTACAATACTTTCATCATTATTATACATTGTAATAGTTATTGCACCTGTTTGACTTGCATCTTTTACTTTACCTATTATAGTACCTTCTTTAACATAATCACCTTGTTTTTCTGGTGCATCTTTTTTTTCCTTTTCTATCTTTTCTACTTTTTCTCTTTCTTCTTTATTAGCAATTTTATTTAAAGCATTTTTACTTATTTGTTCTTTATATTTTCCTTTTTTATCTGATGTTGCTTCTTCAACACCTTCTATTTTTATCTTATATCCTGCAATTATTCCTTTATATTCAGTTTCATAAAATCTCTTATAACCTTCTGGAACATTTGGTAAATCATCTTCATCTAGTGCTTTTATTATAATTTCACCATCTTTTCCTTTTTCAAGTTTACCTGTAACCGGTGATACAACAAATTCATCTTCTTTATATCCCGTACCATATCTAGCTTTTAACTTATTATATACTGGATCATCTTTTATACCTTTACTTGGCTTTGGCCCTGAAGGTGTGCTTCCATTTTCTCCAGAATTATTAGATGATGAACCACCTCCAGTTCCACTATTTGGTGTGCCTATTCCGCCACCTCCACTAGTTGCACCTGTTGATGTGTCTATTGTCATATTCATAAGTGAAAATGGTAAATCAATTCCATATTCTTTATATGATTTTTTAAGCTTGTTAAGCATAAATTGTTTTATTTCATTACCTGTTCTCATACGACCACCTTTATCATAAAAGATTGCCTTATTATATCTTGCTTCTTTAGGCATTATACTTGCCATTGGTTTATTTAAATTTTTTGAAAATTTCTTATAACCACCTTCTCCAAGAAAATGTATCATATAGAAATCTAAACCTGTAGGATTACTAATACCAATTTTTTGAAAATATCCTGAATCCCTAGCATTTGCAAATCTTGATGCAACCCAAAGGACTGCTTGTTCATTATTTTTAGGTTGAGGTGTTGCACTTACACCATATTTTTTCCCCCATTTATATCCGATCTGCCCAGTCTTTTGGACGAATTTGCATTATTCCTGTAACTGTTGTTCCGAGGACCACCAGTTGCATTAGGATTAAAACCACTTTCATTACCTGCAATTGCTGCTAAAAGCCCAGATTCTATACCTGTCTTTTGTCCTGCTGCTACAATTGCTTGTCTTACTTGCATAAACTTAGACTTTCCACTTGCACTTGTTTTTGTATTACTTGGATCTATATCGTTACTGCCTCCTGTAACTCCAGAAGAGCCTGATCCACCATTTGATGATGTATTTGTATTTGGATCTACTGTACTTGATGTATCACCATCTTTTTTATCCTTGTTATCTTTCTTATTTTTTCTACGTTTCTGCTCATCTTCTAAAATCTTTATTCTTTTTTCTAAACTTGCTTTTTTAGTTTCATTTGTTTCTTTACTAAGCTCTTGTTTCAAGTTTTTTAATGCTTCTGCTATTTCTTCATCTGTCCCTTTTGCTGCTATTCTTATTGTTGATTCTTCTAATAATCTAAGTTGTGTTTCTAAAAGTTTTTTCTTTTGTGTTTCTAATTCTTTTTCTAATTCGTCAATTTTTTTCTTTCTATCTTCTTCATTTAAACTTGAATCTTTTTTAGTTCTATCAATATCTCTTCTTATTTGCTGAATTTGTAATTCTATTCTTTCAACTTCTATTTTCTCATGGGTACTTTCTGTAGCACCAAATTCAGCTTTTATAGCTTCTTCTGATAAAATCTTAACACCATATTTATTAATATCTTTGTTTTTTTCACCAGATGGCCATGTTTCTCCCATTGTTCCATTATATAATGGCCATGTAAGTACTTTCCTTATAGGATCTTTTAAATCTTCTCTCTTATAATATTTTAAATCTACAAGTAATTCTTTTAAATCTTTATATGCATATTTTGAATCTAAATCATCTGATTGTTGTAATAATACTCCTGCTTGAAGCACATTATCTGAAAATGTTATCTTCTTTTTTAATGGATTAGTATTTCCATCCAATTTTTGTAATATATTCTTTGAGTTTTTTTCTCTATCATCATTTATTTGTTTTGCTGTTCCTTCACTTCCATCATATTTATACCAAGCATAGTTGTTTATAAGATCTAAAAGTCTTTTATTTGTTATACCTCTTTTACCATCTTGATATTGTTTAAACACATCTTCACTATATGTTTCTTTAAGCTGTATTTTATTTTCTCCAAATATTTCTCCGAAGTTTACCTATTGCTTCTTTTAAATCTGCTGTATTATTTGCTCCTAAAAAACTTCCAATTAATGTTTTTTCTTCATCATCAACATCTGCTGCTGTTATATTTGTAACCTGTTCTGTTCCTCCAGTTTGTCTTTGTTTTAAGTCTTCTTTATCTTTTTCTGTTAATGGATCATATGCACTCCAGTCTTTTTCTTGTTGTTTTTCCTTTATGTTCCCATCTTTATCACGTTCAAGCCATAATTCTCCTGTTTTGGCAAGATAGTCAGCATCTAAATCAACATATTTATCACCTTTTTTTTGTCTAAAATATACATCTCTATACCAATGATTTTTAACATCTGTAATTAAAGGGACAACTTTACTTATTTCTACACTTTGTTTTCCTTTTCCAAACTTATCTACTACCGTTTTAAGTGCTGAATTTACATCATCTTCTGTATAACCTTTATCTAAAAGTCCATATAATCCATTTCTTTGGAACATATTTCCTTCACCTATTGCCATAGTTCCACCTGCATTAGTTATAGGATTTCCTGAGGCATCAACTGCAACTGATTTATCTTTTATTTCATGTAAATTTCCTGAAGATGATTTATAATATAATGCTTGACTTGTATTTATAGGTGCTTTTAATTCTTCTCCACTTGCATTATATAATTTACCATTAAAACCTAAATCTTGTGGTAAAGTTATTTGTAATGATGCTACACCTTTTACTTCCTTTAACTCCATAGTTAATTTTGTTTTTTCATATTTCCCGTTTTCATATTTTGTTCCTTTTATAAGTTCTGAAATCATATCTGGTGCATTTGTAGCTTTATGCATTGTAAGAAGTAAGTTAAGTGGTAATCCATATCTACCAATCCACCCTTGAATATCATAAACATAGTTTATATTACTTCTATTATTTCCAAAAAAGTCTTTTGCTTCTGTTCTTAATGTATATGTATCTAAATCTATTTGTGTACGTGGTGCTCTATTTCCCACTTTATCAAAAAAGCTCTTTCTACTTTCATCCACAATATCAATCATCCCTGGGAATTTTGTTGCACCTGAATCTTTTTGTTCTTTCTTTTCTTTATCTTCATCTGATCCAAAGAATGATGTATATGTTTCACCTATCCATCCAAATATTCCGTCCTACAGTTTTTCCTATATTTCCCCATATTCCTGGAAACTTATCTATAAAATATGTATAACCATCAATCCATGTATATAGCATAAGTGGACTATTTTCATAATCTACCATCTTAACATTTCCGAGACTCATCTTCATATATTCCTTCACTTGTAACATATGTGTCATCTTCTGTTATTTCGCCTGCTTTTATTTTTTTATCAACTGTTTCTACTTTATCTTTATCTTTATCTTTGTCCTTATCTTTTTTCTTATTTTTCTTTGCTAACTCTGCTTCTGCTTTTACTTGATCAACCTTTTTATATATAAATCCATCATTATATAAGTTAAATCCCATCCTTCTTATATATGTTGCATTATCCAAAATATGAACCATTTCTTCTCTCTTAAATTTAGACTCATCTCCACCTAACCAATGAACAACTCCTGTTATTCCAGTTTCAATCCATTCTTTAATCGTTGATAATATAAAAGATGGCATAAATATAATTGCAGATATAAGTCCTATAAGTAATATTACTATTAATATAATTAATGCTATTATTGCAACAGTACCAATCACAAAAGCTGCACCTCCTGCTGCAGCCGCTCCCCCTGCTGTTGTTCCTGCTGCAGCTACTGCTCCTCCAGAACCTGTTGTAACTGCTGTTTGTGCAGCTGCTTTAGCTCCTTCTTTAGCTACTTGTTTTCCAAATTCTTTAGCAACTTTTTTTGCCGCTTTTTTTGCTTGTTTTTTAACTTCTTTTTTTGCTGCACTTTTTGCTTTATCTACTGCTTTATCCTTAAGCTGTCCTGCTTTCTCACCTAAAATACTTTTTTCATCATCAAATCTTTCTTCATCCATACTTTTTTTACCATATTCCTATTAAATTTATTATTACATCTAAAATCCCTTTATTAGTAAATACAA
>ERZ772874.925-NODE-925-length-15723-cov-18.721279_pt1 | contig 15723 bp, 8 predicted proteins | sample MGYA00580586_ERZ772874 | MGnify/ENA primary metagenome ERZ772874 (study PRJEB29015, sample SAMEA2737952) | human oral metagenome | biome: human oral; feature: human-associated habitat; material: dental | place: China | collected 2154 ... | reverse complement strand
GGTTGGCTGATCGGTTGGCTGATCGGTTGGCTGATCGGTTGGCTGATCGGTTGGCTGATGGGGCCCTGAGGCATGGAATAGGCCTTCAGAACAATGCTGCCGTTCGCCGATTCGCCTCATGGCCGCCTCACGCCTTCGACCGCCAGTTTTACCCGGTGGACTCGACGCCCCCGAGCGGGCGGAGGCCCGCTCCCACACGCAGCTCGCCTGCAGGCTGGCGGGGGCGCCTGCTCGCGCTGCCGACCATTCGCAACGAAAAGGAGCTTTCACACAGGGCCTCGCCGAGGGCTGGCGCGGCTACCCTATCTGGGCGGAGTGGCGGCTCTTCGGAGCTTCTCGCCCCTCAGATACCTCACGTTAGCCATCGGAGATCGGCGCGCCGTGGGGCATGGCATGGGCGGCCGTGCGCCTGGGGAAGCGCGACCCCTCCCGGGGCCCTCCTTGGCAAGCGATCCCATGCCCCTCTGGGGCACTGGCACTGCCACTCGGTGGTGAACGTACGGGGCGATGCGCTCAGGGGCGAGTGGCAGTGCAGCGCACACTGCCACCCGGCGTCGAGCGTACCGAAACGGTACGATCAGGGCCGAGTGGCAGTGCGCCGGGTACACTCGGGGGCGAGTGGCAGTACGTCTCACACTGCCACTCGGTTGTGAACGTACGAGACGGTACGTTCAGGGTCGAGTGGTAGTGCAGGCTGATGTGGCCTGCGACCCCTTGACTCACAGCAATTGTGCCGATGCTGGGACGTACCGGTCTTGGGGCGTGCCTCGACCACCTCAGGCGAGCCGGCCCTATCTGCCGCCCAGGCGGCCAAAGCCCTCGCCAAAAGCCTCGTGCACCTCAGAGACGATGACGATGGCCTCGGGATCTATGCCCGCGACGATCTCCTTGAGGCGCATGGACTCGTTGCGGCCTATCACGACCATCAGGACCGGGCGCTGGTTGCCACTCCACACGCCACGCGCCTGCAACTCGGTGCAGCCGCGGTCGAGAGAATAGAGTATCTCGCTGGCTATCTCGGCATGCTTGTTTGAGATGACGTACGCCATGCGCGCACTGAGCGGACCCTCGAGCACCATATCCACCACGTAGCCGAACACGACCATGGCGACGCCAGCGTAGAGGGCGTTGGTAAGCGAGAAGACCGGTACCGAGGCGAGCAGTATCACGCCATCGACGAGCATCGTAAGCACGCCGAGCGAGGCACCCGTGCGTCTTGCGATGCGCTGACAGATGATGTCGGTGCCTCCCGTGTTGCCGCCACTCAGAAACACGATGCCAACACCGGCGCCCCCTATGACGCCGCCCCAGAGGGCCGAGATCAGCAATTGCCCCTGGGTGGGCACCGGCAACACCGGTGCAAGCAGGTCCATGAAGAAGCCCGAGGCCACAATGCCGAGCACGCTCTGGGCTATGTATTTGACGTCACGCGAGGTGACGTAGACGTAGACAAGAAGGAGTGCGTTCATCACAATGGTCTGGGCGCCGACAGGCAGCGTGATGCCCCAGCGCGCGGCGGCGGCTGCGATCGTGGTCGCAAGGCCTGTGAGCCCGCCAGCCGCAAGGCCGTTGGGTATCTCGAACATGTCGATGCCCAGCGCATAGATGAAGGATCCTATGAGGGTGAGCCCGACCTTCCTGACGAGCTCGCGGCGCGAGATCTTGAGCTTGCTCACCGCTCGCCCCTACCAACCAACCAGCGGTGGTAGCCCACAACGAACTTGTCCAGATCGCCATCGGAGAGGACGGAGTCGACATTGCCGGTCTCCACCCCACTTCTGAGATCCTTGACCAGCTGGTAGGGATAGAGCACGTAGCTCCTGATCTGGTTGCCGAAGCCTATCTCGTGCTTGGGTCCCCTCAGCTCGTCGAGCTCGGCCTCGCGCTTGGCAAGCTCGAGCTCATAGAGGCGGCTGCGCAGGATGTTCATGGCAAACGCCTTGTTCTGGAGCTGGCTGCGCTCGTTTTGGCAGGTGACGACGGTGTTTGTGGGAAGGTGCGTGATGCGGACGGCGGAGTCGGTGGTGTTGACACCCTGGCCGCCGTGGCCTGAGGCATGGTAGACGTCTATGCGCAGGTCGCCTGGGTCTATGTCCACCTTGACATCATCGGGCAAGACCGGCAGCACCTCCACGCCCGCGAAGGTGGTCTGGCGCCGCTTCTTTGCGTCCGTGGGAGAGATGCGCACGAGCCGGTGCACCCCTTGCTCGCCCCTGAGCATCCCATAGGCGTTTTTGCCCGAAACCGTGAAGGTTGCGCGGTCGATGCCGATGGCCTCGGCCACCGGAGCATCGTTGACCGTGACCTTCCAGCCGCGCCGCTCGCAGTAGGCGAGGTACATGTGAAAGAGCATCCCACACCAATCCTGCGCCTCAAGGCCCCCCTGGCCGGGCGTGATCGTGACGATGGCGTTACCGTGGTCGAGCTCATCGGAAAACCAGCTCGCCAGCTCGAGCTCAGAGAGCTCCCGCCCAAGCGCGGCGGCAAGCCCATCCGCCTCGTCGAGCAGCTCCTCCTCGCCCGTCTCCTGGCCAAGGTCAAACGCCGCCTGGATGTCGCCGATCCTCTGTCGCGCGGCGTCAACCCGGCTGACCTCGTCCTTGGCCTGGGTCAACTCGGCCATGACCCCGCTCGCCGCCTCCGCGTCATCCCAAAAGCCGGGCGCGGTACTTGTGGCCTCGAGCTGCGCGACAACTTGGCGCTGCTCGTCGAGGCGCAGATAGCCCTCCACCTCATCGAGCTGCTCCCTGAGGGCGTCTATGCCCACCTGCGTGATCTCCGCCATCTATCGCGTCCCGCCACCGCGGTTCCTGCCGTGGCAGTTCTTGAACTTCTTGCCGCTGCCGCAGGGGCAGAGGTCGTTGCGCACGACGCTCATGTAGGGGTCGGAGCTGTCGGCCTTGCGATAGGCGACGGGCTTGCTCGGGGCGGGGTCTGGGACCTGCGTCCTCGCGGCGACTGTCGCCTTCGTGGCGGGACCCGAGCACCCCGCCCCGGGCGCCCTGTCACCGTCATCCCCAGACTCAAATGCTCGGGCCTCTTCGACGGGGGCGGGATCGAACCTCAGGATGGTGCGCAGGAAGTCCTCGCGTATGTCGCTCCTAAGCTCGGTGAAGGCGGCCTTGGCCGCGTCCCTGTACGCGGCCAAGGGATTGTCCCCGCCAAAGCCCCTGAGCCCGATGCCTGCCCTCAGGTAGTCCATCTTCTGCAGGTGGGTCGCCCAGCGCGCGTCGATGGCGCGCAGCATGACCTGGGTGGAGAGAACCCGCATCACGCCGTCGGAAAGCTGGTCGGACTTATCCGAGTAGCAAAGGTCGACGAAAGCCTTGGCGCGGGCCTCGACCGACCCGCGGTCCCGTTCCCCCTCGAACCTGGGCACCCCCCCGCGGCCGGTGAGCTCCCCCACCCAGCCGCGCAGGCCCCCGAGGTCCCATCCGCCAGGTCCTGCCCCTCCCGGGCAGAACCCTGACACGCGGCGTCGGACGACGTCGGACGCGGCCTCGCCGACGGCGACCCCACCGCCGTCTAGGATCCTGTCGCGCTCCTCGTAGATGTCCCGGCGCTGCTCCTCCAAAACCTCGTCGTAGTCGAGCGCCTGCTTGCGCATGGCGAAGTTTATCTCCTCGACCTTGCGCTGGGCGCCCTCGATTGCCTTGCTGACGACAAGCCTGGACTGGATGGGCACGTCCGCAGGCATGTCGTAGCGTGCCATCATGGCGGCGATCCTGTCCATGCGATCGCCGCCGAAGAGGCGCATGAGGTCGTCCTCGAGCGAGAGGTAGAATTGGGTCTCGCCCGGGTCTCCCCGGCGGCCGGAGCGTCCGCGCAGCTGGTCGTCGATGCGTCGGCTCTCGTGGCGCTCGGTGCCTATCACGCAGAGGCCGCCGGCCCTAAGGACGCGCCCCCTCTCGGCCTCGCAGACCTCCCTGGCGGCTCTGCGAGCCTCCCCCCACTCCGCCTCGCCCGGCTCTCTGGGATCCTCCCCCTCCTTGGCAGGACGAAAGTAGCCCCTCTCACGCAGCATGTCGAGCGCGAGCTCGTCGGGGTTGCCGCCGAGGATGATGTCCGTGCCGCGGCCGGCCATGCTTGTCGCTATCGTGACGGCGCCCTCGCGGCCGGCCTGGGCCACGATCTGGGTCTCGCGCTCATGATGCTTTGCGTTCAGGACCTCGTGCGGGATGCCGCGCCTGCCGAGGGTGCGCGAGAGCCGCTCGGAGCTCTCGATCGAGGCGGTGCCCACGAGTACGGGCTGGCCCTTGGCGTGGCGCTCGACGATATCATTGGCGACGGCGGCGAACTTCGCGTCCACGCCCTGGTAGACGAGGTCGGGGTAGTCCTTCCGGATCATGGGCTCGTGGGTCGGGATCGCCTGCACGGGCAGTTTGTAGATCTCCTTGAGCTCATCCTCCGTCCCCGTGGCGGCACCCGCCATGCCCGAGAGCTTGCCATCCGAGAGCTTGCCATCCGAGAGCTTGCCATCCGAGAGCTTGCCATAGAGGCGGAAGTAGTTCCGCAGCGTGATGGTGGCGAGGGTCTGATTCTCCTCCTTGACGCGCACGCCCTCCTTGGCCTCGATGGCCTGGTGGAGGCCCTCGCTGTAGCGCCTTCCCTCCATGACGCGACCCGTGGACTCGTCGACTATCTTGACCTCGCCGCCCACGACCATGTATTGCCGGTCGCGGTGGAACAGGTACTGAGCCCTGAGCGCCTGTCGGAGGTGGTTGGCCATCTGGCCGGAGGGATCCGAGTACAGATCGTCGATACCCAGCCTCCGCTCTATCTTGCGCAGCCCTTCATCGGTTTCCGCGATGGTATGCTCGACCCCGTTCATCTCGAAGTCGACGCCGTGGGTGAGCCCACGGACCGCCCGCGCGAAGTCCTTGTATGTGCTGGCAGAGCTTACGCCGGGACCCGAGCGGATAAGCGGCGTCCTCGCCTCGTCGATGAGAATAAAGTCCGCGTCGTCCACGATCGCGAAGGAATGTCCGCGCTGCACGCGCTGGTCGCGGCTGCTGACCATGTTGTCGCGCAGGTAGTCGAAGCCGAACTCGCTGCTGGCGCCGTATGTGACGTCGGCCTTATAGGCCTCGCGCCTCTTAGCAAGATCCATGCCACTCTGCAGGCAGCCCACCCTCATGCCCAGGCGCTCGTAGAGTCTGCCCAGCCGCTCGCTGTCGCGCTTGGCAAGGTAATCGCTCACAGCGACGACATGAACGCCCTTGCCGGCGATGGCGTTAAGATACGCCGCGAGCGGAGCAACAAGCAAGGTCTTCCCCTCACCTCCCCTCATCTCGGCGACCATGCCCTTGTGCAGGGCGACGCCACCCATAATCTGCTCGTCGAAGTGGCGCATCCCCAACACCCGGCTGGACGCCTCCCTCACGGTGGCAAAGGCCTCCGGGAGCAACTCGTCGAGGGTCTCACCCCGCTCATGGCGCCTCCTAAGCCAGGCGGTCATGTCTCTCAGCCGCCCGTCCGACATGACCTCGAAGCGCTCCGAGAGCCTGTTCACCTCTTGGACCTCTTCTTGGAATAACGAATTTGCCTGCGTTTTGTTGGGAGGATTAAACATGCGGTTCTCCAATGACTCGTGCGAGCTATCCCATGCCACTTATATTGATTTTAAGCCAAAGTAGCTAACAGTGGCATCAGGAGTTGAAGCAATTAGCCTGTACCGCCCAGATGCTGGATGCGCAGATCGTAGGCACACGATTGTCCGAACGACTCAAGTCTCGGAGGGAGGACTGGTGAAGGGATCCTTAGGGTGATACCCGCAGGACCCCTCCCTGTGAGATGCACGCAAACCAACAATACCACGTCCTACCACATGGCGATGACATTGTGGCCCCTCACTTGCTGGACTGCTTCTAAGGAGAACACCTCCGTCTACCTGCGTGATCTCCGCCATCTATCGCGTCCCGCCACCACGGTTTTTGCCGTGGCAGTTCTTGAACTTCTTGCCGCTGCCGCAGGGGCAGGGGTCGTTGCGCCCGACATTCACGTAGGGGTCGGAGCTATCGGCCTTGCGGTAGGTGACGGGCTTACTTGGGGCGCTTGGAACGGGGGCCGTAGTCTGCGCTTGCGCGGTACCTGCCCCCTTTGGGGCGAGGCGGGCAGACATCCTGCCGCTCCCCTGGTCGCCGTCGACCTCGGCGGGACCGGAGTACCTCGCCCCACGCAGGGCGTCATCACCCTCGGACTCGAGCGCTCGGGCTTGCATGACAGGAGCCAGCTCTATCCTCAGAATGGTGCGCAGAAAGTCCTCGTACATGGTGTTGACGAGCTCAGTAAAGGCGGCATAGGCCTCAGCCTTGTACTCGACAAGGGGATCACGCTGGCCAAAGCCCCTAAGCCCGATACCAGCCCTGAGGTAGTCCATCTCCTGCAGGTAGGACATCCACCGCGTGTCGATGACGCGCAGCATGACCTGAGCTGAGAGGGCCTGCATCATGCCGTCGGGGAGCTGGTCGGACTTTTCCGAATAGCAGCCGCTGACGAAGCGATCCACGTGATCGATGACATCAATCTGATCAAGGTCGTCGATATCGAACAGATCGCGACCCTCATCGTCGCTAGGAACTGCTCTTACAGATTGACTAGAGGATACCCCACCGTCCTCGTTTGTCGTGCCTATAGTCTTCGCGCTATCCTTTGACGCAACTGAGGATTTACCGCTGACGGAAATCTCATCCTCCTTGCCAGCTGGCTCGTCTTGGTCCTTCGACGTACTTTCTGACTCTCCCGCAGCAGACTCGACACGTTCATCAGCGTCTTGGCTCCTAGCGTCCTGTGACTTCTCTACGTCGCCATGGCTGCATGATGCCTTGACGTCGTCACGCGCAGACTTATCACTAGCATCCTGAGACAAGGAATGCCGGTCCGTTCCATCCCCTGAGGGTCTCTCTTCTCCGTCGCCCTCACTGGAGGAATTGGAGTCTCTGTTTTCCTCATCCGTGCCAGTCCTTGAGGATTGCGTCCTCCCATCCTCGTCTGAGCCACTCACGGATACTCCGGAGCCGCCATCCACGTCGTCTTCAGCTTTATCCGAATCCCCCGACGTGCCTTCCGACTCCTCCGAAACAGACTCGACACGCTTCCCGACATCTGGGCGCTTGTCGTCTTCCGGCTGTCCTCCCTTCTTACGTGAACCAAGACCCCGGAACCAGGCGAGTAACCGCGCAAGTGGACCCCTAGAGGGACCGCGCAACTCATCCTCATCCCTTGCGTCGGGCGAAGTGGCAATCGGTTTTTTGCCATCCTGGACGGATCGATCACCTTCGCCTGAAGCCACATTGACTGGCTCCGACTCACCTGAATCCTCGTCGCCATCCTTGCCACGAGTCTCCGCGTCGCCGGAAGAGTCGGGCTTCTCATCACCCTTTCCTGTTCCCGTGGGTTGCGACCCAGCATCCTCATCAGGGTCGGGTATGGAAGCTTCGGGGCCATCGTCTGAACCATCCCCACGCTCTTCAGAAAGACCCGACTCCCGGCCCTCCCGAGCGTCCATCACTTCTGAGGAAATACCCTCGTCACGACCTTGTTCCTCACTAGCACGATCCAGGTCACTCCCGAACTCAGGCATGTCCTTGCGACCGGTAAGCCCCTCCACCCACCCGCGCAAGCCCACGAGGTCCCAGTCCTCGGGGTCCTGTCCCTCGGGACAGAGCTCCTCCACCTTGCGCCGCACGGTATCGTAGGTCACATCATTGATGTGGCCCAAGAGGTCCTTGCCGTCCAGGATCTTGCCACGCTCCTCGTAGATGACCCGCCGCTGCTCGTTCATCACGTCGTCGTACTCAAGCACCTGCTTGCGCATGGCAAAGTTTATCTCCTCGACCTTGCGCTGGGCACCCTCGATGGCCCTGCTGACCAGCTTGGACTGGATGGGCGTGTCGGCGGGCATGTCATAGTGCCCCATCATGGCGGCGATCCTGTCCATGCGCTCGCCGCCGAAGAGGCGCATGAGGTCATCCTCGAGCGAGAGGTAGAACTGGGTCTCGCCCGGGTCGCCCTGGCGACCGGAGCGCCCGCGCAGCTGATTGTCGATGCGCCGGCTCTCGTGGCGTTCGGTGCCCATCACGCAGAGGCCGCCGGCCTCGAGGACACGTTCCCTCTCGACCTCGCAGGTCTCCCTAGCGACCCTGCAAGCCTCCTCCCACTCCGCCTCGCTCGGCTGCGTCACCCATTCCCCGTCAGGACCGAGGTAGCCTTTGCCGCGCATCATGTCGAGCGCGAGCTCGTCGGGGTTGCCGCCAAGGATGATGTCCGTGCCGCGGCCGGCCATGTTTGTCGCTATCGTGACGGCGCCCTCGCGGCCGGCCTGGGCGACGATCTGGGCCTCACGCTCGTGGAACTTGGCGTTCAGGACCTCGTGCGGGACGCCGCGCCTGTCGAGGATGCGCGAGAGCCGCTCGGAGTTCTCGATCGAGACGGTACCTACGAGCACGGGCTGGCCTTTGGCGTGGCGCTCGATAATATCCTTGGCGACGGCGGCAAACTTCGCGTCTATGCTCTGGTAAATGAGGTCATTGTGGTCGTCGCGGATCATGGGCTCGTGGGTTGGGATCGCCTGCACGGGCAGCTTGTAGATCTCCCTGAACTCGCTGTCCTCCGTCATGGCTGTGCCCGTCATGCCCGAGAGCTTGTCGTAGAGGCGGAAGTAGTTCTGCAGGGTGATAGTGGCGAGGGTCTGGTTCTCCTCCTTGACGAACACGCCCTCCTTGGCCTCGATGGCCTGGTGGAGGCCCTCCGAGTAGCGCCTTCCCTCCATGGCACGGCCCGTGAATTCATCGACTATCTTGACCTCGCCGCCCACGACCATGTACTGCTGGTCACGGTGAAACAGGTACTGAGCCCTGAGCGCCTGCTGGAGGTGGTTAACCATCTGACCGGAGAGGTCCTCCGAGTACAAGTCGTCGATGCCCAACCTCCGCTCTATCTTGCGCAGGCCCTCCTCGGTTGCCGCGATGGTGTGCTTGGCCTCGTCCATCTCGAAGTCGACGTCAGGGGTAAGTCCACGGACCGCCCGCGCGAAGTCCTTGTATGTGCTCGCGGACTTCGTACCGGCACCTGAGATGATGAGCGGCGTCCTCGCCTCGTCGATGAGGATGGAGTCCACCTCGTCCACGATCGCGAAGGCGTGGCCACGCTGCACGCGCTGGCCTGCCTGCGTAACCATGTTGTCACGCAGGTAGTCGAAGCCGAACTCGCTGTTGGTACCGTAGGTGATGTCAGCCGCATAGGCCGGTTTCTTGCGATCGAGCCTCATGCCGTTCTGCAGGCAGCCAACGCTCATGCCCAAACGCTCGTAGATCCCGCCCATCCACTTGCTGTCGCGCTTGGCGAGGTAATCGTTCACGGTAACGACGTGGACTCCCCTACCTGTGATGGCATTGAGATACGCCGCGAGCGGAGCAACGAGCGTCTTGCCTTCGCCAGTCTTCATCTCGGCGATCATGCCCCTGTGCAGGGCGATGCCACCCATGATCTGCTCATCGAAGTGACGCATCCCCTCCGACCTCTCCGCAGCCTCCCTCACGGCGGCGAAGGCCTCGGGGAGCAGCTCGTCGAGGGTCTCGCCCCGCTTATAACGATCTCTGAAGTACGAGGTTATGCCATGCAGTTCCTCGTCCGACATGGCTTCGAAGCGCTCCGAGAGGGCATTGACCTCCTCCGCGAGTCCCTCGAACTCCCTTAACAGCCGATCGGCACCTGGAGAGAGTAGACGTGCAAGTAGACTAGGGCGAGAAGAGGTGGGCTTAGGAGTAGGCTCATTGATTGAGACCACCTTAACGGATAGGTTGTAGGTCTTTTTCAACTCCTTTTCCACACCCGTAGTCATGCCCATTACGCCCGAAAGCCTCTCATAATGGCGAAGGTATTCCTGCAAGGTGACCGTAGGGAGTGCTTGATCCTCCCTCGTAACAGATGTGTCCCCATCAGCATGGCTCGCGGGATCATCAACTATACTGGCCTTACCACTACGCGTGACCATGTCGCTCTTGCTTGAGATAATGAACGGCTTTTTCGCCTCGTTAACGAAAACCGCGTCCGCCTGATCAACAATCGCGAAAGCCTGCCCGTGCTGCAAGGGCTCACCAACTGTCGTGTCCTGATCGCGCAGGTAATCGAGACCAAACTCGATGTTAGAGCCACAGGTGACATTCGCGCGATAGGCCTTCTTTCTCGCATCATAATCCATGTCACTTTGCAGGAGCCCGATGCTCATACCCAGAGACTCGTAGACCTCACGCATTCGTTTGTAGTAACTCTCCGCAAGAAGATCGCTCGCAGTGATGATATGGATGCTCTCACCAGGAATGGCATTAAGGTACGCCGCAAATGTTATGGAAAGCGCCTTGCCCTCATTGCCCCTCATCTTAGCAACCATACCCTTGTGCAGAGCGATGCCACCTATTATTACCTGTTCATCAAAGTTGCGCGTCCCAATAACACGCCTCGAGACCTCCCACACAGCGGCAAAGGCCTCAGAGAGCAGCTCGTTAAGGGTCTCGCCCTGCTTATAGCGCCCGCGAAAGCGCTCTGTCATGGAACCCAGGTCGTCTTTCGACATTCCCTCAGAGAGCTTGCATTTCTCTTTGACCTGCTGCGCTCTATCGCGAAACTCCAGATTTCGAAGAAACAAGCTCATGAACAGGCTGACCTTAGAACGAAAATTCAGATCAGAACGATCATCCTCCTCTGAGGACCCAGCACTGACATCGAGTGTACTAGGTTGATTCATATCTACCGCTATCTTTGTATCATCTTGGTGCGCTCCATGCTTATGCGTCCCATCCTGATGCGAGGATATCTCTTGGGAGTCGTCCAACTTGCCCTCTTCCCTGATACTCGAATTTATCCACCTGGCCTTTCGCCACCAAGTGCTACATACGTACTGCTTTTTCCCAGCATTGTCTATATTAAACAGACTTCGATGTTTACCACAACTCCCCGCTCTGATTCAAGAACTCCGCAAAGCAAGGTACAGTCCCTATTTACGGATATCTACGGCCATGACACCATAAATACTCATCTGGAACCAGCTCTTACGCATTATCCGTAATTCCCGGCTAGATTTCTAACTACGCCGAATCTCATACCAAAAAATTAGAAAAGCAGCAGGTAGAGCACCCTATCTGGTTGACCTGCGGGTACTCATCTGGTATAGCATGGTAAGAATGGCATATGCCGCACACGGTCAACCACACATGTTAACGTACTTGGTGTCTTTGGGATTTTGCTAGCGGGATCACACGTGGTCAGAATTCGAGCCGGGAATTACGGATTATGTTGGCATCATTAGTAGCAAAATTTCCACAGGCGATAGTTAATTCCTTATAACACTTACCTGCTTTGCCTATGAATCAGCTTCCAAACCCGGCTCCCAAACGAGTGAATTTTATCTATAGATTGCTCTACGAAGATCCGGCATTGAGGCCAAGTGGCTGTTATCTTACCCGTTCTTTTGTCTAGATGAGCACTGCGCATTAATGTACGCGTCTCCTTATGATTCACCCTCGCTACCGGTCGAGTCACTTCACCGGGTTTAGAGATATTTGCTCGGACGAATTCGTCACCCGTCGGCCGCATGTTCATTACTGTCAGTTGACCTGAGCTTACTCCGTCGGTTAGGCTAGAGGAGTGTGCAGTCGGGCTTCTAATAAATTCTGAAGAAGTACTTGTGCTTAGATCTGAGCTTTTATGCTTAGGACTCACGTTCAACCCATCAGGCGCCCCTTGTGAGCGCACGATTAGACCTGCTTCATGGCTCCTTGACGAAATAGACTGAGAAGCGGGCGTAGAGATAACATTGGAAACAACACCACTGCCTTCCTGGTCATCAGCGGCAGTAATAACAACCTCCTGATAACGAATAACAAAGTCGTTAAGCATGTATCCATCACGAACTATTCTCAGTACTTTATCTGGTTCCGCTCCGCTCCCCTGCTCTCGTGCAACAATCCTGTGAACTTTCCGATCAAAATCACATCCTACTTCTCGGGCAATTTTTGATATACCAGAAGCTTGAAGTGTTTCGTACAGTTCTTTAGCAAAATCCCTTACCTTTGGATTCTCATCCACATCACTCTCCTGCATGATATGATCATACAACAGTAACAAATGTAAAAAAATATTTTTTAATTGAAGACCTTGAGTATAATCCCCGATCTTCTGCAGTTCTATGCGAAAATCAACCATGCAGATAGTCTCAAGATTACTAACACGAGACTCAATATTACTAAGTTGATCAGAAATCGTTAAACTTAATTCAGTGCGCCTATCAAGTTTCTCACCGACTTTATCGCTCCTACCCTCTGTAGACATGTGTCCATTACTCATATGACTGTCTTCCCGTTCGAGTTCTCGCCCTTTGCCACTTCTGGACCCCCCAATCAATAACAACAGTAGTAATATACTGAAGGCAACTCAACAGAAAGTCAGGCCAATCCAAGAAGGGCTACCCCGACCGAACTAAGACAAAGAAATACTATACCTAATTTCATATATATACTTATGCTACTTGATGAGAGCTTATGCTCAATCCTAAGATTCTCCCATATATTAGATCGCACACGTCCATCTGCGTCGCAAGGTTCGTCTTTAAGTGCTACGTTACACATTGCTCCCTCAAGTCGTAAATTCTGCACGTTTATCAGATGAGCATAGGCCCATGAAGCAGCTGCAGCAAGCAGTGTAGCGAAAGATAATGAGAAGATTATATCCATCGGTCGCGTTAGATCATCTTTGACATGATGCGTAAAGAAAAGAACGAGCATAAATGACATGACACCCAAAGCAATGGGCTCAATTATGAGCAAAATTCTAAGTCGAATAATGGCTCTTATCGCTTTCTCTCGCGCACTCTCTAACCGTTCCCTGTACGACATATTTAAGTCGTTGCAAACGTCGCGACAAACACGGTAGAAGTCCTCAATACTAACGAGACGAGACGGGAGTTCGTACCCTTGTAGAAGCCCGCCAAGTGGAAGATCTTTTGGAATTTCAACCTTGATAAGATCGATAGCCTTCGCGAATGCCAAGCTCCTCTCATCGAGATTATCTTCTATCACTCCCAGAAATTTTTTGATAAAAATGCTGTAGACTTCGCAAATCCTCTGCTTGCTTTCCGACACCACCTTGACGTTATCCAAGTCAATACCATATTCGTCCCTACTAAGAACCTCCTCTCCTTCCATCATTTCCTTATACATCATTTCCTCATACGCCTTACGAGCCTTCTCAAAATTCCCGCATATGCGTTCGAACTCATCTTTAAGTAGGTTGACATCACACGCATAATCCTTGCTCCCAATCGCCTTGGAAATATCCTTCTTCGCCTCAAACAGAACCCTACTAAGAAGAAAGTCACCCTTTAGCTCGAGAATGGCGGGATGATGAAGGGGGCGCTTCCCAGCTGCAGATTGCGCCTCCCCAAACTTCTTCTCATCCCCCGCCCTATAGTACGCCTCTGCCGCTAGACACCACTGGCCTACGCCAACCCACTCCTTATCAATGTTGTCTTGCCGACCGACAACGTCGTCCGCAAATCGTGCGGCATCCTCATATACACCCGCCGAAAGAAGCTGGACACATCGTTTACCTGCATCATCGGACTTACTAAGCCAAGTATCATATTCACTTCTATGACTGGTATTCAAGAGAACTTTACGGGCAAGCGCACAACGATCTCGTATGGCACTACAGTATTCATCATACGCTTGACTACCTCTTCTTTGGCTCCACTCGGTAATCTTGCTATCGGCAGCACTATTTATTGTATCCCTGTTTGCTGATTTATCTATCCCCAACAATTTATAGAAATCGACATCGGCCTCACCGTACCTCACAATATACACCTTTCATATATCTGGTAGGCCATCCCCAACATAAAGCCCCGCCAAGTGCAACTACAAGTCATAGAAAGTCATGCCTAAATACTTTATAAATAATATAGTTACCCCTCAAAATCAACAGTTAATAACCACTCCGCTAGTTCCTGAACCTCTTTTTCGCTTAGGTTTGCATCACGATTGATATCAAACTCTCCGAGCTTTTCGCTCGTCTCGTGATCATATAAATAGATATGAAGTAGCTGGCTCGCATCAAGGTGGAACACGTAGTCAATTTCATGCCCCTTTTTGAAGGGTCGATGGGGTATCGTAGCCTTTCCGATAGTTCGGGCATGTTTTGGATTGCTGCTTTCCCCCTCTTTGACTACTACTAGTGATGCCGTTGAATTATCTACGTGAACAGAAAAAGTTTTTGTTTTTACTGCCTTTGATATAGGTGTATTTCTATAAATTATTTTTTCATTAGTAAATTCATCAGAATCAGCACTTTTATATACTTCTGCTCCCAGAGATTGAGATACGACATCCATAAGTGTATAGATACTTTTTCCCCTCTCTAGATTACGTGCACAGATAGCTGCACCTCTAGCAACATCAAGATCAGGGTTATGGTCAGATATGAGCTCCTTATTACAAGAAATTCTCTGCAGCATCTTCTGAACCATGGGCATGGCAGTTGCCCCCCCTACCGTCAGGATTCCATTAATATCATTCCAGGTCAATTTGATTTCTTTCAGAAGCTCCTTGACACAAGTTTCTGTAATATCGAGTAGATGAGATGTCTTGCGATTGAAATCATCTCTGGTAAGAGTAAACGTGTAGCCAGAACTGCCACTTACGTTATATCGGATGGTAGTCCTCGTACTCCCACTAAGTATACGCTTTGCTTTTTCACACTCATCCCACCATGTCCCATAGTTATAGCTTTCCTCCTCATCGTCCAAGTCATAACCATGCTTTATAATCAAATCTGATTTAAGGAGCTCGTATATTATATTAGTAAAATCTTTGCCACCCAATTCTCTATCGCCGCTTGTGCCAAGCACTTCGAAAGTCCTATCATGTACATCCATTACGGTAACATCAAAAGTACCTCCGCCAAGATCGTATACCAGAATCCTACCTTCAACCGTATTATTTAAACCGAGGGCAAGCGCCGCAGCGGTAGGTTCATTGACGAGCTGCAATACCTCCAATCCAGCAATCCGACCCGCCTGCTCTGTTGCCTTACGCTCCCTATCACCAAAATAGGCTGGCACCGTGATAACTGCACCCGTTACCTCCTGGTGCAAACGCTCTTCTGCGTACCGCTTTATATACTTAAGGATAAGTGCCGAAATGACCTCCGGACCCACCATCTTGCCATTCGGGGTCCTATATTTTTGGTCACTACCCATCGAGCGTTTTACATGTCTGATTATGCCCTCCTCCGTCCCAGCACCAAGTAACCCCCCTACGCACACGCGCAGGTTTCTCTGCTCAGTTTTATCTGAGCTAGCTAAAAGAAATTTGACTATGGATGGAGTAAGGCAACTGCCCGATATGTAGTCCGGGATATCCTCTACATTGCGGATCTCACCATCTGGTCCAACAGCAATAGCCGCTTCGGAATACGTAGTTCCAAGATCAATGCCAATGATTGCCATATGCTCATCCCCTCAGCAAAACCCACATTGTAAAAGTAATCTATCGGCTGATTATAAAAAAAGATCTGAATTAGTCAACTCCCTGTCAACCCATTGTCGATATGGAACCGTAATGGAACCCTGGGCCGGAATGGGACCGGGAGGAAAGCAGCCCGTCTTTAGGATTTAGCACTAGACGATATGACCCGAACTGAGGGAACGGAGCTTATTCCGGGTTGGGGCCC
>ERZ772874.915-NODE-915-length-15787-cov-14.002098_pt1 | contig 15787 bp, 14 predicted proteins | sample MGYA00580586_ERZ772874 | MGnify/ENA primary metagenome ERZ772874 (study PRJEB29015, sample SAMEA2737952) | human oral metagenome | biome: human oral; feature: human-associated habitat; material: dental | place: China | collected 2154 ... | reverse complement strand
ATCTTGTAAATAATTGCTTGATATCCATCAACTTCTCTATTTTCTGATTGATTTCTGGTCGGTAGTCACAGAAGTTAATGCTCTGGATGCCACTGTTGACCGCGACATCCACATCCAGCGTCCGGTCGCCGATATAGTAGGTTTCTTGCTTGTCCAGATCATATTTCTCAAGCAGATAGTCGACACCTTCTGGATGGGGCTTGCGCTCAAAGCCGTTGGCTGTTGTGATGATTTCTGTAAAATAATCATGAATACCCAAGTCTTGCAAGATTTGATGGGCATTGAGTCCCTTGTGGGTATAGACAAACTGGACAATGCCCTGCTCTTCAGCCCAGGCTAGAATCTCTGCCGCCCCTTCCATCAGATGGACCTGAGCATTCTTCTCCTTTAGGCTTGCTCCACGGAAGGCATTCATCTCGGCAGCATCCAGGCCTTTCTCAGACGCTACTTCCTCCAAGAGCTTCTGGACAGAGTGCTTTAGGATATAGCTATGAATACTGGCCCTATCAAAGTCCAGACCATAGTGGGCATAAGTTTCCTCAATCCCAGCCAAAATAGCATCGTAGGAGTCCAGCAAGGTGCCGTCCAAATCCCAAATAAACGCTTTTGTCATGCAATTTCCCTCATTTTTCTGTCAAATAAAACCTTTAAAAATAGCCAGCGGAAGCCATTGTCCAAGAGCGTCCCAGCCCAGACTCCTGGCAGACCCAAGCCACAAGTCACTCCCAGCACATAACCCGCAACGATGCGAATCAGCCACATGCCAATAGTCGTGGCATAAAAGGGCAGTCTGGCATTGCCCAGCCCCTGCCAAACAGCTGTATAAATCACGGTTCCCGCTGCCATAGGAGTCCCCAGCAGGGAAAAGAGGATAACTGAAAGACTGGCTGTGATCGCTCCGCTATTGTCCGTATAGAGCAAGGTCAGGGGCCGACCAAGAGCGAAAATCCCTAGAGCCAAGGGCAGCATGCAAGCAAAAGACAGCCAGAAGGCTCGCTGACGAATCTGACCGACCGCTTGCATATCTCCCTCGCCAACCGCATGGGCTACCAGCATGACTGTTGCTGTCGCGACCCCAAAGGCCGGCATATAGTTAAACTGAGTCAAGACTTCACCAATGGCATTCCCCGCTACTGCATCCGTCCCAAAGACGACCACAATGGCGATGATCACCACATCGCCCGCCCGCATCATGAGCCGCTCTCCAGCAGCAGGCAGAGACAGGAGCAAGAGCTCCCGATCTAAGCCCCAGCTCCAGCGAATCGTAGACAAATCCAGCTCCCGCCAGAGAATGAGAACACCAACCAAACGAGCCAGCACCGTTCCCAATGCTACACCGACAATGCCCAGCCGAAAGACATAAATGCCCAGAGCTGAAAAAAGGGCGTTGAGGACATTGGTCAGAAGACTGACATACATGGGGAATCTAGGATTGCGCGTGACCCGCACTAAAGCTCCAAAAGAAGTCATCAAGCCTAGCAGAACAATAGTCCCACCAACCAGAGCCAGATAAAGACCACCTGCTTCAGCTACCGCTTTTTCCGTCCCCAGAAGATCCAGCATCTGCCTGCCAAAGAGTAGAGAAATCAGCCCCAACAGAAGACTCAAAAGTAAAGTCAGCTTGATGGCCTCGGCTGTATGATAGGCCAAACGCTCCTTGTCTCCTTGAGCCAGAGTCTTAGAGATGAGGCTGGAAATAGCAGCTCCCAGTGCGATAAAAATTGCCTGATAAATGGTAATGATGTTGCCGGCCACCGAGACACCGGAAATCGCAATCAGCCCCAGACTGGCCACCAGATAGCTGTCGACCATCCCCATAAGCATCTGCAAAAAGTTCTCTGCCATAGCTGGCAGGGCAATATTCATGATTTTTTTATAAGTCGTCATAGAGAAATTTCTTCCTTTCAAGCATCAGCTACTTCACTTTCTTTCATTCGACATCCTAAGAAAAAATCAGCTAGATATCCAGCTGATTTTAGTTTTTTAAGCAATTTTTACAATCCCAAGTAGTCCTCGACTGCGGCCTGCATTTGGTCGGCAGCGACTGTAGTTTTGTGGCGAACTGGTGCTGTTTCTAAGCCATCCACAGCTGGTGGCAGGGCTACGCCAGAAAGCTCGTGCAGTTGGTCCAAAGCCTCGAAATCACTGAGGCCTGTTTGACCAGTCACAGCTTCAACAGCTACGACTGGGAATTTATAAGGACTAGCAGTAGACGCAATAACAGTCTTGCGCTGATCGTCGGTCTCTGCCAAGTATTTTTGATAGACAGCGGACGCAACGGCAGTATGAGGGTCTTCGATATAGTCAGACGTTTGATAGACCCGCTTGATCTCAGCTGCTGTCTCTGCCTCTGTCGCATAGTCAGCTACAAAGAGCTTTAAAATTTCAGCGTCAAAGTCCGTCAATTCATACTGTCCATGCTCATTGAGAGCCGCCATTAGGGCAGCTGTTTTCTCAGCGCTGTTACCAGACAGATGGAAAATCAAGCGCTCCAAGTTAGAGGAAACTAAAATATCCATGGACGGACTAGACGTCACCTTAAAGCTCCGCTTCTTGTCATACACCTGGGTCTTGAAGAAGTCTGTCAGGACATTGTTTTCATTAGAAGCACAGATCAGCTTGCCAACTGGCAGACCGATTTGCTTGGCATAGTAGGCCGCCAGAATATTACCAAAGTTCCCAGTCGGAACGGTAAAGTTGACCTTGTCGCCTGCTACGATTTCCCCAGTCTTCACCAACTGAGCATAAGCATAGACATAGTAAACGATCTGCGGTACCAAACGGCCGATATTCATGGAGTTAGCTGATGAAAATTGCAGTTTGTGCTCCAAGAGACGAGCCCGCAAGTCGGTGTCATTGAACATGTGTTTGACATTGGTCTGAGCATCGTCAAAGTTGCCGTCAATGGCAACGACATGCGTATTGGCACCCGTCTGCGTCGTCATTTGTAGCTCTTGAACCTTGCTGACACCGTCTTTCGGATAAAAGACGATAATTTCAGTCCCTGGAACGTCCGCAAAACCTGCCATAGCCGCCTTGCCTGTGTCGCCAGAAGTTGCTGTCAGAATGACAATTTTGTTTTCCAAGCCGTGCTTTTTGGCTGCGGTTGTCATCAGGTGAGGCAGGATAGACAAAGCCATATCCTTGAAGGCAATGGTCGCTCCGTGGAAAAGCTCTAGATTATACTGGCCATCCAGCTTGACCAAGGGAGCAATCGCCGCATCGTCAAACTTGCTGTCGTAGGCACGGGTGATACAGTGGTCCAGCTCTGCTTCAGAAAAATCATCCAAAAAAGCAGACAAAACCAGCTTGGCTACTTCCTGATAAGAAGCATCCTTAAGCTTGGCAAAGTCCAAATCGACCTGCGGATAGGCAATGGGCGTAAACAGACCACCATCTGTTGCCAAACCTTGTAAAATCGCCTGGCTAGCTGTTACTTTATTCTTTTCATCGCGTGTTGATTGATAAACTAAGGTCATTCTCTCTCATCCTTTATCTGTAGTTCGCTTTATTATACCAAAATTTATCAGAAAATTCTCGCTTTTTCACAGAGAATATAAGAAAAAGCCCATTTCTGGGCTTGTTTTCATCTTATTCATTCATAGATACGTGAACGTGGTCGTAGTGGTTTTCAGTTACGCTGCCGCGATCAGGCATTTGGTTCCAAGTATTAGCTGGCCCATAAACGCTTTCAAATGGTGCATAGAACTGTTGCTGCCAGATAACGTAAGAGATGCCTCTTTCAGTCATGTTAGAAGTAACATCGGCTGCGACCTGGTTTCCTAATTCAGTATTGTCACCAACGATAAAGTCAGCCGCCAAGCCTTTACCATGGTCACCACTATCACCTGGGCGGTAAAGACTAAATTCTGTAATTCCATATTTAGCTGCTATCTCTTCTTTCAGAGCAGCAGTCTGTGGCTGAAGACCTTCATTAGCAGGATTGTTAGTTGTCACGCTAGCAGCGTCTGTTACAGCTGGAGCGTTGTAAGTTGTAGGTTCAACCGCAGCAGTTGCTTGACTGACTTGATCTTGGCCTAATTCAGCTGCTGCTGGGGCTGCTTCTTCAGCTGGTGCTTCTGGACTTGTAGCTACTGCTGGCTGCGGTGCCGCCTCTACAGGAGCGGCTGCATTTGCTTCCGCAGCTGGCGCTGCTTCACTTGCAACTTCTGCTACTGGGGCAGGAGCTTCTTCAGCAGGCGCTGGTGCTTGGTCTGCTGGAGCCGCAACAGCTTCCTCAACAGCTGGAGCTGGAGTTTCTGCTGCTTGAGCCGGTGCCGCTGGAGCGGCTTGCTCAGTACCAAAAATCTCGTCAGCTGTATAACTTTCTGTTACATATCCTGCGTTATTTCCTGCTTGGTAGCTTTGGATTTCTACAGAGGCAATTTCATTTTGTCCATTTGTTGTAACGATCAAAACAGTACCTGGGAAAATCAAGTCTGCATTGGCAATTTGATTAATTTTAGCCAATTCAACAAGGTCAATATTCATCGCTTGAGCGATATTTCCTAAAGTATCTCCATATTGAACAGTGTATGTTTGTTGGTTTTCATTACTAGTAATATCTGCTTTAATTTGCTCAACTGTTCTGGCAGTCCAGTTTTGTGGCTGCTCCTCAGCTTTTGTTGTAAACAAAGGCAATGCTGACAAAGCAACAGTTGAAGCCAAAAGTAATTTCTTATTCATTTTCATATGCAAAATGCACCTTCCTAATCATTCATGATACGAAATCCATCTTACCATAAATTTTCTAAGAAAAAAGCCTTTTTCGACCTATTTAACAGAACTGTCTGCCCCCTGTAATATGGAGATTTGTTTGTAACATATAAAAACTGGTAGCAAGCAAAAGAACCCCATTTAGAGAGGTTCTATTTTTTCTTTTGGACTTATTTGAATTTTTTCTACTCTGGTGAACTAAACCCGACCTAAGCTCTGGGCAAAAAAGATAAAATCTCCTAGAGGCTAACGCCTCTTCGTCTATTTTCCTATTTTTCAGTCGTTTTTTAACGCCTACGCATCTTACTTCACCTTCATCATTCGGACGAGGCTGGCCCGTTCGGCTTCTTCCAGCTTCATTTCGATGTAGTAGATGGTTTCTTTGAGGTCAGGGATAGTAGCATACTCTAGTCCGTTGACCCGACGGCGGGTTTTCTCGATTTCATCCGCCATGAGCTGGCAGTTTTTCTCAATCTCTGCCAGTCTCAGCAGGTCAGGAAGCAAATCGCTCATGCTTTCAATGGTTTCATCCATCTGGCTGTTAGACGCCACATAGCTATAAACCACGTCTCCCTCGTCATCACCGTAGGGATTGTCAATATGGGCGTGCATCTTGGGCACGCGCACACTCATGATATTCTCTGTTTCCACATGCAGATTGACTTTCCGCATGGGCACAGCGAAAATCTCCTCGACCATGAGGTCGCTCTCCAATGCCTTGGCCATGACAAAATCCTGTAGGTGGCCAACCAGAGCGGATTCGACCTTTTGGCGGAGCTGATTGTTCTCACGGACAGACTCAATGAAGCGCCGCATCAGCTCATCCCGCTTGTCCTTGAGCAGTTTATGCCCACGGACAGCCGTTTTGAGACGGGCTTTTAAGTTATTCAGCTCCATCCGAGTCGGCTTGACATTGAGTCGTGTCATCTTTCTTCCTCCTTGGTCTGCGGCAGGTATTGGTCAATCATATCGTCCTTGATCCGCTTGAGTTCTGTTCTTGGCAAGATGGACAGGAGTTCCCAGCCCAGATCCAAGCTTTCCTCAATGGTTCGATTGGTCTGGAAACCTTGATTGATGTATTCCTGCTCGAAGCGGTCGGTAAAGCGAACATAGAGCTTGTCCGTTTCGGACAGGGCGGATTCCCCCAGAACGACAGCCAGCTCCTTGGCCTGCTTGCCTTGCGCATAGGCAGCAAAAAGCTGGTTCATGGTTGCGGCATGGTCACCTCTGGTCTTGCCCTCACCTGAACCCTTGTCCTTGAGACGAGACAGAGATGGCAGGACATTGATGGGCGGACGATAGCCACTATTGTAAAGGTCGCGTGAAAGGATAATCTGCCCCTCCGTAATATAACCCGTCAAGTCTGGAATCGGATGGGTAATGTCATCCTCTGGCATGGACAGGATCGGAATCTGCGTTACCGAGCCTCTCTTACCCACCAGACGTCCAGCCCGCTCATAAAGGGTGGACAGGTTAGTATAGAGATAGCCCGGATACCCACGGCGGCCCGGCACTTCACGACGAGCTGCGGAAACTTCCCGCAGGGCTTCACAGTAGTTAGTCATGTCGGTCATGATGACCAGAACGTGCATGTCCTTTTCATAAGCTAGATACTCGGCTGCTGTCAGGGCAATCCGAGGTGTCGCAATCCGCTCGATGGCTGGGTCATTAGCCAGATTGACAAAAAGCACCGAGCGGTCAATGGCTCCTGTCTCCCGGAGGTCATTCATGAAGAATTCGGCTTCTTCAAAGGTAATCCCCATAGCCGCAAAGACCACGGCGAAGTTTTCATCAGAGTTGAGCACCGTTGCCTGACGGGCGATTTGAGCAGCTAATTCCTTGTGGGGCAGACCAGAGCCAGAGAATACTGGCAGTTTTTGTCCCCGAACCAAGGTATTAAGGTGGTCGATGGCCGAAATTCCAGTCTGGATAAACTCATCCGGATAGTCGCGAGCTACTGGATTGATAGCTTGACCATCAATATCCAGATATTTTTCTGGCAAGATAGCTGGGCCGCCATCAATTGGCTTGCCCATTCCATTGAAAATCCGGCCCACCATGTCTTCTGACACTGGCAGCTCTAGCGGACGGCCGGTAAAGCGAACCTTAGCTTTTTCTAGATTGATACCGCTAGATCCCTCAAAAAGCTGGACCATAGCCTTGTCTTCTTGGACTTCCAGGACCTGGCCTTGACGCTTGCTGCCGTCATGCAGCTGGATTTCTACCAATTCATTGAAATGCACACCAGCGACTTGGTCAACAATCATCAGAGGGCCAACAACTTCACTGACGGTGCGGTATTCTTTAATGACGCTCATTGTCTAGTCCTCCTTGGGCAAGAATCTGGTGCAGGGTTTCCTCAATGGTCTGACTGAGGGCCTGAATCTTTTCCAACTGGTCTTCATGGATAAATTTGCTGCGGGCAATTCGATCACGCAGCTCCACCGTTCCTTCCATGATTTCCCGGAAATAAGCTCCCAGCTCCAAGGCACGATTGGCCTCCGCATCGAAGGTTAGGATATTGCTCAATAAAGCCACCTGCTTTTTGAAAGAAGTATAGGTGTCCACATCATCAAAGGCATTCTGCTGCAGGTAGTCCTCGCGGATCATCTTGGCCGCATTCATGGTCAGCCGGTCCTTCTCAGACAAGGAATCCAAGCCCACCAAACGCACGATTTCCTGCAGTTCGCTTTCCTTTTGCAAGATATTCATGGCCTTGGTCACCTTTTCTGCCCAAGCAATCTTCTCATGCTGGTCGATATAGGCTCCCACTTCGTCTAGATAGAGCGAGTAAGAACTCAGCCAGTTGATAGCTGGGAAATGCCGGCGTTGAGCCAGCTGGGCATCCAAGCCCCAGAAGACCTTGACAATGCGCAGGGTATTTTGCGTCACCGGCTCAGAAATATCTCCACCCGGAGGTGATACGGCCCCGATAGCAGTAATAGAGCCTTCACGCGCAGTCGAACCGAGCGTCTTGACCCGGCCTGCCCGCTCGTAATACTCCGCAATCCGGCTGCCAAGATAGGCTGGATAGCCTTCATCACCCGGCATTTCTTCTAGACGGCCGGACATTTCCCGCAGGGCTTCTGCCCAGCGAGAGGTGGAATCCGCCATGATAGCCACCGAATAGCCCATGTCACGGAAGTATTCTGCAATCGTAATCCCTGTGTAAATCGATGCCTCCCGGGCCGCAACTGGCATATTGGAGGTGTTGGCAATCAGCACCGTCCGCTGCATGATGGATTGGCCAGTTGCTGGGTCAATTAGTTCTGGAAATTCATTGAGTACGTCGGTCATCTCATTGCCACGCTCACCACAGCCGACATAGATAACGATGTCAACATTGGCAAACTTGGCCACCTGGTGCTGAACGACAGTCTTACCAGCCCCGAATGGTCCTGGTACGGCAGCTGCCCCGCCCTTGGTCACTGGGAAGAAGGTATCAATGACCCGCTGACCTGTCACCAAAGGCTCAACCGGAATCAGCTTCTGAGCAAAAGGACGCCCACGACGGACCGGCCATTTTTGCATCAGAGTCCCTTTAAAAATAGACCCATCCGCCTGCTCAATCTCGTAAACAGTCTCTTCAACAGTGAAACTGCCAGCCGAGATATTAGTCAAGCGTCCACTGACGCCGACTGGCACCATGATGCGGTGCTCCACCAGATTGGTCTCCTGCACTGTTCCCAGAATATCGCCAGCCTCAACCACATCTCCGACAGACAGACTTGGAACAAAATCCCACTTAACCTCTCGGTCTAGATTTGGCAATTGGACACCGCGGACGAGGAAGTCGCTCGCCGTGATGGTCTGGAAACGCTCCAAAGGCCGCTGAATTCCGTCAAACATCTGGGAAATCAGGCCTGGTCCCAGTTCAACGGACAGAGGACTTCCAGTCGTAATGACCGGCTCTCCCGGACCCAAGCCAGAAGTTTCTTCATAAACCTGAATAGAGGCTTGGTCCCGCCGCATTTCGATAATTTCACCGATTAGCCCCAAATCGCCAACCCGGCAGATATCCTGAATATTCGCTTCCTGCATCCCTGATGCCAGCACCAGCGGACCAGAAACTTTGATAATCTTTCCTTGACTCACAATCTTCCTCCATTCTTGGGAGATTTTTCTTGCTTCTCCATGAAAATAAAATCCCAAACTAACCAAGAGTTTGAATTCCATTTCCAAAGAGTATTTTTTGATTCTTGCCGCGAGTTTGAAATCTTTCTTAGCTAACTCTAGGGCAAGGATTGTTGCTTTTTATTTTAAAAATCAGATAAGGCTTTTATTTGCTGGCCCTTTTCGTCGAAATTGTCTGGGCTCAGCCATTTTTCTAGACGGCTCTTGACGGCCGGCCAATCCTTGTCAATCATAGACAGCCAGTCTGTGTCTCGGTTGCGCCCCTTATAGACAAGGGCCTGACGAAATCTGCCTTCATAGGTGAAACCAAGCCGCTCTGCTGCCCGCCTTGACGGCTGATTGAGTGCATCGCATTTCCATTCATAGCGGCGATACTCCAGCTCTTCAAAGACATAGCGTGCCAGCAAGTACTGGGCTTCCGTAGCCAGTCTGGTGCGCTTCAGCTTGGGCGAATAGGTCACAGCTCCCACTTCGATGACACGGTTGCCCCGATCTATTCTCATCAAGGCAAAAGTTCCTAGAGCCTTACCGCTCTCCTTGTCCACAATCGCATAGTGAAAACGATCCTGAGCCGCCAGCATCTGATCTAGCTTCTGGGACCATTCCTTCTGACTTTGGGCAGGATTTTGAAAAAGATAGGTCCACATATCCGCAGGAGATTCCGGGCCATACACTTCATACAAATCCGCCCCATGCTTGTCCTTGGACAAACGCTCGATAATAACATACTGGCCTTCGATTCGCTCCAGGTTGGGCAAGTCTCCCGGTTGAAAATCCGGCAGAGCATCCCCAATGGGCTGACCTAGTTGATTGATTCGCATAAAAACCTCACAATATATCTTGTCCGACAGCCTTTTCGACATTTTCATGAATCCGCGAAAGAGCCAGTCCCGTGCTCCCCTTATGAGTAGGAATGAGCACAAGAGCAGGAATCTCCAGCTGGTCATAGTAGGCCAGGGTTTCTGGAATATCCGCAGCCATATCCTCCGTCAGATAGATAATGCCGAAATCTTCGCGGGCAAGCCGACGCAGGGTATTGACCGTCTCTTGAGCTTCCTTCACTGGAAAGGTCTGAAAACCAATCAGCTTAAAAGGGAGAATGGTATCGCGATTCCCCACGACCGCAATCTTGTAGCTAGTCTTGTCCATAAATCGGTCGCATCCTTTCTCTGATAAGCTCTACGGGCAGCTGATTGTCCATTCCGGTCAAAATCAACCGCAGATTCTTGACTTCCAGCTCCTTGCCCAGCAGATAGCGGGCGAGAGGAAGCGGGCCATCTGTCTCAAACTGACCAGCCGCCAGCAACTTAGCCTGCAAGAGGTCCGCTAGATATTCTAACTCTACTGTCGTCAAGGTCTGGTTCCGCATTTTTTCCTCATAGGAGCGCAGTTCCAGATCGTAACCACAGGGATTGACCTGGCTAAACCAAGTCAAGAAATCTCCCTGCTCTGCCATGGCAATCCAGTTGGCAGCAGAAAGGCTTCCTTCATCAGACAAGAGCTGCTTCATAAAGCTGTGCGGTTTGCCCAAACCAACAGCCCGCTTGACGGTGACGGCATTGTAAAAATCAATAGTCAGATTCACCAGCTGCAGCAGGCTCTCATCTTCCAACTCCTGTGTCAGGCGATTGAGATGCTGGAAGTAAGCCATGTCCATGCCAATCTCCAGCACGCGCACATCCTGATAATCCTGGTATTCCTGCCAGGTCGCAAGCACCTCGTCCAGCATGAAATCTGGACAATACTCAGCCGAAAAGGCCATGACCAAGTGCTCCAAAACTTCCAGCGAATAGGTCCCCACTGGCATCAGCAAATGCTCCAAGGACTGACCTGTCGCCCGCCCCTTGAGAAAAACTTTGAGATTATGGTAGGTGTAGCGGAGCGTGAAAATCTCCACCAGCTCCTTACTTGGACTGATCTCAAGCACCCAATTATAAACGGAATACAAATGCTTCATCAGTACTTGCTCAATGGCATTGAGATCCTTAATCGCTTCAGCATCCATGGCATAGACCGTTCCCTGCAGAAGAGCCGAACGACTGGTAGGATCGTCAGCCTGCAGCAACTGTTCATATTGCTGGGGCGTCAAAAAGGAAGCCTCCTGCACACTAATGGCTGTATTGACTTGAGAGAAGCTTGTTTCACTCATGGTCCGCCTCCTATTCTGCCTGGTCTTTGAAAATATCCCGAGCCAGACGGTAGCTTTCCTCCTGCCAGACAGAGTCCAGCAAGTCACGATAGAGATAACTATCATCCACCCGTCCTTGGCTTAGTAAAAAGCCTGCCTGACCGGCTATGGACTGGTCTGAAAAGTGTACTTGCGGAAAGGCCTTTTTCAAGCCTTCCAACTGGCTGGAGCTGAATTTCTCAGCTGATAGAGCACCGAAAACCAGTGTCATCTCTTCCTCTGGGTATTTAGCCAGGACACTCTTCAGAAAATGCTCTTCCTCAATCTGTGACCAAGCCGCCATCTGAGCATAGGCTTCCTCAAAAAGCTCTCTGAGAACCCGCTGCTTGATGACCAAAGTAGACTGGCGCTTTTGATTTTCTAGTTGCTGAATATCGCGCTGACTGCGCCGGCTAATTTCTTTCAGCTGCTGCTCCCGCTGTCCAAGCTTTTGCCGAACCAGCTGGGCCTCACGCTCCTTGGCTTCCTGCTCTATTTTCTCAGTAGCCTCGGCTAAAAGCAAACGCCCCTTCTCGTGAGCCTGCTCCAAGACAGAAGCCCTGAGTTCAGAATGATTTCCCATAATGGCCTCCTTGACGCTTACTGTACACCATTTACCATCATCAAAGAGACAACGAAAGCTAGGATAGCGTAGGTCTCAACCATAACAGCTAAGATAATCCCCTTGGTATTTTCTTCTGGGCGCTTAGCCAGAATCTGCATACCCGCCGTAGCTACTCGGCCTTGATGTTTAGCAGAGAAGAAGCCTACAATAGCAACAGGGAGAGAAGCTAAAAAGAGGGTAACTCCGTGCTGCAAGGCCATTTCAGGCTTGATTTTAATAAAAATCATCATGCCAATCGCAAAACCATAGAGTCCCTGTGTACCAGGTAAGAGTTGCAAAATAAGGGCATTTACGAACTTCTCAGGTTGTTCTTTCAAAAGAGCTGCCGCTGCCTGACCAGTTGAGCCAACTCCTAAGGCTGAGCCCATACCACTCAAAAATACAGCGAAGGCGATTCCAAGTGAGGCGAAGAAAAAACCACCGTAGGTTCCAAAGTATGATGCTAATGATTCCATAAATAGTTACTCCATTTCTAGTCATATAGAATGCTTATTTTTTACTATGTTTGACATATTTTTCAGCTGGCTTTAGGGGCGTGAAAGCTTTGCCACCCCCATCATAAAATTTACCGAAAAATTCCACAAAAATCAGACGAGCACTGTGGACATAGCCTGATAGAAAAGCTAGGGACATATTGACCAGATGTAATAGGACGAAGGCCACAATCCCAACCGTATAACGTCCGATAGGCGGGAAAAGACTGACGATCAAATTAAAGGCTGAGCCCATGCTCGCTCCAGCCAGCCCCAAAGCCATCAGTCGGGTAAAACTAACCAAATCTCCTACATAGCTGCTAATATTATAGAGATTAAACAAACCGGTAATCAAACCTGTGATTTTCTTGCTCGTGACCACAGACACTATCAGAATGCCAAGTGCATTTAAGATGGCTAGCCATTGACCGATCGGGGCTAAGATAGCCAAAACAGGAAAGAGTTTTCCTAAGACTATGAAAAGCAGCCCCAACAAAATCAAAATCCAAGCAAAGCCACTGTTATAGGCCTCGCCATAATCTTTCAAACGCAGGTTCTTGGTTCCGCTCAGCCAAAGGCCAGCTAAAATCGTCATAAATCCGAAGACGACCGATATGATTAAAATCGTCATAATATCTGTACTGGTGCTAATCAAGGCAAAGGGTAGTTCAAATCCTAAAAAGGAACCATACACTAAGCCCCAAATCATAACCGCAACTCCTAGCAGTCGGAAAAAGCGAAGACTCTTCGCCAAATCTGGCTTGGCATAAAAGAAGCGCAGGGCTAGACTGGTTGCTACAAAAAGCAAAAGGCCATAGCCAATATCTGCCACCATCATGCCAAAGAAGATGAAATAAAACAAGGATACAAGAGGTGTGGGGTCTTTGTCGCCATATTTAGGCAGAGAATACATCGCTGTCACCAGCTCAAAAGGTTCAACTAAGGCATTGTTTTTGAGCTTAGTTGGGACTCTATCTTCTTCATCTGACCTGATCTCTCTCGTCAGAATGAGAATGCTCTGGCCAAACTGCTCCTTCAAGCAGGCCTCCAAAACTGAAACTTGATCTCTCTCGATCCAACCTTCCAAGGCTACAAGGTATTTTGTACTAGCCAGTTGGCTTTTCATTTCTTGACGAGAATACAGATTACAAATATAGTCCAACTGGATTTTCAACTGATCAAGTTGCGACCTTGACGCGACTAAACTTGCTTTAAGCGCAGCTATACGCTCTATCTGCTCGTTCATATCATTCTGGAGCATCGCTAAGCGCTCTCTCGGTAATTCAAGATACTCATAGTCGAATTGCTTAAATTGTAAATCTTGTAAAAAAGGGTGAATCTGCTCATACTGACCTCCATGATAAAGGAGTACAAGACCACGTTCTGTATCCCTTACAAATATTTCCTGATAGTCTAAATCAGGGTAATTTTCTAGAGCTACTCGCCAGGTATCATCTGCTTGATTAGGAATAACACCTACTAGTCCCCGAATATGCCTAAATTGCTGAAGAGTTGACGGTGTAATATCCAAATTTTCCCATTTTTCTAAGACTTCATATTCTATCCGGTTTGTTTCAAGTTGATCTTGTAGTTGGCTTAAAGTTTGTAGCTGATGTCGAATACTTTGGATCAAGGACCCCTCATCGCACTCAGCTCCCCTTTTCTCTATATCTGACAAGAACAACTCTATTGGCTTTTCTGACAGCTTCTCAAACAACCTTTTTTTAGGTAAAAAAGCTTCTAAATCTACTATTAACCTCTCTATCAGCTCCTGACGCTTCTTTAGCTCTTGCAAACTCAAAGTTTCATCCGATCGTCCAACCAGGGACCGCTCAAAAGCCGACTGCCAATCTTTTTCTTGGCGTAAATCGTTTAGCTGTACTATTTGTAGATCCTGTAGATAAAAAAGAAGCGGATCTAACAGCTCTTTTGGTAAAATCAAAGACAAATGCTGCATTACACTAATGGCCATATCTCTTTACCACCTTATCTACGATAGCTTGCACTAAATCCGCTTTTTTATCTGTTAGCACAGCTTCCACTTTTTCCTGGTTCTTTTGAATCGTCTCAGATACATCTAACTCTAAGCTTTCAATCTCCTTTTTTTTCTTTTCTATCAAACTCTGAACAGCAGCAGCTGTCTCTTGATCATAAATTGATCTCAAACTTTTCAGTTTTTCTTCCTGCTGATCTCGGAGCATTGTTATTTGGTTATCATATTCAGATAGCACTTCTTCTGCCGCCTGCTCGATTTCTTGCATTTTTTCTAGTGTAGTATTTTCCATAACCCTATCATCTCCTTTGGGCTGTAAGTTCTACTTGTGTAAATTATAGCACATTTGCCCTTTATTCGTCATAGTCTTTTCATGGATTGTTCTAATTATTTATCTTTCGACACAAACCTCAAAAGTTCTTTTTCTTCCACTAAAAATATACAACTAATTCGTATCAAATATGTTATAATATAAACATATAAAGCGTTTTCTTTTTGTTTTTAGGGGGATCAATGGATAAACAACACGTTTTAGAAATCATCGAAAATAATCTTGACAAAATGACTGACTTAGAAAAGGAAATTGCTCAATATTTCTTGAAATCCCAAAACATTTCAGACGATTTGTCTTCATTCCGGGTTAGTCAGCATCTACATATTTCCCAAGCCGCCTTGACTCGTTTCGCTAAAAAATGCGGATTTATAGGCTACCGAGAGTTTAAATTTCAATATCAACAACAGATTTCAGAAAAAAAAGAAGAATTTACTCCTCCACATCACGATTTATCACGACGAGTCTTACGAAATTACACACAGATTCGAATTCAAACAGAAGAGATGATTGATGAAGAAAAACTTCAGAGAGTCGCTTCCTTAATCGAAAAAGCAGATCGAGTTTACTTCTTTGGGACTGGAAGCTCGGGCTTAGTAGCACGCGATATGAAGCTACGCTTTATGAGACTAGGAGTCGTTTGCGAAGCTCTGACTGATCAAGACGGTTTTGCTTGGACGACTAGCATATTAGACAAGAACTGCCTTGTTATCGGTTTTTCACTGTCCGGTCAGACCCAATCCATTATCGACAGCTTGATTGACGCAAAAAACATGGGAGCAAAAACAGTTCTGATAACGGGACTACCTGAAAAATTTAAAGAAGATTTTACCGAAGTCGTTGCTGTTGCCATTCAGAATAATCCTGAGTTTATCCTGCGAATCTCTGCGCAATTCCCCATGTTGTTAATGATTGATCTTATATACGCCTTCTTCCTGGAAATTAATCGGGAAAAGAAAGAAAAAATCTTTAATAGCTTTTGGGAAAATCAAAAATTAAATGGATACTATCGCCGAAATACCAACAAAAGATAAAGTTTTTCAAAAACTTCACTAAGGAGCATATATAAAATAAAACCGAGACAAATACTTGCCTCGGTCTTTTAATTTTGTCTATTCTTGAAATGATAGTAAGCGCCAAACATACCCGCAGTATTTTGATGATGAGCAAAGGCCAGTTTGGTTTTGTCAGCAATGCTTGGGACTAAAGCTTCCTGCAAAGCCGCCTGAATACGCGGCCTAAGAATAGCTTCTTGGCCCATAATGCCGCCTCCTAGAATAACAACTTCCGGATTAACCACATAGCAGATATTGGCAATTCCTTGACCCAGATAGCCAACCATGCGATC
>ERZ772874.911-NODE-911-length-15831-cov-4.542343_pt1 | contig 15831 bp, 10 predicted proteins | sample MGYA00580586_ERZ772874 | MGnify/ENA primary metagenome ERZ772874 (study PRJEB29015, sample SAMEA2737952) | human oral metagenome | biome: human oral; feature: human-associated habitat; material: dental | place: China | collected 2154 ... | reverse complement strand
GGTTCAGGTGCTCCATGAAGCGCTTGATGGTGCCGCCCTTGCCGGCTGCATCGCGTCCCTCGAACAGGATGACGATGCGCTGGCCGGTTTCCTTGGCCCAGGCCTGCAGCTTCAGCAGCTCCACCTGCAGACGGAATTTCTCCTTCTCGTAGGTGGCGCGACGCATCAGGTTCTTGTACGGATAGCCGCCGTCACGCCAGTCATCGGCCAGCTCCTCGTCGGGGTTGGCCAGCGAGTGCATCAGCTTCTTGGGCATCTTGCCCTTGAGGGCCTTGCGGATGACCTCCCGGTCGTCGGCTGCCGCACCCTCCAGGATGGCGCGCAGCGCCTTGGCGCGCTCCTGCACGGTCTTCTTGTCGATGTTGTCGAGGACGGAGATCACGGCCTCGACCTTCTTTTCCTGCGAGGCCTCGATCTTCTGGCCGGTCACGAATTTTTCCAGTGCCTCTTTCCTCAGGCTGGGCGGCGTGTCGCCCTTGGCCACGCGGCGGACTTCGGTGGGCAGCGGCCCCGCCGGAGCGGCCTTGCGCCGGTTTGGGGTGGCCGTGGTGGCGGCTTTGGGGGCACTGCGGCGCGTGCGCGTCCCGGATGCATTTTCGGAAGGCGTTGCGACGGTCAGGCTGTCCGAGGCCTTGGGGCCGTCCGCGGTGACAGATTGAGTGGGGTGGGTAGCGTTCTGCATGCAGGAGGTTCCTTTATGGTTCAGAAAGAATAGATATGAATGAATATGCGCCGGCCCCGAAAACGTATCTTGATTCGAATCAATGGCCATGGGGCCCTCGGGATTCAGCGCCATTTTCTAGCGCTGCTGAAGGAGCCAGTTGATGATGATTTTCAGGTCGCGGTCGTTCACGTGTGGCTGCGGCGGCATCGGTACCGGTCCCCATTTCCCGTTTCCTCCCCTGAGGATGCTTTCGGCCAGCTGCCTGCTCGCATCGGGTTGCCCGGCATGACGCTGCCCGATGTCACGGAAGGCCGGCCCTACCACCTTGCGTTCAGGCTGGTGGCAGGATGTGCAGTGGTTCGATTCCAGCACGCGCAGGGCCGTTGCGTCGTCGATGGCCTGGGAGACAGACTCGTGGTTCTGTGTCTGCGGGCGGGATGGCCCGGTATCAGGGGTTGCTGATGACGGGGCGGGCGTTTCGGGCACGGGAGGATCGGATGGCAGGACCAGGGTGCCTTCGTCCGGCCGGGTCCCCTCCGTGTTCCTGCTGTAGGGCGCGGGCCCGGTAGATGCCGTGGCGGGCCGTGCAGGAGAAGTCTGCGCGTCTGGCCTGGCTACCGGTCCGGATGCCGGAGGCCTTCCTGTTCCGGTATCCGGCTCAGGGGGCCGAGAGTCGCATCCGCCAAGCAGCGCACCCGCCATCAGCCAGGGTAGCAGCAGGTGGTGGCAGGGCAGGGGCAGTGGCAGGCGAGACATGATGAGCCGGGGCAGGGACCATATCGCCAGTATATCGATCGTTTCCACAAGAGGTCCTTATCGCATCAGGGACTGCTCAAGTTGTATTGAATTCCAACATCACGCAAGGAATTTGGCGCATCAAGGCAGGGTTTTCGCAAAAGAATGACGGTGCAATGGGCAAGTCACGGAAAAAGCGTAGATGCTTTGTAGATATACCGCCTTATATGTAACTATGGTAAGCGCTGTCAGCCATAAAAGGCTTGATGTTCATCAAGCAGGGCATGGCAATCCATTGATTTCAAAGGGAACCACGTTGTGTATCCCAGTTTTTCAAGACGACCATCCGCTTGGCGCTCCGGTCGCGTGTAAGTAGGGTTTACGTTCATTGTTTTTCGTTAAGTTTGGAGAACAGGATTTTTTAGCCCCGCCCCTTAAGCTTCGCCTGCCTTTCAACACAAAGGCCTGAATGACGACGAATCTGGGCGAAATGTCGTGTCAATCGACAGTGTCTGCAGGTGTCGTGATGAGTCATTCAGTACCCCTCAATCAGGCGGAGAATAACCATCGTGTCTCATGCGACAACCCATCGGGCATCGTCCCGTCGAAAGGTCGTTTCGCGCCCGGCCCTGCCGGCGCTGACGGCCCTGTCTGCTGCGCTGCTCGGGCTGACCTCGCTGTCGGCCCAGGCGCAGGACGCCACCCTCTTCAGCGTCGTGCGCAACCCGCCGGTGTTCCAGGGCGAGGACAACGTGAACGCTGCGTCCGGCTCTTCCGGCATCCAGGCACAGGGCAATGTGGGCGAGGCCACGCTGCCACCGGCTCGCCAGCGCAACGTGCGCCTTGATGTCGGTTATGTGGACTCCTACATCTGGGACCCGAACAACGACAAGTACGACCGTGTGCGGCTGCGCAGCTACCACGGTGATTCCAGCCGTCCGCTGGTGGCGCCCACCATCGAGATCCAGCCGGGCACGCGGCTGAACGTGCGGCTGACCAACAACCTGGAGCCGGAAAAAGATCAGGAATGCAAGGACAAGAAAGAGAACGACCCGCGGTGCTTCAACGTCACCAACCTGCATACGCACGGCCTGTGGGTCAGCCCCCGGGACAATTCCGACAACATCTTCCTGAAGGTCGAGCCGGGCAAGGATCAGCTCTATGAGATCGATGTGCCGAGCGACCACCCGGCGGGCACGTTTTGGTATCACAGCCATTTCCATGGCTCCACCGCCCTGCAGGTGTCCAGCGGCATGGCTGGTGCGCTCATCATCCGCGGCAACCGCTATCCCAGTGGCAATACCAACGGTGACCTGGACACGCTGCTCAAATCCACGGCAGGCACCCGTGTGCAGGAACGGCTGCTGATGCTGCAGCAGATTTCGTATGGCTGCGTGGGGACCGATGGCAAGCTCAAGCGCATGCCGGCCAATGGGGGCGACAATCAGGGGCCGAATGCCCGCCTGCCGCCCCTGCGCTGTGATGACGGCGACGTGGGTAGCGTGGACAACTACGATGCCTTGCTGGGGCCGAACAGCTGGCGCGACAGCGGCCGCTTCACCACGGTCAACGGCGTGACGCTGCCGCGCTTTGTCGGTGCCGTCGCAGGCCGGCTCGAGCGCTGGCGGATCATCCACGGCGGCGTGCGCGATTCCGTCAACCTGGAGTTCCGCAAGGCCATCCTGAACAACATGCCGGTCAGCGACGTGCGCAACCTCAGTGGCAAGCCGCTGCAGCGCTTCATCAACAACAACTGCACGGGCGCACCGCTCACGCACTACCGGGTGGCCTCCGATGGCCTGACCATGAACAACATGCAGCCGGCCACGCAGACCACTTTCCAGCCCGGCTATCGCTGGGATCTGGTGACGGTCTTCCCGCAGTCCGGTTTCTACTGCGTGCTGGACAAGTCGGTGCCGGCAGCTGGCGCGGTCAACAACGAGCCGCCGGCCCAGACGCTGATCGGCATCGTGGAAGTGGGCAATGGCGTGAACATGAACGTCACCGACATCCCCAGCTACGTCAAGCAGCAGATGCTGAACCTCGCCAACACCAATGCACCCGAGTCCGTTCGGGCCAATGTGGTGGCCGACCTGAACGACGGGCTGAAGCTGTCGCGCTACACGCCACACAAGACGCTGACCGAAGCTGACGTGACGGAATCCACGCCGCAGACGGTGACCTATGGCATTCTGCCGGGCGAGAACGGTGGTCCTCCCCGCTTCACGGTCGATGGCAAGGAGTTCAGCGAGACTGATGCCCCGCGCACACTGAAGCTGGGCGCCGTGCAGGACTGGATCGTCAAGTCGATCAACGGCGGCCACCCGCACCACGTCCACGTCAACCCGTTCCAGATCGTGTCGATCCTGGACCCGCAGGGCCGTGACGTGAGCGGCATGGACACGCCGGACACGGCCGGATCCGAAGGTGGGGTGGCCGATACCCAGTACCGCGGCATGAAGGGGACGTGGCGTGACACGCTGTTCATCAAGTCGCTTCCGCGGCAGGGTACGGCGGGCCAGTACACGGTCACCGTGCGGACCCAGTACAACCGGTATTGGGGCGACTTCGTGCTGCACTGCCACATCCTTGACCACGAGGACGAGGGCATGATGCAGAAGGTGCGGATCTATGATCCGGCCAACCCGATCGCAACCCGCTTCGGCCCGGTGCCCATCTGCGGCCTGGACGATGGCAAGACCAAGCCTTTCGCGACCAAGTTCAAGAGCCCCTATGGGGTGAGCAACCCGCTCCTGCTGCGCAGCAGCAGCAAGAGCAAGATCCAGGCCAGCATCATGGCGACCCCGGTCGTGCGCTGATTCCGCAGGCTGCCTGATCGCCCAGGCGACAGGAGCCCATGACGGGAACCTCTGAAAAGCCCCGGAGGCAGGGAAACCTGTCCCGGGGCTTTTCTCTTGCCTTGGAGGGTAGGGGCATGCCCGGGAATCGCCCGGATCAGCTCCCGACAGAGGTGCCGGTGTGCGGCCTGAGGGCATGAAAAAGCCCCGGGAAACCGGGGCTTGCTGCTGCGGTCAACGCCGCCCCCGGAGGGGGCAGCGTCACGGCATGTCTGCTTTCAGAGCTCCTTCTCGACCAGCTTGAAGCTGTTCAGGATCGCATCGGCCGAGGCACGCAGCTTGGATTTTTCGTCCTCGCTCAGCGGGGTGTCGAGCACCTGCTCCACGCCGCTCGCACCCAGCACGCTGGGCAGCGACAGCGCCACGCCTTCAATGCCGTACTGGCCGTGCAGGATGCTGGAGACCGGCTGCACCGAGTGCTCGTCGCGCAGGATGGCTTCGCAGATCCGCGAGGCTGACAGGCCGATGGCGAAGTTGGTGGCCCCCTTGCCGGCGATCACCTTGTAGGCGCTGGTCATCACCTGGTGGGCCAGGTCGTTCAGCACGTCGGGCGGGAACACCTGGTGGCCGTTCACGCGGTAGTCGGCGATGGGCACTGCGCCGATCCGGGCCACCGACCACATCGGGAACTCGCTGTCGCCGTGCTCACCGATGATCGAGGCGTGCACGCTGGCCGTGGAGATGCGGGCGCGGTCGGCGATCAGGCGGCGCAGCCGCGACGAATCGAGCACCGTGCCGCTGGAGATCACCCGGCTGGTGGGCAGGCCCGAGATGCGCTGCGCCACCATCGTGAGCACGTCGCACGGGTTGGTCACCAGGATGAAGATCGCGTCGGGCGAGGCTTCCACCAGTTTCGGGATCATCGCCTTCAGGATGCGGGCGTTGTCCCTGACCAGCTCCAGCCGGCTCTGGCCCGGGTTCTGCTTGGCGCCGGCGGTGATCACCACGATATCGCTGCCGCTGGTCACCGCGATGTCGCTGCTGCCGCTCACATGGGGCCAGCCCGTGAAGTGCGAGCCATGCGCCAGGTCGGCGGCCTCGGCCTCCACCTTGGGCGTGTTGATGTCATACAGGGCGATCTCGTTGGCGACCTGACGGATCAGGGCTGCATAGGCGACGGCCGTGCCGACGGCACCGGCACCCACCACCGAAATCTTTCTTCCTTTTGCCATGTGACTCTCCTGAGGTTTCACAAGGGCCCGGGCCGCCCGGCAGGAGTGCCATTGGCTTTCCGCGACCATGCCTACCCCCGATCCGTCCACCGGACAGGCCTGTGGGGCAGGGCTGTTCCCTATTGTAATTCCCGTTTAACCATGGTTGACGATGCCGTATCCGCCATCCGGGTTTTCGGCGACATCATGGGCTGGACTGTGGCAGCGTCAGCGACGCTACACGGCACTATGGCCGCGTGGCCGGAGATCATCAGCGATAATCCCCGGATGGCAACTCGTTCATCCTCATCCAAAAACGGCGCCGACTACTCCGAAGCCTCCATCCGGGTGCTGAAGGGTCTGGAGCCGGTCCGGCAGCGGCCGGGCATGTACACCCGTACCGAGAACCCGCTGCACATCATCCAGGAAGTCATCGATAACGCGGCCGACGAGGCCCTGGGCGGTTACGCGCGCCACATCGATGTCCGCCTCTTCAAGGACGGCCGCGTCGAGGTTACCGATGACGGCCGGGGCATTCCTGTGGGTCTGCACCCTGACGAGGGCGTGCCGGTCATCGAGATCGTCTTCACCCGGCTGCATGCCGGCGGCAAGTTTGACAAGACCGCGGGTGGTGCCTACAGCTTCTCAGGTGGCCTGCACGGTGTGGGCGTCTCGGTCACCAACGCCCTGTCCCGCCGGCTGGAGGTCACCGTCTGGCGCAAGGGTGACAAGGACGCCACCGGCACCCGGCTTGCCCACACCATCGCCTTTGCCGACGGCGAGCTGGCCGAGTCCCTGGTGGCACGGCCGGCCACGCGCGATGAACCCTCGTCCGGCACCCGCGTCACCATCGCGCCCAACCCCAAGTACTTCGACAGCGCCACCATTCCGGTGGCCGAGCTGGAGCGGCTCCTGCGCAGCAAGGCCGTGCTGCTGCCGGGCGTGCGCGTGACGCTCACCCTGGAGAAGACGGGCGAGACCCGGCAGTGGCAGTATGACGAGGGGCTGCGCGGTTACCTGCAGGAAGAGCTAGCTCAGGAGCCGGGCGTGGAACCGCTGGTGCTCTTCGAGGACCAGCAGTACGCCGGACGGGGTGACGACAGCTTTGCCGAAGGCGAGGGCGCCCACTGGGTGGTGGCCTTCACTGAGACCGGGCCGCTGGCGCGCGAATCCTACGTGAACCTCATTCCTACGCCGGCTGGCGGCACGCATGAATCCGGTCTGCGCGAGGGGCTCTTCACCGCCATCCGCGGCTTCATCGAACTGCACAACCTGCAGCCCAAGGGCGTGCGGCTGATGGCCGAGGATGCTTTCGCGCGCGCCAGCTTCGTGCTGTCGGCCCGGGTGCTGGACCCGCAGTTCCAGGGCCAGACCAAGGAGCGGCTCAGCTCGCGCGATGCCGTGCGGCTGGTCTCCGGGGCCGTGCGCACCCAGTTCGAGTTCTGGCTCAATCAGCATGTCGACCAGGCCCGGAAGCTGGCCGAGCTGGTCATCCGCCAGGCGCAGGCGCGCCAGCGCTCGGCTCAGAAGGTCGAAAAGCGCAAGGGTTCGGGCGTGGCTGTGCTGCCAGGCAAGCTCACCGACTGCGAGAGTACCGACACCGCGCACAACGAGCTGTTTCTGGTGGAGGGCGATTCTGCCGGCGGCTCGGCCAAGATGGGGCGTGACAAGGAGAACCAGGCCGTGCTGCCGCTGCGCGGCAAGCTGCTCAACACCTGGGAGACCGAGCCCGACCGGCTCTTTGCCAACAACGAGATCCACGACATCGCCGTGGCCATCGGGGTCGACCCGCACCCGCGTGGCGCCAGCCCCGACCTGTCCGGCCTGCGCTACGGCAAGATCTGCATCCTGTCGGACGCCGATGTGGACGGCTCGCACATCCAGGTGCTGCTGCTCACGCTGTTCTTCCGGCACTTTCCGGCGCTCATCGACGCGGGGCACATCTACGTGGCGCGGCCGCCGCTGTACCGGGTGGACGTGCCCGCGCGCGGCAAGCAGCCGCTGCGGAAGATCTACTGCCTGGATGCCCGTGAACTGCAGCACACCGAAGAAAAGCTGCGCAAGGACGGCATGCGCGAGGGCAGCTGGACCGTGTCGCGCTTCAAGGGCCTGGGCGAGATGACGGCCGAGCAGTTGTGGGAGACCACGCTGAATCCGGCCACCCGCAGCCTGTCGCAGGTGCGCTATGGCGCCGTGCCCGTGTCCGATACCGAGGCACAGTTCACGCTCCTGATGGGCAAGGGCGAGGCCGCCGGCCGGCGCAGCTGGCTGGAAGAGCACGGCGATCAGGCACGTGCCGACGTCTGACTGAATTCAACGGGCCGGCTGCGGCTGGCCGACGGATCGAGACTGAATGGATACCGAGATCATCCTTGACGAGGAAGAGAGCACCGACGGGCTGACACTGGCCCGCTACGCCGAGCGGGCCTATCTGGACTACGCCATCTCCACCATCCGAAGCCGAGCGCTGCCTGATGTGAGCGATGGCCAGAAACCCGTGCAGCGGCGCATCCTGTTTGCCATGCACGAGATGGGGCTGGGGCCTGCCGCCAAGCCGGTCAAGTCGGCCCGGGTGGTGGGTGACGTGCTGGGCAAATATCACCCGCATGGGGATTCCGCCGCCTACGATGCGATGGTGCGCATGGCGCAGGACTTCAGCCTGCGCTACCCGCTGGTCGATGGCCAGGGCAACTTCGGTTCGCGCGATGGGGACGGTGCGGCTGCCATGCGCTACACCGAGGCACGGCTCACGCAGTATGCCCGCCTGCTGCTCGACGAGATCGACCAGGGTACGGTGGAGTTCGTGCCCAACTACGACGGCTCGGCCACCGAGCCGGAGCTGCTGCCGGCGCGGCTGCCGATGATCCTGCTCAACGGCGCCTCGGGCATTGCCGTGGCCATGGCCACCGAGATCCCGTCGCACAACCTGGTGGAAGTGGCCCAGGCCGCCATCGCTCTCATCCGCGACCCGAAGCTGTCGCACGAGGCGCTGATGCAGATCATGCCCGGCCCCGACTTCCCGGGCGGCGGCCAGATCATCAGCAGCAGTGCGGACCTGGCCGAGGCCTATCGCAGCGGCCGGGGCTCCATCCGCGTGCGTGCCCGCTATCACATCGAGGAACTGGCCCGGGGCCAGTGGCAGCTGGTTGTCGACGAGCTTCCACATGGCGTCTCGTCCCAGAAGGTGCTGGAAGAGGTCGAGGAGCTGAGCAATCCGAAGGTGCGCAGCGGCAAGAAGGCCCTCACACCTGAGCAGCTGCAGGCCAAGTCGCAGATCCTGAACGTGATGGATGCGGTGCGTGACGAAAGCGGCCGTGAGGCTGCCGTGCGCCTGGTCTTCGAGCCCAAGACCTCCCGCATCGAGCAGGCGCTGCTGATCAACACGCTGCTGGCCTGCACCAGTCTGGAAACCTCGGTGTCCATCAACCTGGTGATGCTGGGCCAGGACAAGCGGCCACGCCAGAAGACGCTCACCGAGATCCTGCAGGAATGGATCGACTTCCGGCTGCATACCGTTCGCCGGCGCAGCGCCCACCGCCTGGGCAAGGTCGAGGACCGCATCCATATCCTTGAGGGCCGGCAGCTGGTGCTGCTCAACATCGACGAGGTCATCCGCATCATTCGTGAATCGGATGAGCCCAAGCCCGCGCTGATGCAGGCCTTCGGGCTGACCGAGCGCCAGGCCGAGGACATCCTGGAGATCCGCCTGCGCCAGCTGGCACGCCTGGAGGCCATCCGTATCGAGCAGGAGCTGAAGGAGCTCTTTGACGAGCGCAAGAAGCTGCAGGGCCTGCTGGGCAGCGAGGCCACGCTGAAGAAGGCCGTCATCAAGGAGATCGAGGCCGACATCAAGACCTACGGCGACGACCGCCGCACGCTCATCGAGGCTGCCGAGAAGGCCGCCGTCGAGGCCCGTCAGGTGGAAGAGCCTGTCACCGTCATCATCTCGGCCAAAGGCTGGGTGCGTGCCCGTCAGGGTCATGGCCACGATGCCCGCCAGTTCAGCTTCAAGACCGGTGACGAGCTGGCTGGTGCGTACGAGGTCAAGACCACCGACCAGCTCCATGCCCTGGCCAGTAACGGCCGGGTCTATTCCATTCCGGTGGCGGGCCTGCCTTCGGCGCGGGGCGATGGGGTGCCCGTCACCAGTTTCGTCGAGCTGGAGGCCGGTTCCCAGATCCTGCATGCCTTTGCGGCTCCGGCCGATGCGGGCGTGCTGCTGGCCACCGAGAAGGGCTTCGGCCTGACCTGTGTGGCCAGTGACTGGCAGAGCCGGATGAAGGCCGGCAAGCATTTCCTCACGCTGGAAGAAGGCGACGTGCCGCTGCCCCCCGTGCTGTTCGATGCCAGTCGCACGGATGCCACCGTCGTCTGTCTGAGCGATGGCCAGGGCGGCGGCGACAAGGGCAGGGTGCTGGCCTATCCCGTGTCCGAGGTGAAGACCCTGCACAAGGGCGGCCGGGGCGTGACCCTGATGGGCCTGGAGAAGAAGGAGAAACTGCGCCAGGTCATCGTCGCGACCGACTCCGGCCTTGTCGTCACCGGCACCGGCCGCATGGCCAAGCCGCAGAGCCGCACGATGAGCACCCGCGAGATCGCCGCCAACACCGGCACCCGCGGCCGCAAGGGCAAGCAGCTCGACCCGCGCTGGAAGGACGTGCGGCTCTGGCTGCCCGGCACCGAGCCGGCGGCCTGACCCCACCAGCCATCGGAGGGCGCGTCCGGGATTTTCTTTCCCGCCAGGACCTTGAAAAAGAAGGTGTCGCGCCTATCTGCTTTCCCACGATATCTGAAAACAACCAAGCATCATGAGCGACACCCACAAGGAAACCCTGGGATTCCAGACCGAGATCAAGCAGCTGCTTGATCTGATGATCCACTCCCTCTACAGCAACCGCGACATCTTCCTGCGCGAGCTGATCTCCAACGCCTCCGATGCCTGCGACAAGCTGCGCTTCGAGGCCCTGGACAACGACAAGCTCTATGGCGGCGACAGCGATCTGGGCATCTGGATCGAGACCGACCGCAAGGCGCGCACCATCAGCGTGCGTGACAACGGCATCGGCATGAACCGTGACGAGGCCGTGAAGAACCTGGGCACCATTGCCCGCTCCGGCACGCGCGAGTTCTTCAGCCAGCTGACCGGCGACCGTGCCCGCGATTCCAACCTCATCGGCCAGTTCGGCGTGGGCTTCTATTCCTCGTTCATCGTGGCCAAGAAGGTCACGGTGGAAAGCCGCCGTGCCGGCGATGCCGAAGACCAGGGCATCCGCTGGGTGTCCACGGGCGATGGCGAATTCACCATCGAGACCATCACCCGCGCCGAGCGCGGCACCACCGTCACGCTGCACCTGCGTGACAACGATGCCGACCCCGAAGAGGGCCATGAATACGACTCGCTGCTGGAGCCCTACAAGCTTCGCCAGCTGGTGCGCAGCTATTCCGACCACATCGCGCTGCCGGTGCGCATGAAGGCCGAGAAGTGGGATGCCGAGAAGCAGGAAATGGTCGAGACCGGTGAGTGGGAGGTCGTCAACCAGGCCAAGGCCCTGTGGCAGCGTCCGCGCAACGAGATCACCGAGAAGGAATACGACGAGTTCTATCGTCACATCACCCATGACTTCGAGGGGCCGCTGGCCTACACCCACAACCGGGTGGAAGGGCGTGCCGAGTACACCCAGCTACTCTATATTCCCAAGCATGCCCCCTTCGACCTGTGGGATCGCCAACAGCGCCACGGCGTGCGCCTGTACGTGCGGCGCGTCTTCATCATGGACGATGCCGAGCAGCTGATCCCGGCCTACCTGCGCTTCGTGCGCGGCGTGGTCGATTCCAGCGACCTGCCGCTCAACGTCTCGCGCGAGATCCTGCAGGAAAGCCGTGACATCCGCCTGATCCGCGAGGGCAACGTCCGGCGCGTGCTGACGCTCCTGGAAGACCTGGCCGAGAACCGTCAGGCCGACTATGTCCGCTTCTGGCGCGCCTTCGGGCAGGTGCTGAAGGAGGGCGTGGGCGAGGACACGAAGAACCGCGAGAAGATCGCCGCGCTGCTGCGCTTCCGCACCACCGGCGAGCCGATCGCCATCACGGTGCCGGCTGCCGAGGCCAAGGCGTCTGAACCCGCCGGCACCGAGGTCGAGGACGCCGTCATCAAGGGTGAGAGCAACGCCGAACAGGGCGCCGATGCGCTGGATGACGACATCCGCAACGCGGACGGCATGGTCTCGCTGGCCCAGTACAAGGCGCGGATGAAGGAAGGCCAGAAGGCCATCTACTACATCACGTCCGAATCCGAGGCCGGTGCCCGCCAGAGCCCGCATCTGGAGATCTTCCGCAAGAAGGGCATCGAGGTGCTGCTGCTGTCTGACCGGGTGGACGAGTGGATGCTCAGCTACCTGCAGGAATTCGACGGCACGCCGCTGCAGTCGGTGGCGCGTGGCGGGCTGGATCTGGGCGATCTGGAGGACGAGGCCGAGCGCAAGGCCAGCGAGGAAACGGCTGCCGACTTCAAGGACCTGATCGAGCGCCTGAAAGGCACGCTGGGCGAGCGCGTCAAGGACGTGCAGGTCAGCCATCGCCTGACCGATTCGGCCGCCTGCCTGGTGTCCGACAAGGGCGACATGAGCGCCACGCTGGAGCGGATGCTGAAGCAGGCCGGTCAGGACGTGCCCAGCCGCCGTCCCATCCTGGAGATCAACCCCGAGCACCCGCTGGTCAAGCGGCTCAAGCAGGAAGACGGCCGCTTCGACGACTGGTCCAGCCTGCTGTTCGACCAGGCCACACTGGCCGACGGCGGCAAGCTGGAAGATCCGGTCGGCTTCGTGCGCCGCATGAACGACCTGCTGCTGGCTTCCAGCCACTGATCGCGGCTGCCGAGGGGTAGTTGTGACAAACGGCGTTTTGTCCCGCACCTGCGGGCGGAACGCCGTTTCTGCTTTTGCGGTGTGCTTGCCGCTACACTCTCGGCTTTCGTCATGAAGGGTCGATTTGACATGAGCGCCCGCCGTACCCCATCCGAGCCCGTCATCAGCTTCTCCGAGCTGGACGGCATCCGCTACCTGCACTTCGGCTCGCCCTGGGTGCAGGGCGCCATGGACATCGAGCATCCTGATGAGCTGGTGCTGTCCTACATCCAGGACATGATGGCCTGGCTGCTGTTCCTGGAGCCGCCGGCCCAGGTGCTGCAGCTGGGGCTGGGGGCAGCCGCACTCACCAAGTTCACCCATCGCCATTGCCGGGACACGGCCACCACGGTGGTGGAGATCAGCCAGCAGCTGCCGTGGGTGGCGCGCCAGTGGTTCGGTCTGCCCCCGGAAGACGACCGGCTGACGCTGGTGCAGGACGATGCGGCCGACTTCGTCGGTGATCCGGCTAACCGGGAGGGCTTTGGCGTCATTCAGGTGGACCTGTACGACGAGGAGGCGGCAGGCCCCGTGCATGATGGCAGCCGCTTCTATCGAAGCTGCTACCGAAGCCTGGCCGAGCCGGGCATCATGGTGGTCAACCTGTTTGGCCGCCATGCCTCCTTCGCACGCAGCGAGGAACGCATCCGTGCCATCTTCCCGCAGGTGCTGCTGCTGGATCCGCAGGACGAGGGCAACCTGGTGCTGCTGGCGCTGAAGGGGCCGCCCCTGCAGGTCAGCCGCCGGCAGCTGCTGGCACGCGCCCGCGTGCTGGAAGAGGATTACGGCCTGCCGGCGCGCAAGTGGGCCCGGGCCGTAGCCGACCAGCTGAGGCTCGGTCGATAGCAGCGCCGGGAGAAGGGGGCGGCGGTACCCGTTCCCCGTGTCGTTCGTTCATCCCCGCACGAAGAAGCGGCCCCGCACGATGCTCAGCAGCGTGTACAGCCACAGCAGTCCCACCAGTGCGGTGCCGATGCCCCAGAGCGCGTGGCCCAGCAGCGCCAGTCGCGGATTCAGCACCACTAGGTGCATGCCGCAACCCGCCATGGCGGCCAGGCCGAACGAGAAGCCCCACAGGCTCATGGTGAAGCCGCCTTCCAGCACCCAGGGCAGCAGCCGCAGCAGGAAGAGCAGCTGAAGCGTTCCGTAGCCGATCAGCATCAGCGCCACCATGTCCACCTGCCCGCCGTTGATGCCGAAATAGGCGCTGCAGCCCACGAAGGCGGGCGCCAGCTGGATGCCGATGATGCCCCGCACCTTCGGGTCGATGGCCGTTTCCGTGCGCAGTCGCCCCAGGATGGCCGCCTCCAGACTCATCCATGACAGCACGCCGGCCCCAAAGAACAGGGTGGCGATCTCTGGTTGATGCATTGCGCCCATGGCCGTGGCGCTGACGAAGCTGGTGGCGACCGTCGGCAGGTAGATGATGGGCGTGGTGGCCTTGGCGGTATGCAGCCCGCGCCACAGGCCGGCCGCGCGGTACATGGAAAAGATGAGCTGGCCGATGATGCCCGCATAGATCAGCACCTCGGCCGGAGCCGCGGCATAGGGGCGCAGCGACAGGCCGCTCATGATGGTGGTGATGGGGATCAGGCTGATGAAGCAGCACTGCACCAGATCCTGGAAGTCGGCCCGGAAGGCCTGCCGGAAGGTCAGGAACTTGGTGAACCAGGCCAGCATCAGCAGCAGCCAGACTACGCCGGCCAGGGCCAGCAGGCCCTCACCGGGCCAGGCTGGCGCTTGACCGACCGTGGCAGCGTAGCGACACGACATGCCCAGTCCCGCCGTGCCCAGGGCGATGCCGAAGTAGCTCAATGGAATGGGGAAGGGTTTCGCAGCGGGCGTGTCGGCCATGGTGTTGGTTGGAAAGAGGAAAAGGAAAGGGGGCATTTTCCGTCTTCCCGGCAGGCAGGTCCATGACCGCGGCGACTTCTGGTCAATAAAGCGTCTTCAGCGCGTTCCAGCCCGTCTTCAATATCAGTGCCCCCACCACCAGAATGAAGGCATGGCGCACGAAACCTGCGCCGTAACGCAGTGCCAGCCGGGACCCGATGAGCGCGCCGGCCACGTTGGCCACCGCCATGGCGGCGCCGACCTGCCACCAGACATGACCGGTGCTGGCAAAGAGTCCCAGTGCCGACAGGTTGGTGGCCATGTTCAGCACCTTGGCGTTGGCCGAGGCCTGCAGGAAATCATGGCCCAGCACCCGCACGAAGAGAAAGACGAAGAAGCTGCCGGTGCCGGGGCCGAAGAAACCGTCATAGAAGCCGACCACCAGCGCGATGATCCCCATCAGCAGCGTCTCGATGCGCTCGGTGTGCAGATGTCGCGCCTCGGTGCCCAGATCCTTGCGGCGCAGCGTGTAGACCAGTACGCCCAGCAGCACGAGCGGCAGCAGCCGGCGCAGGAAGCTGGGATCGACCTTCGTGACGGCCCAGGCTCCCAGCAGGCTGCCCAGCATTGCGCGGCCGAAGGCTGGCAGCAGTACCGACCAGCGTCGCCGTACCCGTTGTCCGTACTGCCAGGCGGACATGCCCGTGCCCCAGACCGCGGCGCTCTTGTTGGTGCCGAAGAGCGTGGCCGGCGAGGTGTCCGGAAAGGTGGTGAACAGGGCGGGGATCAGGATCAGGCCGCCACCGCCGACGATGGCATCCACCAGACCGGCGGCAAAGGAGGCGAGCGCGACGATCAGCCATTCCATGATGCAGGGTCCTGGGAGAGTAGCGGGCAGAAAACGAGTCGGAGAGACTAGCACACACTGTGTCACATTTTGCTTGACGCCCGGAACATCGGGGCCGGCATCGGCGCATGTGTTGTGCACAACCCTCAATGCACGCGTCCGGAACCTTTGCAGGCATTCCGGCAGAAAGTCGATCATTGCTGTCAAGGCGCGTGCCGGGGGTTTGGTGTACCCGTATAATCCCCGCCTTCAGTCCAAGAGTCAGTCAGTCGGAGAGCCCCCCGATGCGTGAAGCGCATTTCGCAGTACGTCGTCCGTTTCTCAGAATGGCAGCCGCAACGGCCGTGGCCACCAGTGGCCTGCTGGCCGCATCGCTGGCCTTTGCCGATGAGCCGCCTGCCGTCAACGTCGTCACCATTGTCGACCACCAGGCACTGGACGCCTTTCGCGATGGCGCGGCCGAAGCCCTGAAGGAGGCCGGCTACGAATCCGGCAAGACGCTGGACTGGACCTTCCAGAGCGCCCAGGGCAACACCGGCACGGTGGCCCAGATTGCCCGCAAGTTCGTGGGCAGCCAGCCCGCGGCCATCCTGGCCATCAGCACTCCGGCCGCACAGGCCGTGGTGGCGGCCACCAAGCAGATTCCGGTGGTCTACGGCGCCGTCACCGACCCGGTCGCGGCCCAGCTCGTCAAGACCATGGGCCCGTCGGGCACCAACGTCACCGGCGTCTCCGATCGCCTGGAGCCCGGTCGGCAGGTCGAGCTCATCCGCAAGATCGTTCCCTCCGAAACCTATTCGGGCAAAAAGACGGCACCGTGAACCCACAATCAACAGCCGAA
>ERZ772874.909-NODE-909-length-15841-cov-11.552768_pt1 | contig 15841 bp, 12 predicted proteins | sample MGYA00580586_ERZ772874 | MGnify/ENA primary metagenome ERZ772874 (study PRJEB29015, sample SAMEA2737952) | human oral metagenome | biome: human oral; feature: human-associated habitat; material: dental | place: China | collected 2154 ... | reverse complement strand
GAACGAACGCTTTGTCGCAGTTTATGGATCAGACGAATCCGTTGGCTGAGATTACGCACAAGCGCCGTTTGTCTGCTCTGGGACCGGGTGGATTGTCGCGTGAACGCGCCGGATTCGAGGGCGTAGGCGAAGGGCGCGCTGCGCGAGCCGGGGCAGTACAGGACGTGCGTGACTCCCAGGGCGTCTAGGGCGGTGAGGATCGCGCGGGCGGTATCGACGGAGGGCATGCGCCCAGCCTACCGGGCCCCCACCCCCAGGTGCTCGGCCATGCCTTCGAGGCGCATCCCCCATCGGGACGCGAGGTCGCCGTCGACCGGGGTCCGGTCGATGAGCTCCTGATTGGGTTCGAGGCGCCCCACGGGTAGTCGCCCTCGTTCGGGCATGAGGGGGGTGGTGATGTCAGCGACGAGCAGGGACGCGGTGGCCAGCCCAGCGGCACGCGGGACTCCGGGCACTGCGGCGGCCGCGGCGACGCCCACGGAGAGGCCGACTGAGGTTTCGAGGGCGGAGGAGACGACGACTCCGAGGCCGCTCTTGCGGGCGACCCGCAGGGCGGAGCGAACGCCGCCGAGGGGCGCGACCTTGATGATGACGACGTCGGCGGCCTCCTTGCGGGCCACCTCAAGGGGGTCTTCGGCGCGGCGGATGGATTCGTCGGCTGCGATGGGAACGTCCACGCTGCGGCGCACCTCGGCGAGCTCGTCGACCGTCAGGCAGGGCTGTTCGACGTATTCGATGGGGACCTGGCCGGCCGCCTCGGCGAGCGTGGGGATAGCGGCGCGCGCCTCGTCCACCTCCCAAGCGCCGTTGGCGTCCAGACGGATCATGGCCTGGCCTCCCACGGTTTCGCGTAGGGCGTCGGCGACGGCGCTGATGCGCGCGCAGTCGCGCGAGACGCTCACGCCGGGCTCCGCGACCTTGATTTTTGCGGTCGCGCACCCTCCCGAAGCCTTGACGCGCTCGTAGGCATCTTCGGGCGAGACAACGGGGATGGTCACGTTGACGGGCACGTACTTGCGACGAGGAACCGGCGGGAATCTGCGCGCAGATTCGAGGGCCGAGGCTAGCCACCGCGAGGATTCGGCGTCGTCGTAGTTCCAGAACGGAGCCGCTTCGCCCCATCCGGCGTGGCCGTGCAGGAGGAGACCCTCGCGTCGAGTGACGCCGCGGAAGCGCGTCGTCATCCCGACCTTGTACACCAGGATGTCGTCGACGCCTTCGAGGGCGTACCGCGTTTGGCGGCTCAGCGTGCGCATGGGGATGCGCATGAGCGTCGCGTACTGCGGTGAATTCATTAGCCCCTCCTTGTATGTCTTACACGTCGGTAACATTGTCGCGCAACGCACCCTCATCCTCAAGTTGTTCACGCCGATATCGGCGAGACCTTTTGCCTTAACAATCGATGGGTGACAGACCCTTGCCCACCGTTGAACGACTGGCAAACAGTGTGATCAGATGCGTCACACGGAATGAGGCTAGTGCGCATCGACCCTGTTCCTCCAGGGGTAGTCGTCATTCCGTCCGGTTAGCTTGCGAGAAGGCTTCGGTCGAGGCCGCGCGGCGGCAAGCTTGCCACGCACCCCTTGTCGCACGCCGGGCGTGGCAGCGCTGCGCAGCCACCCGCGCACGCGGATAGGTTATGCACACACGGATAGGTTACGCGCACGCGGATAGGTTACTAAGCTATCCACGTGCTCCTAACCTATCCATGAAGCGTTTTCCTATCCACGAACGCACCCAAGTACGCCGCAACCACACCCCGGGCACCGAGCACCGAGCACCGAACCCCGAGCCCCGGGTACACCACGCTCACACCCTCGGCCTGTGCGCAAGGTGTTGACGCCTGCTTACGCGTCTGTGGTCTGGGCCGCTTGACGTAGTTCGTACTCGATAGGGAATCCACCGCAAAGACTGGCATGGATGCGGCGATGGTCGTAGAAGCCTTCGATCCACGTGGCAACTCCGGCGTGAACCTGATCGCGGGCGACTCGCGCTCCCACGCGAGCTCCACCCCGCATGCGCAAAGAGTCGGACTTGGATTCTTCATTGCAATAAGCACTTTTCGGGGCCACCCGCCATGCGCGAAGAGCCGGACTCGCACCCGCCCGCCCCGGCCTCGTCGATTAGAATCCGGAGCATGAGCGCTCTTCCTTTCGTGTCCGACACCTTCGACCCGACCCGCTGGCGCGAGGTCGAGGGCTTCGACTTTTCAGACATCACCTACCATCGCGGAGTTTCGCGCGGCCCGGAGGCGGACGGACGGCCGCAGGGCGCGGACATGCCCGTCGTGCGCATCGCTTTTGACCGGCCCGACATTCGTAACGCCTTCCGCCCCGGCACGGTCGATGAGCTGTATCGGGCGCTCGACCACGCGCGTCAGACCTCTTCGGTCGCTGCCGTGATCCTCACCGGTAACGGCCCGTCGGCGCGCGACGGCGGGTATTCGTTCTGTTCGGGCGGGGACCAGAGGGTCCGAGGCCGGGACGGCTACCGCTACGAGGTCGAGGGGGCGGACCCGGAGGCGGCGACCGCTCGGCGACGCGAGCAGATCGACCCGGCGAGGGCGGGGCGCCTGCACATCCTGGAGGTGCAGCGCCTGATCCGCACGATGCCGAAGGTCGTCATCGCCGCGGTGCCCGGGTGGGCCGCGGGCGGCGGGCATTCGCTGAACGTGGTGGCGGATCTGTCGGTGGCGTCCATCGAGCACGCGGCGTTCATGCAGACGGACGCGAACGTCGGGTCTTTTGACGCGGGCTACGGGTCGGCGCTCCTGGCGCGCCAGGCGGGGGACAAGCGGGCGCGCGAGATCTTCTTCCTCGCCGAACGCTACGACGCGCGAACGGCAGAGGGCTGGGGCGTCATCAACCGTGCGGTCCCCCACGACGAGCTCGAGAAGACTGCCCTGGAGTGGGCCGCGACCATCGCGAGCAAGTCCCCGCAGGCGATCCGCATGCTCAAGTTCGCCTTCAACCTGGCAGACGACGGCTTGGCCGGCCAGCAGGTGTTCGCGGGAGAGGCCACGCGCATGGCCTACATGACGGCCGAGGCGCAGGAGGGCCGCGACGCGTTCCTCGAGCACCGCGCGCCCCGCTGGGAGGATTATCCCTACTACTACTGAGCGCCCCGACGACCGCCCTCACCCCGCGTCGGGGACGAGCGTGATGCCGGTGATGACCTCGTGCCCGTTCTCGTCGTAGGTCATGGTGCCCGTGCCCTTGTAGTACTGATGTACGCCCGTGTCCGCGTCGGGGAGACTCAGCGAGTTAATCGTGAACGTCGTCGGAGAGTCGATGGTCACGGAGATGTCGTAGTACTCGATTTCTTGACGAAGGTCCCTCTGCTTGACTCTCGGTGGAGCATTCCTGGTCATGTCGGGACACAGATCGGATGCGCCTCCCTGCGTGTCGATACACTCCATGACAATCTCCACGAGCTCGAACTCTGTTTCCGCTCGCAAGACAGTAGCGTCGAAGGTGAAGGGAGTAACCATCACGGCACCGGCATTCGACGGCAGAACATAGAATTGAGACTGGACCGCGCCGTACTCGTCGTCCCGATAGAGCCACTGATACTTGTTGGGCAACGAGCTCAGGCGCGCGACGCCGTTAAATGAGCGCGCGCCGATCTCGTACATCCCCGGGTACAGCGTGAAGGTGAGGGTCCATCTCGGGGGAGGCCACGTCGCGACGGGGTCGAAAGTAGCGACGACAGCCCCATTGAAGAGAACGTCGGTCGTGGCGGCGGGAAACTCGACCGTCACCATCTTCGCCATGCTCGTACCGATCACCCACGGCGCGTCGACGCCGTCTCGGCGCGCCACCATCTCAATATGCTCAGGCGCACTCCTCCCGAAGTTATCAGTACTCGTGACATCAAAGGTCGCAGTCAACCTGTCCGGCGACAACACCCCCTCAGACACCGACAAGGACACATAGACACGAGCCGCAACCCTGAAATCCTCCCCCGCATCAGTGAGCTTCCACTGCGGCTCCGCGGAATCGGCGAGGCCATCCAACGCCGCCGCCTCATCAAACCTGCCCGACATGACGGCATCACAGTAGGCGTTAACCACACTGGTGGCCCCGGCCAGCGCCTGCGCATCCAAGTCCCGGCTAACACGCTCACCATGGGAACGCCACGCGACCACAGAGAAAGCAGCACCGACGAGGACAAGGACAGCCACCACGCTCGTCAACCAGTAGCGCTTGCGAGCAAAAAACACGGGAGGCGACACCGACCAACGCAGACGCGCGCGCACCACACGCGCGTAGAGCCGATGATAGAGCCTCCGCACCGTCACGACGTCTCCCTCACATAGAAGCGGAAGAACCTGACCGATCCACATACTACCGGCCAAGAGCACGCCACGGAAGAACGAGATCAATCACCACCGCACGTTGACAGCAACCAACACCCATAACCGGACTCGCCCCACGCGCCTTGTCTAACATGAACACAATGGTTAGCAACCCCGAAGGAACTCCCGTGCCAGAGGACACTACACCAACGACATCGACCAAGGCCTCGCCCACGCACGCATCGCGCCGTAAGCGCTGGATTGCAGCGGCGTCGTGCGCCGGGCTCGTGGCCGCTGCCGCGGGGGCGGGCTACTGGTCGAACTACGTGTACATGTCCGACGTGAGCGCGGAGGATGCTGCTGCTCGCTTCGCCTCGCTTATCGCGGACGGCAAGTACGAGGAGGCTCTTTCACTCACGGACGGGAGCAACCCGTTCCACACGGACGGGTTTTCCACCGATCTGCTGACGGATCGCGCCCACACCGGCGCTCCGCAGGTCAGTGACGTCAGCACGCATGCCTCGAGCCCAACTTCTGAATCGTTTGACGCCTCCCTCGTCTACAACGATTCCTCGGAGCCCGATACTCTCTCCTTCTGGTTGAGGAGTACCGAGAGAAGAAACGGCTCCCTTGGCATGTGGCAAGCAAGTTTTGAGAGGGTAAGTCGAAGCGTTTCTTTCTCCGGCATGCGCGACGTGCGTGTGGGTGACGTGGCCGTCTCTGACCCCGACGCGCGGCATCTCCTCTTTGCGGGACGGTATCGTATGGAGGCGCACGCGGATCACGAACCCTACTGGAAAGTGGACTTACCTACCCGCTCGGCGACAACGTGGGGGAACTACGCACGGCCGGTCCGCCCTCGTTCGAGGTGGTCGCCAGCGACGAGCTGAAGGATTGGGCCAACGGGGCAGCCCAGGCTTTCATGATGGACTGCCGGACCAGTTTCAGCTCTTACATGCCTTCCCTCAATCCTGCTGATGTGCAGAAATGCGGTGTCCTGGCACTGCGCTCTGATGCCCCCGCCCTCCCACCTGTTGACCTCATCAGCTTCGAAGTACATCCGACTTGGTTCGGGTTCTACGTCGACATGGGCGAGACCATCCTCAAAGAGGGCTACCGCATCTCGACTGTTTACGTTACCTGTGACATTAGCTTCCCTGATGCCTCAGACTTACCCGACGCCTCATGCACGGTGGGTAAACGACGCCGATAGTTCTGACCGGCCCCGGCGCCGCGCCGGCCGGGGGCTAGTCGCCCGTTACGGGAGAGTCAGGTGTCGCTCGGGGCGAGGGTGATCCCGGTGATCGTTTCGTTGCCGTTCTCGTCGTAGGACATGGTGGCACTACCCGTGTATGACTCGGCCGTGCCGGGCGCTGGGTTCGGGACACGCAGCCTCTCAATCGTGAAGGTCGTCGGAGAGTCCATGGTCACACGGATGTCGTAGTAGTCGAGTTCGTCACGAAGGTTAGCCTGTTTGACTCTCGGTGGGGCGTTTGTGGTCGCGTCGGGGCACAGGTGCGATGAGCTTCCCTGCGTGTCGATACACTGCGCGATGATCTCCACGAGCTCGTACTTTGTTTCTTTTTCCAAGACAGTAGCGTCGAAGGCGAAGGGAGTAACCGTGACGGCGCCGGCACGCGAGGGCAGAGCAGTGAATTGGGACTGGACCGCGCCGTGTTTGTCGTCCCGATACAGGAGCATACCGTTGCCGGGCAACGAGCTCAGGCGCGCCTCGCTGCTGAATGAGCGCGCACCGATGTTATACCTCACCGGATACAGCGTGAAGGTGAGGGTCCGTCTCGGGGTGGGCCACTGCGCCAACGGGTCGAAGGTGGCAACGGTAGCCCCGTTGAAGAGGACGTCGGTCGTGGCGCCGGGCAGCTCGACCGTCACCGTCTGCGCGAGGCTGGTGGCGATCGTCCAGGGAGCATCGACGCTGTCTCGGCGCGCCACCATCTCAATACTCTCCTCACGCGCTGCCATCCCGACGCGAGGGGTGCTCGTGACGTCAAAGGTCGCTGTGAGCCTGTCGGGCGAGAGCGTCCCCTCAGACACTGTCAGAGACATATGAGTACCCGCCGAAACCCTGAAATCCTCACCCGCATCGCTCAGCATCCAATTGGGGTCCGTAGAATCTGCGAGACCATCCATCGCGGCTGCCTCGTCAACGTTTCCCTTTAGGATCGCATCGCAGTAGGCGTTCACCACGCTGGTCGCACCGGCCAGAGCCTGCGCGTCCAGTTCCCGGTTCGCCCGCTCAACGTGCGAGCGCCACGCGAACACCGAGGCGACCGCGCCGATCACAACAGCAACAACCACCATCGTTGAGAGCCAGTACCGCTTACGCGCAAAAAAACCGGCGGCGACGCAGACCAACGCAGCCGCGCGCGCACCACACGCGCGTACAGGCGGTGATAAAGCTTCTTCGCCGTCATAGCGCCTCTCTCACGTAGGAGCGAAAAACCTAACCGGATACTATCCTACCGCCCCCTCCTACATCACAACGGAGACCACGCGGCCAAAGAGCCTGCAGAGGAACGGTCTCCCCAAGTTCTCAGCCTGCACACCACAGCTGAACACCTACACCACTCCCTCGACACCTTCCGACAGCCGAAGCACCCTTGACCCATCATCTGAACATATGCTAGATTTTTGAAGACACTAGACTCAAGGGAGCATTCATGAGCGCCTACAACCCGTTTCTCCCCTACGACGACTCACGCGACGCAAAAGAAAGCACTACACACCACACCGTCGAGTTCGACACGCTTGTCCAGAAACTCAAGCGCGCCTACTGCGATGCCTATATGACTGCCTTAAGATTTGCTGTAAGCGGCGATAGCTACTTCAACCTCGATTGTAGCTACGGCCCCCACGAAATGAAGATTTCCGATGTTTCACGCCCCTCGGCGACCGGCGAAGGCGGAGGCATAAAATTAGAGCCCGAATGCAAAGGACGCGACTATATCGAGACATTTAACGGCCTTCGGGCAGAAGTCGACCAAACAATTCAACGCTATCGCAGTCTCCCATCAGGAAGCTCAATGCACGATACATGCTCGAAATGCGATTCATGGGCGCGGGCGCTGAGTCCCCACGAGGAAGACAACTTCGAAACAGTCGCCGGATGGATCGAAGCAACAAAAAGCACACTAAAAGACCAACACTCAAGTACCCTCGACCGCGTCTCAATCTCCATGGTTGGCAAAATACAGCCAGCACTCTCAATTCTCCAAGAGGCCACATTTGCACTCACTTCACTAATCTCAACAAATAGGCACGCCATCCTAACGGCGCGACGCGAGATACGAGATGCTATCACAGTAGCTACTAAAGCCTGCAACGACTACACAAAGTATCGAATTGTCGCTGCGATGAAAATTGCATCCACCGCGTTCAAGATTAACGCAAATGTTTCCGGCATCATGAAAGGCGACTTGCAGAGTATTGGCAATTCAATCGACATGGTACACGGTTGGCTCACGGTAGACGAGGAAATAGACTGGCTAAGCTATTACGCAATTATCACCCCATCAGCTATCATCTCACGGCTTGGCAAGGGACTCAAGAAAATTAACGACAACCTTACGAACGCAGAGAGAGCCATTAACGAGGGTTTCAAAACGATTTCATTGGAATTAAGTCATTGCGAAGAACAAGGACAACTACGTATCGACCAGCAGGATCACCGAATAATCCCATATTCCAATCCAATTAATTTCGATTGGCTACAACTCAAACGCGTTTACTCAGACCATCTACCCCAGACCGCTCTCACACTACGCGACGTGAAGACAAAAGCTTATTCTATTCACTGTTCTACTGCTTTCGCCCGTTCTAGTTCAATCGGCTTTGGCGCTTTAGGCGCATGGTCAGAGCTTCGCGACACAATCTATCTCATCCAAGACTGCATCGAGCGAGTTGCAGAATCCTGCGACGGGATCGCTTGTGGGCTACGCGACTTTGAGCAAGATATGAAGGCAACAGAAGCAGATTCAACCAACAGCCTATATAAGATTCGCACATCACTCAAAAAGTACACCACAACTTCTCCAAAGTTCCCGCCACTCCATTAGGGCAAACAGATATCATATTTTTTATTTCGAATACCGCATAATAGGCACAAATTGTGACACGACGAGCCACTAATACTCCCATTTCCGTAAACCCTACTACCCCTTTCGGAGTTTCCACATCAGGCAATTGGATTCAAATATCGCAGAGCCTACCAGTGGGTGGCCAATCGAGGCAACGACCGGCCACCAATACGCGGCGCAGGCGCTGGGTTGCCGCCGCCTCGTGTGTGGGCCTCGTGGCCGTCATCGCAGGAGGCGGATACTGGTCGAACTACGTGTACCTGTCTGACCTGACAGCCTTGGATGCGTGGAACCGTTACATGGACCTCATCAAAGACGGGAAGTACGACGAGGCACTGAAATACTCCCCGGACCTCCTGACCAATTTCGACGGGCGATACTCCACAGCGTTCCTCACAGACGCCGCGCACGCGCACGCACCCAGCACAGTCACCTTCGAAGGAGAAGTACTGTACGAGATTGGCCGTTACGACAGATCGACCTGGATCGACGGAACCACTCGATTCGACGACGGAACCACCTCTCGACGCCCCTTTACCACCTGTCTCGACAGCACGAGCAGGAGGAACGGTCGGCTCGGCATGTGGGAGATCGACGGGTCTTCGTTCGGCTCGACAGTCGACTCGATCGACACGGATGGCCTTCGCAGCATTCGCATCGGTGCTGTGTCGGTTGACAACCCACAGGGCTCCTACTACCTCTTTCCTGGCAGCTACCGCATGGAAGCCACCCCCAAGAACCCCGACTACTGGACAATCACATACAAGCGTCCCCTTGGCGACGGAGCGGGAGAACTACGCACCAAAACGCCGAGCTTGCCTTTCACGATTGAACCGAGTGACAAGCTGAAAAAGTGGATTCAAACGGAAAGCGAAGCCTTCGCGGCATCTTGCCGCACCGGCACGCCAGACCCCGCGCGACAACGCACCTGCGGAGCCCTCGCATTCTCCACTGAACCACTGGACCTGGTAAACGATCCACCCTTCATTGGTCCACTGGAGAATTCGCGCTTCACCCTCATAGTAGGAACAGGCCCCACCGACCCCAACGCCGGCAAGAAACTCCCCCGAGCGACCTCCTACGAATGCCGCATCGACTTCGCTTACGACGGTGCAACGCCAACGCTGGAGTGCACTCTGGATAAATGATTCATGATGTGTACACGAACCACGCCGACACGCGAGCGGAGCTACCAATGAACAACACACCACAGCGCAAACGCTGGGTTGCCGCCGCCTCGTGCGTGGGCCTCGTGGCCGTCATCGCAGGAGGGGGATACTTGTGGCACTCGACGCGCGTGCCAGACCTGACGCGGATCGAGGCGTGGAGCCGCTACATGGAACTCATTGAATCCGGGAAGTACGACGAGGCACTGTCGTATTCGCCCTACCTCCAGGACACCAGCAGGAATGGCAATCATATCGAATTCCTGTCCGACGCTGCGCACGCGCACGCACCCAGCATGGTATCCATCGAGTCAGTCGATATCAACTCCTACGCCATCGAGGGGCGTGTTTCCTTCGACGACGGCACAGAAGCCTTGGGCACGACCGTCACCGTGCTGTCGCAGAAGAACAAGGCCAACGGCAAGCTCGGTTGGTGGCACATTGACGCCCCATCCTTCGGACCAACAGTCACCCTCATGGAGTTAGACAACCTTCGCAGCGTGCGGGTCGGCGACGTATCGATCGATAACCCCCAAGGCTGGTACTACCTATTTCCCGGCAGCTACCGCATCGAAGCAGTCCCCCAGAACCCGGACTACTGGACAATCAAATACGAGCGCCCATTAACCGACGGCGCAGGAGAAATCCGCACCAACATCGCGATAAACCCCTTCACTATCGAAGCCAACGATACGCTCAAGGAATGGGTTCGTGTGCAAAGCGAAGCATTCGCGACATCTTGCCGAACTGGAACACCCAATGCCTCCAGAGAAGACGCCTGCGGCGCCCTAGCATTGAGTACTACACCGTTCGACCCTACCCAAGATCATCTTTCCGTCGACCTCGTACGAACAACATCTTTTGTCCTAGCTGTACCGACTGGCGAAACAGCTCCCACGGACGATATGTACACACCGAATAACGCCCGGTTTACGTGCACCATCGACTTCGCTTACGACGGTGCAACACCAACGCTGGAGTGCACTCTGGATAAATGATTCATGACGTGTAGACGAACATACGCCAGCACTCAGGGGCCACGCGCCCCTCACGCGAGGTAAACGCGCGCCTCCCACGGCTCGAGGACTGCCGGGACTCCCCGCCTGGCCTCGGGCAGGTCGCGGTTGGAAAGAAGCAGCTCGCCGGCCACCCCGGTCGCGGCCTCGCCCAGGGAGGCGGGCAGCGAGGACAGGTTAACCAGGACCGTCACCACGGCCTCGTCGAGGGTGCGCCGGTAGGCGAAGACGGCGGGCGAGGGGCAGGCGATGCGCTCGAAGGCACCGAGCGCGATGACGGGCAGGCCGTGGCGGATGTCCGCGAGCGCGCGATAGTAGGCGTACACGGAAGAGGGATCACCGACCTGGGAGGCGGCGTTGATCTCCCGATAGTTCGGGGTGACGCCAATCCACGGGTCCCCCTCCGTGAAGCCGGCGTGCTCGCTCGCGTCCCACTGGACGGGCGTGCGCGCGTTGTCGCGTCCGGTCGCGCGCATACCTGCCAGGACGGCCTCGGGGCTCTCCCCCGCCGCCACGGCCTCGCGATAGTAGCGCAGCGCCTCAACATCACGGAAATCGTCAAGGCCATGGAACGCCCCGTTGGTCATGCCGAGCTCCTCGCCCTGGTACACGTAGGGGGTGCCACGCAGCATGTGCAGGGCGGTGGCCAAGGCGGTCGCCGACTCGTAGCGGTGCGCCTCATCGCCGAAGCGGCTGACGGCGCGCGGCTGGTCATGATTATCCAGGTAGAGGCTATTCCACCCGACCTCGCCTTGGGCTTCCTGCCAGGCGCTCAGGCAGTCGGCGAGCTCGCCGGGGCGCAGCGGGCGCGGGTGGAACTTCCCCGCCTCGAGGCCGAGGTCGACGTGATCGAATTGGAACACCATGTCGAGCTCGCGCCTGGCCGGATCCGTGAACAACAGGACGTTGTCGCGGCGCACGCCCGGGCATTCCCCGACCGTCATAGTGCCGGCGCGACCGTCGAACACCTCGCGGCGCATCTCGGCCAGGTATTCGTGCAGGTGAGGGCCTTCGCTAAAGTGCGGGAATCCCTCGCCCCACGCGCGCCCCGGGTAGACGATCCCGTCGGGGAGGGCCGGATCCTTGGAGATCAGGTTGATGACGTCCATGCGGAAACCATCGACGCCCCGGTCGAGCCACCAGTTCATCATGTCGTACACGGCGGCGCGCACGTCGGGGTTGTCCCAGTTCAGGTCGGGTTGTTTCTTGTGGAAGAGGTGCAGGTAGTACTGGCCCGTGGCCTCGTCGCATTCCCAGGCGGAGCCGGAGAAGAAGGATCCCCAGTTGTTAGGCTGGGCGCCCTCCTCGCCGCCGACGCGCCCGGGGCGGGGGTCGCGCCAGATGTACCAGTCGCGCTTGGGGTTGTCCCGGGAGGACCGGGACTGGCGGAACCAGGGGTGCTCGTCGGAGGTGTGGTTGACGACCAGGTCCATGACGAGGCGCATTCCCCGCTCGTGGATGCCCTCCAGGAGGCGCTCGAAGTCCTCAAGCGTGCCGAACATGGGGTCGATGTCGTAGTAGTCGGCGATGTCGTAGCCGTTGTCGGCCTGCGGGGAGGCGTATATGGGCGAGAGCCACAGGACGTCCACTCCGAGACCCTTCAGGTAGTCGAGTTTGGAGCGGATTCCCACCAGGTCTCCGTATCCGTCGCAGTCGGAGTCCTTGAAGGAGCGCGGGTAGACCTGGTAGACGACGGCGCCCTTCCACCACTCGTCGGGGCCGAGGCCGTTGCCCGCCGGATGGAGCGCGTCGTGACGGAAGAACATGAAACACCTGCGATTCGTTGAGGTCGGGCGCTCAGCGCCCGTGCTGTTAAGGGTAGACTACCGCTTTGTGCCGGTACCGCGCCCGGCGCGGCCGCAGACCCGTTCCGAGGACAGTGTTGCCGACCCGGATCCGTCGGCTGGCAGGCGCCTCGAGGCGACTGTGACTACGTGGGAACGCGATGCGCGGCGGAAAGCCGCCGAGGCACAGGTAGAGCCGGGCAGCGGGCGCGGCCCGCGCAAACAACGCCGGGCGCAAGAGGGCGGGCCGGAACCCTCCGGGTCCGGCCCGCCCTCACTGCTCGGCGAGGAGGTCAGTAATGCACGACCACCGTGTCGCCCATGTCGGTCCAGTCGTAGATGAACTTGGCGGCGTCGACGGGCATGTTCACGCAGCCGTGGGAGCCGCCGTAGCCGCTCCAGCCGAAGGAGGAACGCCAGGGCGCGCCGTGCATCGCGTAGGAGCCGGTGAAGTAGGTGACCCACGGGACGCCTTCGGTCACGTACTTGCTGCCGTCGGCGTTCTCGCCGCGCATGGTCTGCACGTCGTACTTGAGGTACACGTGGAAGGTGCCGGTGACGGTGGGCGTGTTCGGGGCGCCGGGGACCATGTAGAAGGGGCCTCCCGCGACCTTGCCACCGACGTAGGCGGTGACGGAGTTATCGGACAGGTCGATGTCGACCCACTTCTCGCCCTCGGCGGCCTTGTAGACGAGGTTCTCGACGCCCTCGGCGACCGGTTTGGTTTCGGAGCCGGGCTCGACGTCGTCGTAGTGGAACAGGCCCTCGTAGGCGGTGCCGCCGGTCATGGCAGCGACGACGCCCTTAGTGACCTCCTCGGTGTTGTTGGTCTTGAGGCCCTTCTTGCCCTCTCGCGCGGTGGTCAAAACGTTGCCGGAGGAGTCGACGTTGTCGACGCGGTTCTCGGGCTTGACGTCGGTCTTCTCGGCCAGCGCGTTGACCCAGTCCGCGACCTTAACGACGTTGATGCTCGGATCGTCGAGGCTTCCGTCGTCCTTGGTGAGGAACTCGATCCACTGAACCTTGTCGGAGCGGTCCGCGGTGAAGGTGTCGATGCCGTCCGAGATCTCGATGGCGGTGTCGAGCAGCGCGTTGGCCTTGCCGGCGGCGGCCTCGGCGTCTTCGGTGGTGATGGAGGGCTCCATCTGCGAGACGGAGACTTCCTGCGAGACGGAGGTCAGGGTGGCACCCGCCTGCTTGACGGCGGCGGCGACCTCGTCGGGGGAGACTCCGTTGCCGGTCTGCGAGGGAGTGACGGTGAAGGATTCGCCGTCGGGGGCGACGACGACCTGTGCGTCCTTCATTTCCGAGGTCAGAGTGGAGTTCACGGTCGCGGCGAGCTTCTTGATGGAGTCCTCGCTGACGGTCGTCACGGGTTCCACGTGTCGCTCGGAGAACAGGGCGCCCACGAAGGAGGGAAGCGAGGAGGATCCCTTCATGGCCTCGTCGGCGGTCGCGTCGGCGTCCACCGAGACGCCGGCCTCGTTGAGCGAGGCCGTGGTGGCCTTGCCCTCGACGGTGAGCGTCACGTTCGTGGAGTCGGCTTGCGAGACGACGGCGGAGACGACCTGGTCGCGGGTCATGCCGTCAACGGCGATTCCGGCGACCGTTGTCCCGGGGAGAACGCGACCGGAGTAGTTGGCCGCGTAGACGACGACGGCACAGACGACGAGGAGGACGAGGGTGCTAACGACACCGATCGCCCATCTGACTGGAATGGATAGATTCTTGAGCATCGTCGCCATACTATAGCCTCGCGCACCCCTGTGGTAGTAGACGATTGAATTTTCAGCTGCGTTGTGCGCCACACGACAATGACCGGAATATCAAGACTTCCTCCCCAAACGTGACCATTGCCGCGAAGCGGCCGCGCCACCAGCGCGAACGCGAGCAACTATCCTTGTTGTATAAGCGCTTGCTATCGAACTCGGGAGGCTCATCATGGCTGCGCCGCGAATTCTTGTCGTACCTGGCGGCACGTCGATCAGTGCCGTCGCGCTGGCTAACGCATCAATCCACAAGCTCGTGGAGCTTCACGAGGAGCGCAGCGCCGACCCGAATCACCCCGCGCCGCACACCGTCGTCTTCCTGCGCGACCCCGCCTCGGTCCCCCCGGCGACGCTGCGAGGCTCCTCCGCAACTCCCGAGGAGGCCTTCCCCCCGGAGGACTACCCCGGCCTCGCCGATCGCATCGCCGGCGACCCCCACTTCTTCGACGGCGTTGACCTCGTCATCGCGACGTCGGGGTCCAGCGCGGGCAAGCCGCGCCTCGTCGGCCTGTCGATTGAGGCTCTCGTCGCCTCCGCGAAGGCCACCGACCTGGTGCTTGAGGGCCCGGGAAGGTGGATTCTCGCTCTCCCGACGCATCACATCGCGGGCGCGATGATCCTGGTGCGCGCCGCCGTCGCCGAGACCAACCCGCAGGTCGTGGACACGACGGACGGTTTCGACCCGCGCGACCTGATTCCCGCGATCCAGGGTGTGACGCAGGATGAGATGCCCGGCTACCTCTCGCTCGTGCCCACCCAGCTGGTGCAGTGCCTCGACGCCGACGACGAGGTCATGGACGCGCTTCGCTCCCTGTCGGCGATCCTCGTTGGGGGGGCCGCGATCAGCCAGAATCTGCTCCAGCGCGCCCGTGACGCCGGTTTGAAGGTGCGCACCACCTACGGCATGACGGAGACTTCGGGGGGATGCGTCTACGACGGGGAACCGATGCCCGGCGTCACGGTGCGCGCGGTCGATTGGGACGGTCGCACCCGGCTGGCGTTCAACGGTCCGACGCTGATGACGTGCTACCTGGATGCGGAGAGCCCCTTCTTCGAGGAGGGCGGCCACCGCTGGCTGCTCTCGGGCGACCTCGGTATCATCCGCGCGTCAGGAAAGGTCGAGGTGAGCGGGCGCGCGGACGACGTCATTATCTCGGGCGGCCTGTCCATCGCGCCGGCCCCCCTGCGCCGCGCGGCGCGCTCCTACGAGGGCATCTCGGACGCCTGGATCTTGGGTACGCCCGACGCGAAGTGGGGGCAGATCGTCACCGCGCTGGTCGTTCCCCACCAGATGCCTCAGGATTCCTTCGAGATGGCGCGGCTGGGTTCCGCCGTTCGCGAGCATGCGGCAGCGCGTATCGGTCGCGCTCAGGCCCCTCGCCGCGTGGTAGCCGTGGAGGCGCTCCCCTACCTGGGGTACGACAAGATCGACCGGGGCGCCGCCGCCGAGGCCGCGAGCGCCACCGTGGGCACCGTGAGGGAGTGGGTGCGCTAGCCCGCTTCCCGTCGGCGACCATCCTGCATCTACACTGGTGGCCATGGCTACCGTGACGGATTGGATTGAAGGCGCTCGCCCGCGCACCCTGCCCGCTGCAGCCGCGCCCGTGATCGTCGGGTCGGCGGCCGCGCATTACCTGGGAGGGTTCGATGCGGGGCGGGCGTGCCTCGCCCTCGTGGTCGCGTTGGCCCTGCAGGTGGGGGTCAATTACGCG
>ERZ772874.907-NODE-907-length-15857-cov-13.513669_pt1 | contig 15857 bp, 16 predicted proteins | sample MGYA00580586_ERZ772874 | MGnify/ENA primary metagenome ERZ772874 (study PRJEB29015, sample SAMEA2737952) | human oral metagenome | biome: human oral; feature: human-associated habitat; material: dental | place: China | collected 2154 ... | reverse complement strand
GTTCGTGAAAACATGATGTTCTACGGCGGTCTCTATGGTCTACCGCGGGAGGAGCGGCGCGCGCGCTCCGCGGAGGTGATCGCACGGATGCAGCTCACGGACCGCGCCGACGTGCTCGCGGGCGGCCTCTCGGGCGGGCAGAAGCAGCGCCTCGCGCTCGGCTGCGCGATTCTTCACCGTCCCGCGCTCCTCGTGCTCGACGAGCCGACCTCCGCCGTTGACCCGACCTCGCGGCGGCTCTTTTGGAACCTGCTCTCGGAGATGGCGGGCACGGAGCGGACGACGATCTTTGTCACGACGCATTTTATGGATGAGGCGGAGCACTGCGATGAGATTGCCTTCCTGCAGCGCGGCAGGAAGATCGCCTCCGGTTCGCCGTCTGCGCTCAAGGAGGAGCTGCCCGCGCGGCTCTACGTCCTGCCGCAGGACAGTGCGGAGGAGGGGGAGGCGGCGCTGCGGGCGGCGGGTGTGCCCTGCGACGAAGTCTATGTGTTCGGACGGCAGGTGCGTGCGCTCGTTCCGCGGGAGACTGTGCTGCCGGAGCAGCTGCACGCGGCACCGTGGGAGCTCACGATGGAGGACGTCTTTATCTATTACGACCGGCGGCAGAGGGGGGCGCAGGAATGATGCGCATTCTCGCACTGCTCGCAAAGGAGCTCATTCAGATGCGGCGCGACCCGATGACGATCGGCGTGACTTTCCTCCTGCCCGTCATCTATCTCGTCGTGTTCGGCTTTGCCATCCGTACGGACGTGCGGCACCAGTCCACGGTCGTGTTCGATCAGTCGCGGAGCGAGGAGAGCCGCAGCTTCCTTGCGGCGATGACGGCGAGCGGCTATTTCGACCTGCGCTATATCGCGTGGAGCTACGACGAGCTGAACGAGCGGATCGAGCGCGGCGATGCAAAGATCGGCGTCGTCTTCCCGCCCGATCTCGTGCAGGAGGCGAATGCCGGACGCGCCGTGCCGATCCAGATGATCGTCGACGCCTCGGACTCCATTGCCTCGACCTCCGCCATCGCGGCGGCAACCGGGCTCGGAATGCAGGTCCGTCCCACGGCCGCACACGGCGCATCTGCCGCGGCGCCGGCCTATGACGTGCGCATCCGCGCGTGGTACAACCCCGACGCCGTCACCTCGTACTACATGCTGCCCGCGCTCATGGGCATCATTCTCTCGATCACCATGGTGGTCATGGTCTCCATGTCCATCGTGCGCGAGCGTGAGGCGGGCACACTCGAGCAGCTTCTTGTAACGCCGCTGCATGTATGGGAACTGCTCATCGGCAAGATCCTGCCCTACATCATCCTCGGCTACATCCAGACGACGATCTGCGTCCTCATCGCCCTCGCGGTCTTCGGCGTGCCCCTGCGCGGGAGCATCCTGCTCCTCTACGGACTCACGACCCTCTTCCTCCTCGCCTCGCTCACGATGGGGCTCATGATCGCATCGCTCGCACAGAACCAGCTGCAGGCGGGGCTCATGAGCATCGCGACCCTCCTGCCGGGCTTCCTCCTCTCGGGCTTCATGTTCCCGCGCGAGGCCATGCCCGTATTCTTTCAATACCTCAGCCTTGCCATCCCCATGACGCACTACATCGAGATCCTGCGCATGATCTTCCTCAAGGGCGGCGGCATCACGGCGCTCTATCAGCAGACCGCCTTTCTCGCCCTCTTTATCCTCGTCTTCTTCGGCACCGCTGTGCGGAAATTCAAGCGGTCGGTGATATAAAAAGACCCTTGAACACGATGTGCTCAAAGGCGAAAATATGTTTGTGCTTTAGATTCGACTGTGCTATCATATCATTGAAACGTCCTGGGCGGGAGCACAATCCCGCGGCGGTGTCTTTCCCCCGAAAGGGGGTGAGCGGATATGTCTGAAATCGGTGCGATTCTGTTGTTGGTCGCTGCCACAGGCTATATTTTAGCAATACAAAAAAAGTAACCGCCCAGCTTTTGACCGAGTGAGCGGTTATTCGAAAGAATATTAAGCAACCTTGGAAAGATGCCGTCAAGGACGTTTCTTTCTATGCTTATTATAACAGCTCACCTGCCCCGATGCAAGCGGATTTTTTCTTTACAGCACCGCGATCAGCCGCTCGACATCCGCCTCCTGCGTTGCCCAGCTGGTCGCGATGCGCATGACGGTCTCATCCTCGCCGCGCTTTTCCCAAAACCCCATGACGACGTGTTCGGAGAGATGATTGAGCTGCGCGCGGTCGAGCGCGAGGAAGATTTGGTTCGTCGGCGCGTCTGAGGCGAGGCGGTAGCCCTTTTCGAGGAGCGCCGCGCGGATGCGGTCGGCCGCTGCGATGGCGTGCGCGCCGCCGCGCTCATAGAGTCCGTCCGTGAAGAGAGTGTCGAACTGGATGCCGAGCACGCGGCCCTTTGCGAGAAGCGCGCCGTTCTGCTTGATGATGGTGAAGAAATGCGGCACCGTGTCCGGTCGCGGGAAGACGACCGCCTCGCCGAAGAGCGCCCCGCATTTCGTCCCGCCGATGGAGAACACATCGCAGAGATGTGCGATGACGGTGAGGGTCACGTCATTTGCCGGGCAGCCGAGTGCATAGGCGAGGCGTGCGCCGTCGAGGAAGAGCGGGATCTTGTTCGCGCGGCAGACGGCGCTGATGACCTCCAGTTCGTTGCGCGTGTAGAGCGTCCCGTACTCCGTCGGCTGCGAGAGGTAGACCATCCCGGGGCGCACCATATGATCGCGGTTCGCATCCTCGTGAAAGGTGCGCAGGCATCTCTCGACGGCACGCGCTGTGAGTTTGCCGTCTGCGTGCGGCAGGGCGAGCACCTTGTGCCCGCCCGCCTCGACCGCACCCGCCTCGTGCACGGTGATATGGCCGGAGTCTGCCGCGATGACGCCCTCATAGGGGTGCAGGAGCGCCGAGATCACCGTCCGGTTCGTCTGTGTGCCGCCCGTGAGGAAGTGTACCTCCGCATGCGGTGCCCGGCATGCCGCACGGATCTTTTCCCGCGCTGCATCGGAGTATATGTCGAGGCCGTAGCCCGCCGTCTGCTCCAGATTCGTCTGTGCGAGCCGCTGCAGAATCTCCGGATGCGCGCCCTCCATATAGTCCGAGGCAAAGGACAGCCGTTCGTTCATGAATCCCATCTCTCTTTCCTTATATTCTTTTCATTTCTTACATTGTAATGGTAAGTTGTTAGAATTCAACTAAAATTACAGAATTTTGTTAAGTGCTTGGATTTTTCTCCGATAGTATGAGTAAGGACAGCGATACGAAGCAGGATGCGCGAAAGGAGGAACAACGAATGGATCTGGAAAAAATCTACGGCAGCCGCGGTGTTACCGCAGCGCTGCGTGCACAGCATGCATCCTCGGAGAAAGAGGAGACCTCTGATGCGTTCGTGCGGATCCTGCAGAATCTGCGTGAGTCGAAACCGGCGAACAGCCGCGACCATTCCGATGCAGAGGGAGATACCATCGTCACGCGCGTACTTGCGGACGGATCGGTCATCGTGCGGGTCTACAAAGGAACGAAGCTCATCTCCGAGACGATGACGCGCGGCGCGAATCCCGAGGCGGGCAAGGAGATCATCATCGAGCGGACAGAGAAGCTGAAGCTCGATTCCATAGGCGAGACGCAGAACCCGCTGCTCGCGTCGAAGGCGGCGCAGAGCTCGATCGGCACGGCGGCGCTCGTGAGCACTATGCTGTAACGATGAAATAGAGTCGGCAGCCAAAAAGACCTCTCAAACTGTGGATGGAGTGAGAGGTCTTTTTGTATGTGCAGGGAAGCACGGAGCAAGCGTTCCTCTAAGAAAAATGTTAAGGGCGGGCATATTCTTCCGATAGTAAAGGTAAGGACAGCAATCCTATGCAGGAGGCGCGAAGGGAGGGAATGAAATGGAACTCGAGAAAATCTTTGGCGCGCCGATTCAACGTACGGATGCGTCTGTGCGGCGCACCGTCACTGCGAAGGAGGATACCTCTGACACCTTTGCGCGCGTGCTGCAGAACTTCAAAGAGATGAAGGCGGCAGAGGCACGCGACTGGGCGGAGAAGGTGGGCGACACCGTCATCACGCGCACCCTCGCGGACGGTACGGTCATCACACAGATCTACCAGGGGACGAAACTCGTCTCCCAGATCGTGACGCGCGGCTCGCATCCTGAGCAGGGCAAGGCGCTCGTCTCCGAAACCATCGAGAAGATGAAGCGGCAGGCACATGAGCAGAGCGCGGACCCGCTGCTTGCGGCACGCGCGGTGCAGAGCTCCGCGGCGACTGCCGCAGCCGTATCTGCGATGCTGTAAAGGATTCATCACAGGAAAAAACCTCCGAGGTCGGCAGAAATGCCGTTCTCGGAGGTTTTTTGTGTACAATGCAATGGATCCGATTGTGTGATCAGGATGAAATTCGGAACGCTGCTTCCTTGATCAGCGCCGGTTACAGACGATCCTTCTCGTATTGGTGCGTGCGCACCTCGTCGTACGCGGGTGCGATGACGACATTGCCCTTCGTGTCGATAAAGCCCCACTTGTCGCCGATCTTTGCGGGGGCAAGTCCCGAGATGAACATGCCGATATCCGTGATCGTGCTTGGGAGGAGGAAGGGGACGCGCCCCGTCTTGTCGATGAAGAAGCTCTTTGAGCCCTGCCGCACGGCGGCGATTCCATCGGTAAAGTCGTGCACCTCATCGTACTTTGGTGCAATCACCATTGCGCCGTCACGACCGACAAAGCCCCACTTGTCACCGTCCTGCACTGCCGCGAGGTCGTCATAGAAGAAGTGAATGCCCTTGTACTTCGGTTCGATGACGTAGGCGCCCTTCCGATCGACGATGCCCCATTTGTTCTTCACGCGGACGAGCGCGACACCGTTCATGAAGGTGGAGTTGTAATCGTTTTTGGCCGAGACAACCTCCGCGCCCGTGCGGTCGATGTAGCCGCGCTTGATCTTTTCATCGTCCAGCATTACCGGATCATACATAATATGGCCCGCAGTCGCCGCCGCGATACTGAGAACCGCGCCGATGAAGTTCGTCGACTTCACCTCGCGGCGCACTTCGGCGAGACCGTTTTCAAACGGATCGACATCCTCATAGCGCGTCTCGATCACCTTCTTGCCGGTCTTATCGATGAACGCCCAGTACTTCTTTTCCTTTACCATCGCGAGCCCTTCGGAAAAGCCGCGGATGGATTTGGCACGGATCTGCAGCGGGATGACCACACTGCCCGTCTTGTCGATAAAGCCCCATTTGCCGTCCGACATAACGGGAGCAAGCCCTTCCTGAAAGTTTTGCGCAAGCTCATAGGCAGAGGGAATGACCTCTGCGCCTGTTGTGTCAATGTAGCCGAACTGCTTCTTTTCCGCTGCTGCTGCCGCAAGCCCCTCGGAGAAGGGCTGCGCAAAGGGGTATGTATCGCCCGTCAGCAAGCTGCCGTCCTGCCGATAAAAAACGTATTTCTTATCCTTTCGCTGCACACGGGAAATACCATCGTTGAAGGGACTGATGTTGAGGTATTCGGCCGGCAGGATCAGTTTGCCTGCCGTGTTGTATGCGCCGTAATTGTTCTTTGCATCCTGCACGACGATCATATCATTGCTGAGCGGCTGTATGGTCTTGTAGGCGACGGGGACGATGACCGTACCGTCGAGGCGCACGATGCCCCAGCTCTTTCCCTGGCGGACGGCGACCGCGTCGGCAGAGTAGGAGGCAATCTCATCGTACTCCGCTGGGATGACGAGGGTACCCGAGGGGTTGACTGCACCCCACTTCTTGCCCTCGCGGACAATGGCAAACGGCGCGGAGGCGTTGGCCCCGGCGACCTGCGCCTCTGCGACGGGCAGCGAGATTCCCTGTCCCGTATTTCCCAAAAGCAGGAAGACAGCGGATAATACAGCGGCGAGAACGCCGCGCAGCCAGAGGTTTTTACGTGTGTTCATTCCGACAACATCTCCTTTGACGATCTGCAGAGCAGAAAGGTGAAACTCTATTCAGTATAGATATTCGCGGGAAAAAGCGATATTCCTGTTTGCCCTCAGCAATTTCCGCGGTGTACATGGCGCAGATGGCGGCGGGCGATTTCTGCGAGGCGGTCGATGGCTGCGACGGGCGTCGGCGGCGTGCTTACGCGGTGACGCGGGAAATAGCGGCTGATGTGCAGAGGAATCTCGGGGGAGAGGGAGGCGAGCCAGCGCGCCTCGGCATCCATGTCAGCCGCGCTGTCGTTCCTGCCGGGGATGATGAGGGTCGTCACCTCGACGTGTACGCCGTGCGTGACGGCATGTTCGATCGTCTCCCGGACCGTCCCGAGATCGCCGCCGACCCAGCGGTAGAAATCCTCCTGCCAGCCCTTCAGATCGATGTTCATCGCATCGACGTGCGGCAGGAGACGCGCGCGCGGCGCGGCGCAGATCGTGCCGTTCGTGACGAGGACGACCGCAAGATTCGCCGCGTGCAGGAGAGGGGCTGCGTCCATGATGTACTCGAAGCTCAGCAACGGCTCGTTGTAGGTGAATGCGACGCCGATGTTGCCGGGTGTGCGGCGGCTGAGTTCCTCGGCGAGCGCGGCAAGGCGTGCAGGTGTGATGTCCTCCGTCGCAGCCGATGCGTCTGCCATTGCAATGGAGGCATTCTGACAGAATGGACAGGCAAGATTGCAGCCGAAACTGCCGACGGAGAGGATGAAGCTGCCGGGGTGAAAGTGGTACAGCGGCTTCTTCTCGATCGGGTCGAGCGCGAGCGAGGTAAAGCGGCCGTAGTTCAGCGGGCGGATCGTGCCTGCGCGGTTCTCGCGCGTGCGGCAGAATCCCGTCTCGCCCGGGTGCAGGCGGCAGGCATGGGGGCAGAGACCGCAGACGGCGCGGTCATCTCCGCTGCGCAGGGAGATCTGCGCGGAATCATCTCTATATGCGGCTGCGGCGCTCATCTCAGCAGTGCCGTTCGACGGTAAAGCGCCAGATGCGGATCGGCGCATCGGCGGGGATTCCTCCCTTTTGACGTGCAATGCGCAGCTGCTCCTCGACCGTATTCACGCCGTCGAGGTCGGGCAGGAGCAGACCCTTGCGTGCGCGGTACTCGACGATGACGCCGTAGCGCTTTGCGTCGAGATCGTCTGCGCCGCTGACCAGCTCCGGCTCCGTGAGCACATCGACGCTGTACACGAGGGCGGGCAGCTCCTCCTCCTGTACGGGCGGGAACCGCGGGTCGCGCAGAGCGGCGCTTGCGGCATTCTGCAGGATCTCTGCAGCGATGTTCTTTGCCGTCGGTTCGAACGTTCCGATGCAGCCGCGCAGCGCGCCGTCCTTTTTCAGCGAGACGAAGACACCGGCGCGCTCCATCATCTCAGGCGGGAGTTCGGATGGGAGCGGGGCGGGCTCTCCCGCGGTGACAATCGCCTCGACGGCACTGCGCGCGAGCCGCACAAAGTCGTCCTCGGCGGCGCGCCGCTCCTCCATCGCACGCTGCTCGAGCATCTCGTAGCGTTCGGCAAAGCTGCGGCGCGGGTCCTCGCGCGTCACCCGCAGCGAGACGACACCGTAGCCGACGCCGAACGGTCCCTGGTAGGAGAGCTTCTTGATCTTCAGCGCCTTCGCATCGAGCACGCCCGCCATCATCCAGAACGTGCGCAGACCGCATTCCGCCGCCGGCTGATAGAGCGCGGGATCCATGCGCAGGAGCTTCAGGAAGTCGCCCTCCTCGAGGTGCTTCATGCATGCCTTGTCAAAGCGCGGCCCCTCCGGTGCAAATCCATAGGGACCCTCGGGTGTGAGTTTGTGCGAGAGGTCGCCGCTCGCGATGAAGACGGCGCGCCGTCCGAGCGTTTCCGCGGCGCGCGCGATGCATTTGCCGAAATTGTAGTGTGCGAGCGGGGAGAGCCCGGAGATGCCGACGCGCACGAGGCGGAACTCCCGCGTATGTGCGTGCAGGAAGCGGAGCGGAATCATGACGCCGTGATCGAGCGCGGCGTTGCGTCCCCCGACGGGACCCGCAGCGATGCCTTCGGCTCCTGCCTCCATCTCGATCTCCTTGGCGAGCACCGGGTCATAGTGCGCCTCGACCGTGACCTCCAGCGCGCCGAACTGCGCAAAGCTGCCCGACGCCTCCTCGCCCGGCGCGATGTGAAAGTAGTCGGCGTACATGACCGTGTGCGGACTCGCGACGATCACCGTATCGGGCTGCAGCTCCGCGGCCTCCTTCATCGCGCGCTCATAGGCATTCACGGTCAGCTGTATTTTTCTCTCCTCGCCTTTCCCGATCTCCGGCAGGATCAGCGGCGGATGGGGAACGGCGTAGGCTGCCAATATGGACATGAGACTCCTCCTCTCGATATATCTCTATTATGTATTCGCTGTACGGCGCGAAGCTCCTGCAAAAATGGATTGATTCTGCGGCGGCAAAAGGCCGCGTGATGAACGCGGTGCATGATAAGAAGCTGCGCAATGTGTATGATATCCTGCTCCAGGCGGCGGTGTTCTCGGATGTCGGGGCGACGGTTGCCGAGATTGCGGAGGCTCTTGATCAGACAGAGACAACGGTCTATGCAAAGCTGAAATCGATTCCTGAAGAGCATATGATTCAGCATCGGAGCAGCCGTCCGTATCACTACATGCTGTGTTTGGACGCATTTGCTTGATGCACAGACGAAACGAGTATGAACTTCATAGAAAAATGGGGCGAATGCTTTGCGCATCCGCCCCATTTCTATGGCAGAGCAGAGTTCTGGGTGTATGAGAAGCTACGCCGCACCCCAGAGGACAGCGATTACAAGGGTGGGGAGAAAATTTGCGACGCGGATGTACGGCAGGCCGAAGAGGTTCGTGCCGACGCAGAAGATGAGGATACTGCCGACGTAGCTGAGGTTCTGGAGCGCGGCGGGGGTCATGATCGGCTCGATCGCGCCGGCGGCGAGGAAGATCGCCCCCTCGAAGATGCCGACCGAGAGCGCGGAGAAAATGCAGCCCCGCCCGAGTGCCGCAGTGAGCAGCATGACGACGATGCCGTCGAGGACGCTCTTGGCGAAGAGGATGGACGGGTCGGCAAGCAGGCGGTCGCTCACCGCGCCGATGACGGCCATCGCGCCGACGCAGAGGGTCAGCGACGCGCTGACAAACCCGTCGATGAAATGCGCATCGCCGCTGCTGCCCGAGACGCGTTTCAGCCATGCGCCGAACGCCGTCATGCGGTCCTCGATGTTGAGGATTTCGCCGATGATTGCACCGCCGATGAGACTGGCGAGCATCATGTTGACGCCGACGAAGACGAGCTGCCCGTCCGCCCCGATCCGGAGCATCTCGCGCAGCGCTCCGCCGAGACCGAGGAAGATCACGCAGAGGCCGCAGGCGCTCATGATCGTCTTTTGAAAGCGCTCGGTGATGAGGCGGCCGCAGCCGAGCCCCAAGATTCCTCCGAGCATGACGGCGGCTACGTTCGCAAGAATTCCGATGCCCGGCATGACCTTCACAACCTCTCTCTGTCCGTTTTGATCCGATGGCTCATTGTACTGCATTTTGACGTGCGTGTAAAATAAAATGCGGATCATTCATGTATACATGGACTTTTCATGCTTTATCATGGTAAAATACCCGCATATTTTCATTTTTGAAAATTTTATCTTAATTGGAGGTATGGATATGGAATCATTTCTCCCCATGCTGAACGCGGTCGACTCGTTCCTCTGGGGCGTGCCGCTCATCACGCTGCTCGTCGGGACGGGCATCCTGCTGACCATCCGGCTCTCGCTTATCCAGGTCGTGCATCTGCCGCGTGCACTCGAGCTGATCCTGCGCGCAAAGAATCACGGCGAAGGCGACATCTCGAGCTTTAAAGCGCTGTGCGTCGCGCTTGCCGCGACGATCGGCACGGGCAACATCGTCGGCGTTGCGACCGCAGTCAAGGTCGGCGGCCCCGGCGCGATCTTCTGGATGTGGATGGCGGCGTTCTTCGGCATGGCGACGAAGTATGCGGAGGGGCTGCTCGCGGTGAAATACCGCACGACGGACGAGCGCGGCGAGATCGCGGGCGGCCCGATGTACTACATCCGGCACGGAATGGGGGAGAAATATCGTCCGCTTGCGACGTTCTTCGCAGCGGCGACGGTACTCGTTGCGTTCTTCGGCATCGGCACGTTCCCGCAGGTCAATGCCATCGTCGACTCGGTGGAGCTGTCCTTCGGCGTTCCGCGCATCGCAACCGACCTCGTACTCACGGCGCTCATCGCGGCGATCACGATCGGCGGGCTGAGGAGCATCGCTCACGTTTCCGCGCGCATCATTCCCTTTATGGCCGTACTCTACATTGTCATCTGTGCGGGGATCATCCTCATGCACCTCTCCGAGATCCCTGCGGCGATCGCGCTCATCCTGGACAGTGCATTCACGGGCACAGCGGCGGCGGGCGGATTTGCCGGCTCGACCGTGATGATGGCGATGAAGAACGGCATTGCGCGCGGCGTGTTCTCGAACGAGTCGGGTCTCGGCTCTGCGCCGATCGCGGCGGCGGCGGCAAAGACGAAGGAGCCGGCCGAGCAGGGACTCATCTCCATGACGGGGACATTCATCGACACGATCATCATCTGCTCCATGACAGGGCTGGTGCTCGTCCTCACGGGTGCATGGCACGGCGACGCGGCGGGCGCGGCGATGACGGGCGCGGCGTTTACGAGCCTCTACGGCTCGCTCGGCGGAGCATTGCTCACCGTCTCGCTCGCGCTGTTTGCCTTTACGACCATCCTCGGCTGGAATTACTACGGCGAGCGCGCCGTGCTGTATCTGGCGGGCATGCGCGCGATCCTGCCGTACCGGCTCGTGTTCATTGCGCTCATCGCATGCGGCGCGTTCCTGAAGCTCGAGGCGATCTGGGTACTCGCGGATATCGTCAACGGCCTCATGGCCATCCCGAACCTCATCGCCCTCATCGCGCTCTCGGGCATCGTGGTGCGTGAGACGCGGACATATCTGGAGAAGATGAAAAAGTAGGGCACTTCCAACGGTCAAACAAACCTCTCCTTTTCGATCTTTGCAGCAGTTACTTCTATGGAAGGAAAACCTGTAAGATCGGAAAGGAGAATTTTTATGCGAAACTATCTGCCGCGCGTGGACTGGATGGTCGGGACAGGGCTCGTCGTCGTTGCGATCCTGTCCGTCTTCTATGGGAGCGCGGAGCTGACGAGCAATATCGCCTCGGGGCTGATCGGCTTTCTCGGGCGTACGGTCATGATGCGGGGCGAGAAGGAGGCGCCGCGATGAGCGCGGTGCTGCCCGCATCGGCCATGCGGCGCGTGACCTGCACGGAACTAAAAAACCTTGCCGCGGCATACCGCCCCGCCCTCTATTATGCCGCTGCGCAGTGCGCGCGTGAGACGAAGATATACCTCCACTGGACAGCGGGGCACTACGGGCAGTTCTTCGCGGACTATCATGTCCAGATCGACGCGGACGGTACGCTCTATGTGATCGGCGATGGTGCGCTCGATGCGCTGCTCGCCGCGACCTATCGGCGCAACAGCGGGAGTGTGAGCGTTTCCGTTCTCGGAGCCTGTGGTGCAACGACGGAACATCTCGGCGCGGAGCCGCCGACGGCCGCGCAGATCGAGGCCATGGCGATGGCGGTGACGGCGCTTGCGGACGGCCTCTGGCTGACGATCGACAATGCGCGCATCCTGACGCACGGCGAGGCGGCCGACAACGAGGACGGCGTGCGCGCCCATGCCCCCTACGACCCGCGCTCGACATGCGAGCGATGGGACCTCGAGTACCTCGGCACGCACGAGAGCCCCGCCTTTCGCCCCTGGGCAGAGGACGGCACGCGCGGCGGCGATGTGCTCCGAGGAAAGTCACAGTGGTATCGGGAGCACAAATAGACTGTCCTGCCAGGGCAGAGAGGATCCTCATATACGATCACGGTATCCCACAAATTCCTATCGATTCGATAAAAATGACCGTCAGTCATATAACGTCAGCAAATATGACCGGCGGTCATTTTATTGGAGAAATCAAGGGATTATCATGGAACAAACAAAACACAGGTATTCCTTCCTCGTCATACTGAGCGCATGTATGGCGTTCGCCTCACGCTCAATGGACCTCTGCCTGCCCTCTCTGCTCGATCCCTTTCTGGCTGCGGGCGACGCGATGAACTGACGCCGTGTCCTCCCGTCATTTTATGCAGCCATAAAAATTAGCAGTAAGTCCTAACAGAACTTAAATTCATCTTATATCCATTTCCCATATGCGCATCGTATTCTGTCCCCAGAAACAGCGACAGGTTGACGGCAGCGCCGTCTGAAAGGATGCGATCCGCATGATGACAACAAAGATGATGAAGAGGACTGCTATGGCAGCGCTGGTCGGCGTCATGAGCTACGGCGCTGCAGGTGCGGCTGAGGTCTCTGCGAGTGCGCTCAGCGTGCCGGAGCAGCGCGCATCGTACACGAGCTTTGACGGACGCGATGATGTCCAGCAGCTCGCGTGGAAGAGCCGCCGTGATCGTGACCGCCGCGATCGGGAGCGTTGGGAACGCGGCCGTGACCGCGATCACCGCAATGACCGCCGCCGGAGCGGCAAGCGCTACTCGCAGGGCAGCATCAACACCGCTGTGATCGCCGGCGCCGTGATCGGTGCGATCATTGCGAGGAGCATATGAGCTGTCCCGTTCGGCAGAGCACCCAATCCCACGGGAACGGGTGCTTTTTCATACAGCAATAAAATTTAGGAGCAACTCCTAACGAAAATTAAATTCCGTTCGAATGTATTTCCCATGCGCGCGTCGTATGCTCTACTTGTACCAAAGAAGTGCACAGCGGCAAAGCCGTTTGAAAGGATGTGGTTCACATGATGACAACAAAGATGATGAAGCGGACTGCGATCGCCGCGATCGTCGGCGCCATGAGCTACGGTGCAGCAGGTGTGGCCGAGGTATCCGCGCACGCGCTCAGCGTGCCGGCAGAGCGCGCATCGTACACGAGCTTTGACGGACGCAATGATGTTCAGCAGCTCGCATGGGGCGGACGGCGCAAGAGCGGCGGCAAGCGCTACTCGCAGGGCAGCATGACTACGGCCGCCATCGCAGGCGCTGTCGTTGGCGCGATCATTGCGAAGAACACCTGATATTCGGAGATCATAGGGCACCCACTCCCACGGGAGCGGGTGTTTTTTTGTGCTATAATATCTGCAAAGGAGGAAATCGAATGATATATTCAACTTTTGCCGGGGCAATGCGCGCATGTGCCCTGATCGGCGCTCTGCTCGGCCTCATGCCGCTCTCTGCCGCTGCACATCCCGTGGACGATCCGGCGGATCCTGTCTACCGGGCGCGGACGGTTCTGCCCGACGCGGCAAAGGCGCGCCGCGATGCACCGGCACTCGAGACGCTCCGCGCCGCTGCTCCGCGGACGGTGCATCTCGCCGATGCTGCGGCGACGGCGGAGGCGCGGCAGCTCTATGCGTATCTTACGGCGCTCGGGCAGCTGCAGTACACAATCTACGGACATCAGAACGACGCGCATCATAAATTTTTTCGCATCGACAGCGGTACGAACTCCGATACGAAGGACATGACGGGCGCGCTCGCAGGGATCGTCGGGCTCGACGCACTCTCGCTGACGGGCGAGGAGCTGGAGCTGACCGATGCGGAGCGCGCAGCGGGCATGAGCTGTGCGGACAAACTCGAGCGGATCGCGGCGGAGGCGTCGAACGAGGGCGCGATCCTGACGCTCTCCATGCACATCCCCAACCTCGCGCGCGCGGCAAAGCGCCCGCAGGCGGACGGCGGCTATGACTTTTCGGGCTATTCGCCGGACGATCTCTCGGGGCGTGTTCTGCACCGCGCCGTTCCGGGCGGCGATCTGCATCCGGTCTATACGGCCTACCTTGATATGGTCGCGGATTTTCTGCTGCGCATGCAGAGGCGCGGCATCCCCGTGCTCTTTCGCCCGCTTCATGAGCACAACGGAGACTGGTTCTGGTGGGGCGCAGCGGGGACGGACGGCGCGGACTATACTGCGCTCTGGCAGTACACGGTCCACTATCTGCGCGATGTGCGCGGCGTGCACAATGCGCTCTACGTCTATGCGCCGAACGCGCCGTTCTCATCGGCGGAGGACTATCTCGACCGCTATCCGGGCGATGCGTATGTGGACGTATTCGGCTTTGACTTCTACGACGATGACGACGATACGCCCGCCTTTTTGAAGCGGCTTGAGCATGCGGCGGCGCTGGTTGTGTCCGCGGCGGATGCGCACGGCAAACTCCCCGCGCTCACCGAGGTCGGCGTTCATAAAAACGGCGGCGGGCTCGCGCTCACGGGCAATGACGATCCGCATTGGACGAGTGCCGTGGCAGCCGTCGCGCGGCGTCATCATATCCCGTATCTCATGACGTGGGCGAACTTTGAGCAGGAGGAGAAGAACTTCTACCAGCCCTTCATGGTCAGCGATACACGCGGCCACGAGCTCGTCGACGGATTCATCGACTACTATAATGAGGAGACCTCGCTCTTCGCTGACGGTCTCGGAGACTGGCGGGGATTGCCTGTGCCTGTGCAGGAATAAAGATTAGCGGGCCGGGAAATCGCCGGATATCCCGGCCGCACGCACTTCCCCCATAGACCTTCCTTGCGATAGAAATGATACCTTACCTTTCGTTCTCTCTGTAGTCGAAAATCCTTAATACGGCGGAACCATTTCTCTGCATTGCCGTCCGGCGCTCGCTCGGCGTTGGCTGCGCGCGTGCCATAATCCTCCTCATATTGGCAGGGGGGCGGGATTTTAGAGACACAGAAATATTTTCGCCTTTATTGTTGGAAAAGTTTGATAATGGGTTTATAATAAAAACGTCTTCAATTTTTTATGATTGCCTTTGGGAGGCGTGTCCAATGAATTCATTCTTTGAACGACAGTTCCGGCTGCAGGAGCATCATTCCTCTGTCAGCACGGAGATCCTCGCGGGTCTCACGACGTTCGCGACAATGGGCTATGTGCTCGCCGTTGTGCCGCATATGATGGGGGAGGCGGGGGTTCCGACGGGGGCGATGCTCACGGGCATGGTGCTCATGATCTTCGCTACGTCGATGGCGATGGGGCTCTATACGAACCGCCCGTTTGCCCTCGCGCCCGGCATGGGCAGCGTCGCGATCTTCTCGATCACGATGGTGCAGCTCCAAAATGTGCCGATCAGCGTTGCGAGCGCGATCGTCTTTCTGAGCGGTGTGCTGTTCATCCTCGTTACGGTGCTTGGCATTCGTCAATTCATTGTCATGACGATACCGCGCGGCATCAAGATCTCAATCAGCGCCGGCGTGGGCATCTTCCTCGCCGTGATCGGCATGCGCAATGCCAAGCTGCTCGCGATCAATGCGAAAAAGGTCGCGCTCTCGTTCGGCGACCTCACGCAGCCCGTCGTGATCCTCGCGGCGATCACCTTCGTCATTCTCCTCATGCTCACGGCGCGCAAGGTACGCGGCGCCGCGCTCATCAGCATCCTCGCAGGGACGATCATTGGCATCCCGATGGGCATTACGAAGATCCCGGAGAGCATTCTGCGCATGCCGGACAGCATCGCGCCGATCTTCTTCAATTTCGATCTTGCGGGTGCGCTTGATCTGCAGTACCTGCCGTTCCTCTTCGCGTTCTTCCTGCCGGATTTCTTCTCGAGCTTCGGCACGGCGATCGGCATTGGCGGCAAGGCGGGCTTCCTCGACAAGAACGGCGATCTGCCGGGGCTCGACAAGGTCTTTCATGTCGACTCCATCGCCGCGACGGTGGGCTCCTTTTTCACGATTCCGGTGCTCATCACCTATCTCGAGTCCGGTGCAGGCGTTGAGGCAGGCGGGCGCACAGGGCTGACGGCGTGTACGACGGCGGTCGCCTTCCTGCTCACTCTCGCGGTGA
>ERZ772874.902-NODE-902-length-15918-cov-5.502994_pt1 | contig 15918 bp, 13 predicted proteins | sample MGYA00580586_ERZ772874 | MGnify/ENA primary metagenome ERZ772874 (study PRJEB29015, sample SAMEA2737952) | human oral metagenome | biome: human oral; feature: human-associated habitat; material: dental | place: China | collected 2154 ... | reverse complement strand
TTCTGAAATACCTAAACCTGACGATGTAGCAGATGCTTTGGCTATTTGTATCACTCATATAAATTCACTAGGCTCTAAATTAAGTTTTAGTGGAGCAAATAATTTAAAGAAAATAGTAGTTCCCTCTGGTACAAATAAAATATCTCTTTCTACAATATTAGATTTTTTCCCTGTTAATATAGCAACTTCTCCCCCAAGTTTTAACCAATTTACAAGAGCAAAACCATCTTTTACATTAAAAGCTTTAAAAGAATTATCTTTATCATCAACATATATTTTTCCATCAGTTAAAGTTCCATCAACATCTAAAACTAAAATTTTTATATCCTTCATATATCTTCCTTATTTTTTTAATAATTTCTTATATTTTTTAAGTGGTTTTCGACTTTCATATTCTAATGAATCATATACAGATTTCCAAATCATAATAACTTCCTTATTTGTTAGATATCATAATTATACCACATAATGTCAAAAATGTCAAGGATATTGACGAATTTACTGGCTTATGATATAATTAATTGAGGAGACTATCATGAATATAATTCAACAAGTAGCTTATGGAACTAAAGGTTACGAAATACTTTTTCACCAGCCCAAATATAACAATATAAATCAATTTGAACCAGACTTTGATGAGCCAGATTTCGATTCATTTAACCCCGATTCTTTTGATGATTTTGAACCTGTGGATGATTTTAATGATTTCAATGACTTTCATGATGATTTTAATGACTTTAATGATGACTTCAATGATTTTAATGACTTTAATAATTTCACTGATGCACCTAGTCAAAACTTTGAAACCATCAACCACGAATTAGTTGAACCACAAAAAACTAAGGAAACATCATCTAATTCAAAATCTAAAACCATACCTGACATAACAATTAAACGAGCGATTGAGGTTAAAATACCAACAGATTTACATATGCTATTAAATTATAACTACGATGATACTGCCGAAAACTGGCTAAAACAACATGGATTTAATGATTGAGGTTATTATGGAATTAACAAAAAAACACGCCAATGAAATGTTTGAAATTTTACAATTTGCAAAAGAAACATCTGAATATAATCTGTTACAGCAACAATCTGAGACACCACTACCTGATATCACTTATGAATCAACGCTAGCTAGTAAAAAATATACTTTTACATATCAAGGACGAGAACTAGGTGATTTATATCTTCAAATGGATATTGTAGGTTCTTTATATGTCTGGGGTGATTGGAATAATGATGTTTATAATTATCAAAGTTTCCTAAATAACGCCTCATCAGCTATAAAGAAATATGAATCGTATGAATTAGATTTAGAAGAGCATCAGGGGAACACGTATGCAATTTGAACAAAAACATTTACAAGATTTAGGAACTCTTATCGGATTCATGCAATCAGCTGGGCCAACAGGTTATGACTTTTTAAAAGACCTATCTGATATTGAATTACCTGATATTCAATACACACCCATGACCGTTTCTGATATTTTTAATTTCTCTTATGAAAGTCGTGAAATAGGTCAATTAATTCTTACTGATATGACTTTTGGTTTTTATGACATTAATGGCTCATGGAATAATGACGTATATGATTATGACACATTTAAAAACGAATTAGAACAATGTTTCATTAAATTAGAAAACCAACTAAATGAACTCGAAAATTCAAAAAATATTGAACAATAAAAGGACTCAAATGAGTCCTTTTATTTTATAATGATGATAAGACATAAGCTGCTGCTACAGTTTTATCATATTCGGAAATTTCACCAGTATAGTCAGGGTCATCCAAGAATGTTGTCATTAATGAATCGCTATCATCATGAACTAATCCAAAGAGATGCCCCATTTCATGTTTCAATACACCAGCTCGTTGTTCTGGTTTAAGAGCTTGTGTGTTTAATTGTACAATATATTTAGTATTCTTTAATGCTTCACCTGAAGTGATAGAACCATCAGCATTGTATTTGTCATCTGCATCGGCTTGAACTAATTTAAGGCGAGAAGTTGTCATAGACAATCCACCCAACTTAGCCATTTCATACATTTTATCATTAGACACGCCAACAGAATCCGCAGCTAATGTCAAACGAGTTGTTTCATTATCAGCATTTAGAAATGCCATTGTTACACCTTTTTTCAAGGCTTCTTTATCTGTTGTCAGAGAAACATTCATTTGAACATTTTTATCAGCTAAAGCGCGAACCCAATCATTAATAGCTTCTTGAGCTGTTTCGTACAATTCTTTATCTGCATAGACAGAAACATTTACTACAGCTTTGTTGTCAACAATGTTTGTAGTAGCGTTTGTACCACCACCATTCAATGTTGGAACTACAGACTTAGCACCTGTTTCAGTTTTTTCTACTTGTGGAATATGAGTAGTCGCAACAACTTTAGAACCATTTTCAGTTGGTTGAACTGTTGCTAATACACGAACCACTAAAGTATTAGCTGAAGATGTACGATTGTCATTAGACTTAGTACGCACTGTCAAGCTGTTAGCTGATGATGTACGTTTATCTGAACTTAAACTACGAACAACAAGGGTATTACCAGACGATGTCTTATTTTCTTTACGTTGTCCACGAACAACCAATGAAGTATTTGACGCAACAACGCGCTCTTTAGTAGCTTGTTCAGCCAACTTAGGAACTAATAATTTAAGATTTGCTGGTTGAGCTGATGGAGTCTTATCTGGACCGTGAGGAGTACGTCCTGTGATATATTGAACAACATCATTGATATGATATCCACCATCAGTATGAGCTACTGCTTTAGGTTTAGCTACAGTAAATGTATCCAGATTATAGGTATGTGGACGTACACTTAAATTAGCTCCACCGATTACACCAAATGGTGCGAACAATGATACGTCGATAGATGAATATCCTGTTTGAGCTTTACCGATAGCGACAGTTTGACTCATCATACCAGGGTTCTCGTCTTTACCGAAGATTAAGACTGATTGTCCATTGATATCTGTATGTCCTGTATGGGCATCATTACTTGATGTATCAGTTGGACGCAATTCAGTCCAGTCACCTGATGCTAAAGCTTTAACTTCCCCAGACTTAACAACTGTCAATTTTTGACCATTAGGAACATATAAACTTTGTCCATCATCGATATCCCCTACGAACAATGGTGAGTTTACAGCATAAGCTGCACCAGCCTTGTTAACTTTAACAGTTACCTGAGCACGAATACCCGTTACACGTTCGTTGAAAATAGCATCTAACCATGGATAAATTTTACTTTCATCTGTAGCAATAGTTGAATTAGCTGAATTATGCGTGTTTTCAACACCACCAACGTAATCAGATGAATTTACTTGCCCATTAGCATTACCATATGATTTATATGTGCCATCAGTGTTTTGAGAACTTACACCACCACCATTGTAGTCAGTAGCGCTTTTCTTAAGACCTGCAACATCGACTGTTGCTGAACCAGAACCAGTAAGTGTTGCTTCACCAGTACCACCAGCCCCACCAGCACCAAAGTCACGGTCACCACCAGTTGGTAAGAAACTTACCCCTGTAGTCAACTGACCAGTCTTAGGGTCTACTGATAAGTAGAAGAAGTAGTAAACATTACCTGGCCCAGCATATGGAACATTTTCCCATCGTGGGTCGATTGGACTACCGTCTTCATTGGTCGCTTTAAGTGTCAACGTCATATCGGTTGTTTGATGAACACCGTTTGAATCCACATATGTATATGAGTCACTTAAATGGAACGTTGCTGTTGGATTATTCTTTTGTACAACTAAGAATACGTTTTGATTACCAACAGTTTTAATGTGTTGGTTGATGATATCATTTGGACCAGGCAATCCCTTAAAGTCATTATCACCATACCAACGGCTGTCAAGTTTATTCAGAATACCTTCAGCACCGCCAGCAAAACCTTGACTATTAGCATATGCACTACCTACCAATGATGCGAAATCATTAATATTTTTCGATGGTAACATAGCGGAACCGAAACCTTGGTCGAAACCTTTTTCTGATTGAAGCATATATTCTGCGGCTGATGTACGCACTGCTGATGTACCACTTGGAACAGCTGTAATATCAACATTACTTGTAATAGCACGTGTATTAGCTTTCATTTGTTCTGCTAATGCTGAAACATCTTCCTCTGTTTGGCTGATAGCTGCCCGAATATATTTCTTATAATCTTCTGAATCACGGTATAAACCACGAGATTGTAAGAATGCTTCATTTACCTGAGCACCACCGCCTGATGATTTTTTAACACGTTCGATAAAGGCATCGATTGATTTTTTATCATTAGCAATGTCTTGTTGGAATTGACCGCTTACTGCTGCAGCATCACTAAGCAACTTATTCAAACGTTGTTTAACAACACCATCATTATGTTGTTCAACTTCTTTTTGTTTAGCTTTAATTTTAGAATTATCTTGGCCAATGTCACCAAAATCTACTGTTCCAGGATTAACTTCATCCTTAACAGTCTGTGTGACTTTAGTTTGACCTAATTTATTAATAGCATCATCAATCATAGCAACTAAACGAGCTTTACTCTTAGCTGAACCCTTAGTTGCCGGATTTTCAACATGAGCCTTCAAAGCTGTAAGCTTTTCTTTATACTCTTTAGTGTACGCATCCACACCATTTAATGGAGCCAATGCACTATCAATTTTTGATTTGATTGCTGCTGAACGACTAGTTTCATCTGCTAGCCATGCATTAATATCCGCAATATTAACTAATGAATTATCTCGATATGTTGCTGAGCGAGTTACTTCATTTTGATTATTCTTAGCTGTTGTATTAATACGTTCAAGAATTTCAGATTTGAGTTTATTAACTTCACCCAAAGTGCTTGCCATTACAACATTGCCGACTTCTGAGTTCTTATCAACAGTACCCATCAAATCAGTTTTAGAATAATCAACAACTACACCATCATTTTTCTCAGATGCTTGTGCAGCCTGTTTGATTTTATCCATATTACCGATTACGCCATCATCACTATGTTGTACAGCTTCAGCAGCAGTCTTAATTTCTTTATTAGCTTGTACTACAGCATCACGAAGCGCACTAGAACTTGTGTTTGATGTGCTAGCCAAAGCTTGCATATCTTGTTCGTTTTGGTCACGAAGTGCTTTAGCTTTTTCAACAGCATCAGTCAATTGTTTAACAACATCTTGATAACCGTTTGATGCATCGATAACTTTTGTTTCAGGTGCATCTACATGGGCACCAGTTGATTCCGTAAATGTACGAACCTGAGCGGTAATTTGGTCAGAAATACGATTATATTCTGCCACTAATTCCTTAATCTTATCAAAGTTTTGTGCTGTATTTTGAACATTAGCATCTGTCGCTGGAATTTCACCTTTAATTTGAACACGACCGCCTGAAGAACTTTGAGCTACTAATGCATCAATTAACGCATTTAATTTTGTAACTTCTGTTTCATTAGTCGATTCTGATGAATAGACATCACTACCAGCACCTTTTTCACTAGTACGTGCAATTTCTAATTCATCAGCTGAAACTTGTGATAATCCCGCAATACCAGCAAAAGATAATGTTGCTACAGCTGTTACGTTTTTCTTTTGTAAAATAGCCATTATAAACCTTTCATAATATAATCAAACAAAGCGACTTATAGCCGCCTTGTCTTTAAACTCCGAGAACTGAGTAAATCCAGTCAGCTGCTGATTTGAACCAATTGATTGGACGTTCAACACCACCATAAATCATGGCTCCGCCGACACCTACCAAAAGACACACAATTGGACCAGGCATACTTGTACGTGGGTTAAATTTATGCATGAAAAATGCAATAACCGCACCGATAACACCAGCTACCATAATAGCAATTGAGATACCTTGAGCACCAGGGCCACCCAGACCATCTTTAAAGAATGATGTCAGACCTTGACCGACCGATTCCCAACCGGAGAGTAATTGTAAATTATTCATCAGAATAATCCTCTCATTTTATAAATTCTAGTCATAATATATGACCCTATAATCATTATAACATAAAATATGCAAATGTCAAGTTCGATTTGTGTATTTTTATAAAAATTTTAGAGTTTTTAAACATAAATATAAGTTAAGTGAATTCACTTAACTTATATTATCTATTCATCTGTGTCAGTTCGTCCTCTATAAGGATTTATTGACTTTTGTGGTTTACCGCCCCTAAAATCATTAGGATTACGTTCACCACGAGCAATTTCACCACGTTGACGAGCTTTTTCAGCGACTTGTGTACGAATAGCTTCACTTCGTTCAGCTTGAGCCTTGACAACAGATGCTTGTTTGTTTTGAACCTGTTCACGTCTTGTAGTAGCTGTTTGTCTACTAATTGTACTTCTGTCAGCTTGAGTAGTGTTCGCACCTCTTGAAGCTTGAATATTCTGTTGACGGTCAGCTCGACGGTTTTGATTTTGTGCATTTTGATTATGATTTTGTCGTAATGTATCTTTATGAGATATACCTGCAGCACCCTTAATCAATGTTGCACCTAATTGCATACCAGCCCGAGCCGCATCATGACCCGATACACCAGCACTCGCTGCGCGTACACCAGCTTTCGCTGCTTGACCAACTTTACCAGCAACACCTGACATTCTACCACGAGCATTATTCAATAATCTACCACCACGGCTTTGGCGTGAACCAGATGAAACAGTCATTTTATTAGAACTATTATTATTCTGAGTTGAATCAGTATTTCCACCAACAGACGTATCAGAAGATATAGTACTTGTCATAGATGAACGACCATCAACTTGACTATCTGATGCATTCACTTGGTGACTGTTACCACCAATTGAATTTTGCTGATTTGCAACAGAACTATTACCAGTGACATTTTGTGTGTTAGCATTTGCTGACTGATTACTTTGTTGTGAGATATTATTTTGACCACGTTCAGATGATTCTTGATGAGATTGTTGACTTATCGAATCATTACTTGACACATTATTCATTGTGCCGTTATTGGCACTATTAGATGAGTTCGCTGTATTCTTCTGCTCACTACGAATATTATCAGGAGCTGATTTATCAATGCTAGTTTGAGCAATAGACTCGTTACCATTAACCGCTAGATTAGAATCACCTTGTGCGCTACGATTATCCGCAGCAGATGTTTCAGCTGATGATTCAACTGAGCTATTTTTATTAATTTCCGCCTTAGGACCTTGAATATCATTATTCTCAGAAGAGTTTTGAGCAACAGATTTTTCATTCATGTTTTCCACATTTGATGATTGAGCAAGATTATCACCTTGTTCCTCAATATTTTTATCTTCAGTGTTCTCCACGGATTCTTGACCACCGTTTACTACAGTAGATTCTTGAGCCTCTACACTCGTATCAGCTGTTTGGTTAAATCCATTTTCATCGCCCATGTTTTCAGTATTATTATCACCTTCATTAACTGACATCATTTTACCTAAAGCATAAGCTCCAAGCACAGAAGCAGCACTTCCAAGTGATTTAGCTGAATCCTTAACACCTGATGCCGCATCAGCAACAGAACCTGAGATACCTGTAGGAGCCCCAGCTCCTCCGCCACCGAAACCTCGGCTTGCGCCAATCTGACTCAATGGTCCATTACCAGCCAAGTGATGTCCATTGATGAAATCGTTCGCCATACCCTGAGCACGTTGAGCAAAGGCTGATGGTAATCCAGACATATAATGTCCCCAACCTTCAATCGGAATTTTACTGATTTTTGGTAACGTGAATAATGCGATTAATGATACAACAGCATTAACTGCCGTGACAAACATGTCTGCAATCATATCACCCCAGTTGATACCCAATATCGATTGAGTTCTTAATCCAGATAACAAGGGCTCTAAAGCTGATTCTACCAGACCACCGCCCGATTGGTTAGTATTTAATAAATCATTAATAATAGCATAGACTCCATCGAGCATTGACATCGATAAGCCCATAATCATACCGATACCAAATAGTCCAACGATTAAAGCTACTACACCCCCGACAAGTTCACCAGAACCTGCAGCTGAACCTATAGATGATGTAATACCACCTTTAAATACACCACCAAAACCGGATGATATGATGGAAATAAATGCTTTAACGGATGCAATAACCATTGCAATCGATGCGACAAATTTAACTAATGGCGGAGCTTCTTGCGCATTACTTGCTGAACCAGCAACTGAAATAGCTACTGATGGAATTTTCAATGTTGCAGTATTACTCTTAACAGCCCAACCGTTTTTATCAAAGGATGTTCTCATCATTTGGTAAGCTGCAATTGGAGACATACCATAGTTTGAATTTCCTGACATACCATATGACGCAGCCTTAGAATTACCAGACCCACGGAGACCATCTTTACCAACATCAATATAACCAGCAGATAATGAATCAGCAGAAATTTCTTCTTTTGGTTTAGATGCAACAGCTTCAGCAACCTCAAAAACTTTATTCGTTGCCCATGATTGACCATTTTTACGAATTGGTGTGTTAAAGTTTATAGATGTTTCATTGTTGTCTGTTTGTGACGCACTAATAATACGTTCAGCAATTTCCTCATCTGTACCTGAATGACCTGTAACAATCTCATAGGTGTGTTGATTAATAGCTTTAACATCTTCACGAGTAAATTTAAATGCTCCATTTTCAACTCGCAAGTTTACATTGCTTGGTAATGAAAATGATGTTGCATACCAGTCAGATAAATTCAAATGTTTTTCGATAATATGACTATTTTTTGCCTGTGATGATTTATCACTGATATCAGCGAACCAATTGACACCCATATTTAACATACGAGCACCAAGCACGATACCTGCAGTCGATGCAACCAAAGTAACAATAACACGACGTACTGAGTCATCAAAAAGTCGACCATTAGCTAAACGACCAATTAAACCATACGCTAAAATAAGTATGTTTATGGAAACCATTACCAAGAATGAACGCGACACTGTTACGCTTCCTACATTAACTGGTCCACCAATCATGTGGACAATTCCTGATAAGTTTTCATCATCACGAATACGTTCAATAAATCCATTATCCGCATTGGCAGCTGCATTCAACTCTGAATCATCAACAAATGACAAGACAACAGGTGCTGGATTCCATTTCTTCAGTAACCGCATACCAAAATTAGACATTTTCATAACACTTTGATTCCATGCATCCATTGCCGCAGTGTTTGAAATGGCTTCTACCTTCATCTTTTTAGCTTGTGACATTAATCGTGTCATAGCCAGACCAAAAGTATGATACTGGGTAGCTGCATTGTTTGTCAAAGCATCATATTGTTCAATTTCCCGATTAGATACACTTGTGGGGTTATTGATAGTACTCAAAATTGCTCGAGAACTTTGGTCTGACGTACCATATACTAACCCAAAGTTACCAAAGTTACCAGCATTGACGATTTGAGCTGCACGAGCATTTAAATCTGCTTGTGTAGCAATTTCATCACCAGAACCTTTGGTATCTCCACCACCTTTAGTTTCTGTTGCAGAACCTTTAGTTTCTTCTTTTTTATCACCAGAACCTTTTGTATATGACCCAACATCAACGGCTTGTTGAGCGTCTACAAAGGCTGTTGATATAGCGTTTGAAATCGCCGATTTAGAATAATCAGCATCGGCATAGGCGGCAGTTATTCCAACGATGGGTGCCATAACTGCCGCTATCACTATACATTTAGCACCTACTTTTTTCCAAGCAGATACTATTTTATTTTTAAACATAGACCCTCATTTCCCTATAGAATATTATCCAAGTAAATATAATCTAAACTATCATTCGTCTTTATGAAAAATGTTGCTTTAGCTTGACCCAAGGTCTTAGACCATTCTTTATCCATACTCAACGGCTCAACCAATTTATCAACTCGATTATGATACAAATCAACAGCAACAAAATCTAGTGAATCATTGATAATATCCATTGTATCTAAGGCTGCTGATTGATTACTTTCAGTATAAACAATATCAACATTCAAACCACTTGATACAATCATGTCATTAATTACATCTGCAATAGAAGAAATCCTATGGAATCCATGTAAGAATATTACATCACCATTTTTCAATGTTGGAATTATCAAACTCAAATAAGATATCATCATCACATTCATAGATGGATTTTTGACACTAGACATAGCACCAACAGATGTACCAGTCAAATCAATCACACGATAAGACGAATCAACTAATTTATCAACAATCGGGTCTGTCTGTGTATTCAACGCTGGAATAGTTGGCAAGATAGTTTTATTAACAATTGTATTTAATTGATACAAGGCATTTCTTAAACGGTCATCAGTATTAGTCTGTAATCTTTGAGCAACATATTGTCCAAATGATGCCAATGTTTGATAATGTTCATGTCGAACACCAATTAAACGAACATTTTCAATATTATTCCGTGCATCATATGACCAATATTTTTTATAGACAAAGAAATTAGTTAAAATATCACGCGTAATGTCAGCAAAATCATCTGTTGTGGACACTTTGTTAGTATCTCTAAACTGAGATAATAATACAATAATATTATCCAAGTGTGTTGAAAATCGCGACAACAATCGATTAGAATCAGTATATTCATTATGGTCTATAGCTTCCATAATATTTAGTAACCCTTTACTAACATCTACAACCGTCTTTCGAGCATCATAAACCGGCATGGACATCAAAGCATCAACTGAATTAGCGTGGTCAGCAACGAAATGCGTAACACTTTTTCCGGCTAACATATAGGCTCGACTGACAACTTTACTTAAATAGATTTGACTAGGTTCTTTAAAGGAACCACCAATAGTTTCTGTTATGTTTGTTGTATCATTACCAATGAATAAACTACGACTATTTTGAAAATTATAAGCAGCATGTGAACGAATCAATTTTCCGACAGATACTCCAACATATTCTGAACCCGGCGTTCTGTCACCACCAGCATCTACAAACAATGCTGAAACAGCGGCATCATGACTAGTCATATCCACATACACATCTTTATTTCCTACAGCGTTATTTGGCCCATATAAAATAAATGGTCTGGTTTGCTTATTAATATCTAATTCATATTTCAAGCCACGTGTTTCATCATTAGTCTTTAAATAATCCTTGATAGCGTTTACGGCTTTTTCTAATATTTGTTCATTAGGAGCCGTAACAATAGCTTCTGCTCCGAAAGAAACAACAGAATCTCCACTATCGATAGCATGAATTAATTGTTTATCATGAGCCACAGCGGCTGATTGACGTTTAATATTTCGTTCAGAATTTGATGACAAGATAGATAAACGTCTACGTCTAACAATTTCTTTACGCATATCATCATTATCACGCCGTTCAAAAACACGAGTGAATGTCACACTAGCTTCATCAGGAAATAATCCATCTTGTTGTGAAATATTCCACAAAATCAATGACCACATATCTGAAAGTTCATTAGTCGAAACAACATCCAAAACTAATTTCAAAATAGCTGACACGCATTTCACATCGTTTTGAACTTCATATTTACGGCCATCAACATGTTTTAACGGATAAATTTTTGTTAACATGGAATCAGTAGAAGACATGAATTCATGTTTACGCATAATATCCAAATCAACTAATTTTTCTTGCTTATTAGTAGGAACAGAAACTAAACGTTTCTTTTCACTTGATTTTTTAGCTTTAGGTCTTGCCTTAGTCTGTTTGGCATTCGCCTTCGATTTTCTTTTAACACCTGATTTAACAGGTTTTTTCTTAATTTTTTTAACCAAAGCATAATCCTTTCAAATTATAAATACCTATATAAATTATATCATGACTTATTTGGTTTGTCAATACAAGACAACATAAAAAGCGGTCACCCGCTTTTTAGAATCCAAAATCGTCATAGTCTTCTACATCACTATCAACATTTTCATCGGCCAACCCTTCGTCAACCATCATATCTCTTAACCCATCGAGAACTTCATTAACATCTTCTTCAAGTTCTTGAACAGTCGTTTGCATACGTTGATTTTCCGATTCAAGTTCTTGAACATGTTGAGTAGCATTATCTAAATCAGCTTGAGCTTTATCCAAATCAGATTTAGCCTTATTAACATTATCTTCAGCTGCTTTCAAGGATGTGCTTAATTCATTAATCTTCATCAAATCGTCTTGTTTAGCTGCCTGAACTTCCGACATACTAGCTTCTAAACTATTCATTAATTCTTCAAATTGACGAATTTTGACATCATTAGCAATCATTTGTTCTTCACGTGAACGTAAATTGACAACTTCATCATTTAATTGTTCATAATCAGATTTGAGTGTTTCAATTTCTCCATACAATTCAAGCAAATCTGCAGCATAGGCTTGAATAACAGCATCAACTTCCTCAGCTAAATAAAATTTACGTTTGTCACCCAATTTCGGCTTGACGGGATTGCATTCAGCAATTTCTCCATTAAAAATTTCTTCTTGGGTTAGACCTAATTTCTCTAATTGACTCATTGCATCTCACTTTCAGTTATTATAAATGTAAATTCAAACGTTTATCCAAATCACGAGCTTGTAATTCTTTAACAACAAAATCATATACTCGTTGAACAGCTTCACGATAATGATTTACCAACTCTTCATTATTTTCAGTTTCTACATCGTTTGATTCATCCGCATCGTCTTCATCAACGATAGAATCAAATGAAATTGGTGTTATTGACTTTTCTACATCCCCGATTTCATGGTCAGTTTCAAGCTCTTGTTCATTATCACCGTCTTGTTCATCACTGTTTTGTTCGTTATCACCGTCTAAATCTAAGTCTAACGCATTAACATCAAAGTCTCCAAGACCGTTATCATTGGAATCTGCTGTTTCAACATCACTAAATTCAGGAACTTCTTGAGCATCACTAAATTCAAGAACTTCTTGAGCATCACTAAATTCAGGAACTTCTTGAGCATCATCAATATCTTCAATTACTGGCGTTTCTGTATATTCAATTTCATGTTCAGATGTTTCTGTCTCAAGTTCAGATGTTTCTGTCACACTTCTAACTATTTCATTTTCTGTATTCGTTAATACAGTCTTAACAGCTGTTTCAAGTTCATCATCAGAAATATCTAGATTATCAATTTTAATATTCTTCGAACCACGAATTTCTGACATAACAGCAGCAACCAAATCATGAACAATATCTTCTTGACGTTCACCTGTCAATAACACAATAGTTTCAAGTAGATTATTATCAATATGCCCTGTAACTTCAAAATCTGTTTCTGTTAGATTCACAATTCCTAATTGAGTATGCTTTTGTAAATATTTCTTATAATTTGTAACAACCTCATCAACTACATTTGACGTTTCATTTTCTAACAGAAATCCAAAAGCTTTTTCTAATTCCTCGACCGGAACATCTTTATTTTCTATCACATATTGCAAAAGATTACTAGTACCGTTCAACTTCTGCAACACTGCAAAATGTTTTAAATTCATTAATGGAAACCATTACCTTTCATGTCTATATTACTATTATACATCATATTCAGTAATTTGTCAAGAGATTACGGTTGACGGTAAGTATCTACACGACCACCATCAACCATATCATCAATCACAACATCTTTATTTAAAATACGACTTATCTCTTTTAACTTACGATATTTAGTTAATTTTTGACTATTTAAATTACTCAAACTCTTAACAACATTATCTATCGAATTAGATACAGCCGCTAATTCATTCGGTATCGTTGAACCATTTTCAAAAGTAGTTGTTTGGTTTTCATTCGTATATTCTTTACCATCAACAGAGATACCTGATATGATACCTGGATATTCTGGTAATTGTCCATCAAAATCTTTCAAATCTTTCGTTGTTGATTTATCAGTTATATATGAAAGAATACTATATTGTTTAACATATTCTTCAAGTTGAGCACTTGTAACTTTCACACCATAACCCGAAGCTAATAAACGTTCTTCATGATTCTTGTAAGTTGCCAAAGCCTCTTTAAGTTTTGTTTCAGCATCTTTAATAGGTGATTCATCTGATGAAGCCTTACTCAATTGTTCACTCAATGCTGATAAATTAATTTCACCATCAGTATATATATCAGTTGTTTTTTGTGAATTAGATAAAACAACTTCCATTGGAACTCGCATCTGTTTAGTCTTTTTAATGTTTACCGTAACATTAAAAATACCTGTTTCATCATTTTGTTCACTATTATCAACATACATAACTAATAAACGAACATCAGCTGATATAGGAACAATTGTATATTTATATGTCACATGTTCTGCATCAGATACACCGCGCGAAGTTGTTAATTTCACATCATATCCATCACTTGTTGATGGTACTCCATCATCTGTAGAACCCTTAATTTCAAAAACCATAACATGTGTTTTTTGATACTGACCACTAGCCAAAGGCGTGACAGTTATATTTTGTGCAGAAAACACAGATTTATTTATAGAAGAAAATTCACTAGCGGCGTTACGTTCACGAGTTTCATTTAACAACCGAATACTTGTAGGCACAATACCAATCAAAACACCTATTACAATAACCACTAACTTTGTTATTAAACGATTTCGATATTGAAAAGAGCTTGTCAAGAAGAATAATATACCTTTTTCATCTAAAAACTCTTTTATAGCCTTGATTCGCCCAACAATTTGCTCATCCCAGAAATTAGCCCATGAAAATGGTTCTTTAACATCTGTAACGATACTCAAATCTAATTCTTCATCTTTATTCTTTTTACGTTTAATCATTTGTTAAATCAACACCACCTTCAAATCCCATAGCAGCTAACAACACATCTCCTGGATATGATGCACCACGAATAGTTCTACTAGCCCGTTTCAATGCGGAAACAGTTCTATTTATATTTTTTGGCTTAACAATCAACACAGCATATTGTTGAATGCTTCGTCCAACAGCTTGTGTTGCTGTGGCTCTTAGTAAACGTTTACGTTTATCACTCAAAGCTTGTAAATCATCACCTTCAAAATTCTCAACAGAATCTAATGATGATTCCAATCGCAACATACCTGTATCAGAATCTTCTTTAACAATCAGCATTAAACCTTCATTACCTTCAAGAATATTGAATAGATTTTTCATTTTAATATTTTGGTCATGATACTCATCATCACTTGACCACTGATTTAATGCGCTCGTAACGTTATATACTAAACCATAATTGCCTGTACCAAATCGAAATGCTACCACATCCATATCTGGAATTTTAACAATTTCTCTTGTACCATGTCCTAACGTATTGACTGTTGTAAGATTGCTTACAACCATATTAATAGGTTTTTTAAAAACAATACCATATATATTGGAAACAACTGAACGTTGTGTTGGCGTTTGACCTATCACAATCAACGCAAAAGCCACATATGCTGACATACCAAAGAAATTCCATTTAAATAATGGTGTCATAAATAATAGAGCACCAATAACAAATGTAGCAAAGTATGTCATAGCTAATCGAAAAGTAATATTACCTATAATAGCAGTATTTCCTGCTGTACTTTGTTTTGAAATTTTCATTATTTATCCTCTATCTCTTCAGGTAATTTATATCTAAAGTCAGAGCCATCAATAAGAACATCATCTTCATAAGGTAAACCTAAACGATAATACATGTAACCATTTTCTTTTTGATAAACTGTCACAACATTTCTAAGTTCACCATTAGCTAACCATCTTTTGATTGTTCTCGGATGAACAGACTGGTCGACATCTACGAGTAATTCAGATATCTTCAAATATTCTCGTCCGTTAATTATTTTACTCACAATACACCTCTTGTATTTTATTAACTACAACTATACTACTAGTATACCATAAAAAACATGACACGTCAATAGCTGTCACGTTTGCAAATAATACCGCATTTTTTCATTATATAATA
>ERZ772874.900-NODE-900-length-15937-cov-10.296436_pt1 | contig 15937 bp, 13 predicted proteins | sample MGYA00580586_ERZ772874 | MGnify/ENA primary metagenome ERZ772874 (study PRJEB29015, sample SAMEA2737952) | human oral metagenome | biome: human oral; feature: human-associated habitat; material: dental | place: China | collected 2154 ... | reverse complement strand
GGCCGGCCGCAGCCCCGGCAGCGACGGCGAGGCCGCCGCCAGCGCCAGCACGGCCATCGACCAGGTGGTGCTGCCGCCCTCGGCCCGCACCGTCAGCCTCAAATCGTCCAGCGACATCATTCCCGCGCTGGCCTATCCGGGCCGTTTCGATCCCCACTGGAAGCTGGCCAGCTTCCGCTTCACCCGCGAGAACCTGCAGAAGCTGGCGCCCATGCACGCCCTGCTCGATGCCAGCAACCCCGACCTGTCGGCCTTTCGCAAGGCCGGCGGCAAGCTGCTGATGTGGCACGGCCTGTCCGACCCGAACATCACGCCGATGAATGCCATCGGCTACTGGCAGGCCGTACGCGACACCCTGCACCCCGAACCCCTGGACGGACAGGACGGCCCCAGCAACACCGATCCCCGGCTGGACGACCTGATACGCCTCTTCCTGATCCCCGGCATGTACCACTGTGATCGCGGCGAGGGGCTGGGCAGTCTGGACGTGACCACCCCGCTGATGGACTGGGTGGAAGATGGCAAGGCCCCCGAGACCCTGGATGCCGCCGCCACCGAGGCCGATGCCGACGCCGGCCGGATACGGCCCATTCACCGCTTTCCGTACCTGACCGTGCTCAGGCCGGGCGGCGATCCGAAGCGTTCCCGGGACTGGCAGCGGGGCCGTGCCATCGGCATCGACCCGCAGCTGTACCGGCACTGGGCCGGCGCCGACTTCTTCCAGCCCGGCTTCCAGCGCTTCTGCGGCTTCTCCGGGCTGCAGTTCAGCTGCCGGCCCTGAAGAGGCGCTGAACGAACCGGTCTGGCCGACTTGTCCGATCGGACCGGCCCCGCTATGCTGACTCATCTTCATCATCCCCCGCATGAAGGGTCCGCCCGGCTGTCCGGCCACCCGCAGGCACCTGGCCGGTAGAACCCGTACCTCCGTTCCATGTCCAGCCATTCGTCCTCACCCGTCACCTCCACCCCGCACGGCACGCCCGATGCAGCCCTGCGCCCTGCCCCCGCAGAAAACAGCCTGCGGCTGCGCCCACTGGAACGCGAGGACCTGCCCTTCGTGCACCAGCTCGACAACAACGCCAACGTGATGCGCTACTGGTTCGAAGAGCCCTTCGAAACCTTTGCCGAGCTGTCCGCCCTGTATGACGAACACATCCACGACCAGCGCGAGCGCCGCTTCGTGGTCGAATCCTATGGCAAGAGCGTAGGGCTGGTGGAACTGGTGGAAATCGACCACGTGCACCGCCGCGCCGAGTTCCAGATCATCATCGCCCCCGACCACCAGGGCCGCGGCATTGCCTCGAAGGCCGCCCGGCTGGCCATGGAATACGGCTTCAGCGTGCTGAATCTCTACAAGATCTACCTGATCGTCGACCGCGACAACCACAAGGCCATGCACATCTACCAGAAGCTCGGCTTTCAGGTGGAAGGCGAACTGAAGCACGAGTTCTTCATCAACGGCCAGTACCGCGACGTGATCCGCATGTGCCTGTTCCAGCACGAGTTCCTGGCCACCAACCGGCCGGGCGCGTCCTCCGGCCTGGTGAGGCCGACGGCCCAGTAGCGCGCGTCATGGATTCATCACGCACCGGCGAAGGAGTACCCAGCCAGGCGGCTCACATCAGCCAGGAGGCACGCGCCAGCCAAGAGGCCCCGGGCATGGCCCGGCCCATCCCCGCTACGACCACCACGACCGTCACCCCAGGCACGAGCGCCACAGCGGCCACACCCGTCGCACCAGGCCCGCACCACGGCCCGTCCGGCCTCCGGCGCTGGCTGCTGCTGCTCATGGTCAGTCTGGGCCTGCTGCTGGTCACCGTGGACATCACCATCCTGCTCACGGCCCTGCCGGTGCTCACGCACGACCTGCACGCCAGCACCACCGAGGGGCTGTGGATCGTCAATGCCTACCCGCTCTTTTCCACGGGCCTGCTGCTCGGCGCCGGCACCCTGGGCGACCGCATCGGCCACCGGCGCACCTTTCTGGCAGGCCTGCTGATCTTCGGACTGGCCTCCCTGCTGGCCGCCTTTTCCGGTTCGGTGGGTATGCTGGTCGCGGCACGGATCCTGCAGGCGGTGGGCGCCTCGGCCATGCTCCCGGCCACCCTGGCTCTCATCCGTGTGGGCTTCGACGACGAGCGCGAGCGTGCCCTGGCCATTTCCATCTGGGCCGCCCTGTCGCTCGTGGGGGCCATCCTGGGCCCGCTGCTGGGCGGCTGGCTGCTGGCCCACTTCCACTGGGGATCGCTCTTCCTGATCAATGTGCCGGTGATTGCCCTCACCTTCGCCGGCAGCTGGTTCGTGGCCCCCGAACACCGCACCCCCGAACACCGCACCCCCGACGCCGCCCCCTGGGATCTGCCGTCCTCGGTACTGGCCCTGTTCGCCCTGTCATCCCTGGTGCTGATCATCAAGACGCTGGCCCATCCACCACTGGATCTGCCGGTAATGACTGCAGCACTGGGCGTGGGCGGAGCGGCAGCGGCCGCCTTCGTGCACCGGCAGCACCGCCTGACACATCCGCTGCTGGATTTTTCGCTGTTTCGCAACCGGGCCTTTGCCGCCGGCGTGCTGGGTGCCATATCGGTCACCTTCACCACCGGTGGCGTGCTGCTGGGCGTCTCGCAGCGCTTTCAGTGGGTGGCCGGCTACAGCCCGCTGGAAAGCGGCCTGCTGGCCTCGGTGCTCTTCGCCGGCACCCTGCCCAGCGCCATCCTCGGTGGTCTGTGGACGCACCGGCTGGGTCTGCGCACACTGATTGCCGGCGGCCTGGCACTGGCAGCCGTGGGCATGCTGGTGGCCGCACAGGCGCTGCCATGGCATGCAGCCTCCCTGCATGAGACCGTACCCGCCATGGCCTCCGTGACCGCAGACACCATTCATCCCGCCAGCCGGAACGGCCTGGCCTGGCTGGTCGGCGGGCTGCTGCTGGCCGGCTTTGGACTGGGTGCCACCATTTCGGTGGCCTCCACCACCATCGTCGAAAGCGCCCCCCCCGAACGGGCCGGCATGGCCTCTTCGGTGGAGGAGGTGTCGTACGAGTTCGGCGCCCTGCTCGCCATCGCCGTGCAGGGCAGCCTGCTGTCCGGACTCTACGTTGTCTTCATCGAACTTCCCCCCGGCACCGATCCAGCCGCGGGCACCGACATCGCCACCACGCTGGAATGGGCCGCCCGGGCCGGCCAGGCTGCATCACAGACAACAACTCCGACGGACCTGCAGCAGCCGGCAGCGGGAGCCACCAGCCTGGCGACTGCTCTCGTGCAGGCCGCCCACGTCGCCTTCGACCGCAGCTACACCGTGGTGATGTACGTCAGCGCGCTGTTCCTGGCGCTGGGCGCCTTCGTGACCGGGAAGCTGCTGGGCAGTGTGTCTCCTCCACCCCGGCCTCCGGTACCGTGAACGTGTGTCAGGCGTGCTTGTTGCGGTTCTTCGCCCCGCCCTGACGGGCCTTGAAGCGCGGATTGGACTTGCAGATGACATAGATGCGGCCACGACGGCGCACGATCTGGCAGTCACGCGAACGTTTCTTGGCTTCCTTCAGGGACGACAGCACTTGCATGGGGGCACTCCTGTTGTGTGGGACGGCCAGCGCCACGGGCAGCCCCTGGCCACCCGACGCGCCATCCGGCCGTTCTGTGTGCCGTTTATGATACTGCATTCTCAATAGCAAATAAACCCGACGTCTTGCAGGGACGATGAACGAGAAAACACGGCGCGCGACCGGCCAGCGTTGTACTTGACTCCTGTCAGAAAACCTATACTATTTCTGACATACAGGAGAAGATCATGGCTTCACTTTCCCAGCAGATTCTCGAACATGCAGCCCGGCAGCCGGAAGGTACCCCGCTGCTGGCCCGCACATTGCTGCATCTGGGCAAGCGCGCAGCCATCGATCAGACCCTTTCACGCCTGCAGCGACGTGGTCAGCTGTTGCGTGTGGCCCGGGGCATCTACGTGCTGCCGGTTCAGACACGCTTTGGCAGTCACGCTCCGGGGGCAGCACGCGTCATCGAAGGTCTCGCCCGGCAACGCGGCGAAACCATCGTGCCGCACGGTGCCGCCGCAGCCAATGCACTGGGCCTGACCCCCCAGGTTCCCACCCGCGCCATCTACCTCACCTCCGGCCCTGACCGGAAGCTGCAGCTGGGCCGGCAAACCGTCGAACTGCGTCATGCTCCCGCCTGGCAGCTGCTGTTGCCGGGCCAGCCCGCGGGCGAGGCCGTTCGGGCTCTGGCCTGGAACGGGCCCCAGGAAGCCACCCGAAGTCTCGAGATACTGCGCAGCCGGCTTCCGCCTGCCGCACAGAATGCGCTTGCCCATGCCCGGGCACAGCTGCCCGTCTGGCTGGCCCAGAAAATCAGCAGCCACCTTGCGGCCGCCTGATCCATCATGTCTGAATCCTTCTTCGGCCTTTCGCCTGAAGACCAGCTGGCCGCACTCGAGCATGCTGCCCATGCCAGTGGTCGCCCTCCCCACCTGCTCGAAAAGGACATCTGGGTCGTATGGGTGCTCCAGCAGCTCTTTCGTGCGCCTTTCGGCGACGATCTCGTTTTCAAGGGTGGCACTTCCCTGTCCAAGGCGTGGCATGTCATCGAACGATTTTCGGAAGACATCGACCTCACATACGATATCCGGGCCATTGCACCAGACCTGACGGATCATGGGGCCACACCCCTGCCCGCATCCCCCAGTCAGGAAAAGAAGTGGAGCAAAGCCATCCGCACGCGCCTGACCGAATGGGTACAAACCATTGCCACCCCCTTTCTGGCGGCCCGGCTGGCCAGCGCAGCCCCCACGGCCAACCTCCGTCCGGAGCAGGAGAGGATCTTCATCGACTATCCCGCCCTGGCCCAGGGAACTGGCTATGTGACGGCATCCGTCATGCTCGAATTCGGTGCACGCTCCACCGGAGAACCAGCAGAACAGCGGCATATCGTCTGCGATACAAGCCCGGTATCGCGAACTTGCCAGAGCCGTGGCGCAGCACAAAGGCATGTTCTTCCGCGAAAAGGATGCACACGGAACACCGATCGACTATCTGGCAGCCATCCAGGGACGACTGCAACTCGTACCGTCTGCCGATGCTCGGACAAGGCTGGCTGCCGATTACGAACGCATGATCGCCGACGGCCTGTTCCTGAACGACGCCGTTTCGTTCGAAGCACTCATGGCCCACTGTGCACACATCGAACGGAAGATCAACCGTCTGTAAAAGCCCCATCACAACCACCTGATCCAACAGGCCCGAACCCTCCCCTGTCTTTCACCTGAAGACCCGGTGAGGCCCCATCACGGCCTCTTGAACCCCTGCAGCGCCGCCTCCACCCGGGCGCGGGTGACGCAGCCCTCCAGATGGTCGTTGATCAGGCCCATCGACTGCATGAAGGCGAACATCGTGGTGGGCCCCACGAACTTCCAGCCACGCGCCTTCAGCGCCTTTGACAGGCGGACCGACTCGGGCGAGGTGGTGCGGCTCTGGGGCGTTTCCTGACGCGGCGGCACGAACTGCCAGATGAAACGGGCCAGCGACCCCGCCTCTTCCACCAGCCGGCAGGCGCAGCCGGCGTTGTGGATGACGGCCTCGATCTTGCCGCGATGGCGCACGATGCCGCTGTCCTGCAGCAGCCTGTCCACATCGGCCGGCCCGAAAAGGGCCACCCGCCGGAAATCGAAGCCGCAAAAGGCAGCCCGGAACGCCTCGCGCTTGGCCAGGATGGTGCGCCAGCTCAGGCCAGCCTGAAAGCCCTCCAGCGAGATTTTCTCGAACAGGCGCACATCATCGGCCACCGGAAACCCCCATTCATGGTCGTGATAGTGCTGCAGCTGGGCACTGGCAGCGCACCAGTCGCAGCGCGACTGGCCGTCCGGAGCAGCGAACAGGTCTGGCATGGCAAGGCTCCCGATATCGTCATTCCGTCCAGCATCTTACCGCGCCGTCATGGACGCCTGCCGTTACCTCTGTCCACAAAGTGATGCCGACGCCCCCGGCCCAAAGCATTACCATCACGGTCCGGCCCCCGTTTCCATCCCGCTTCACCGCCCCATGCCCACATCCAGTCCCGACCTCTCCGCCCACACGCCGATGATGCGGCAGTACCTGAGCCTTAAGGCCGAGCATCCGGATGTGCTGCTCTTTTACCGGATGGGCGACTTCTACGAGATGTTCTACGAGGACGCGCAGAAGGCCGCGCAGCTGCTGTCGATCACCCTCACCAAACGCGGCACCTCGGCCGGCGAGCCCATTCCCATGGCCGGCGTGCCGGTGCAGGCGCTGGAACAGTATCTGGCACGGCTGGTGGCACTGGGCCAGTCGGTGGCCATCTGCGAACAGATCGGCGATCCAGCCACCAGCAAGGGCCCGGTGGAACGCAAGGTGGTGCGCACCATCACGCCCGGCACCCTCACCGATGCCGGCCTGCTGCCCGAACGCGAAGACCGGCCGCTGGCCGCCGTCGTGTTCACGGAACGCAGCCGCAGCGGGGGAGCCGCCGCCCGCAGCCGCCGGGGAACGGGTCAGGGCAGCACGGAAGCGGGACGCGGCACAGGCACACAGGCCATGGCCACGCTGGCCACCGTCGTGGCCGCCAGTGGCCGCTGCACCCTCACCACCCTGCCCGAGTCCGAGCTGGAAGCCGAGATCGAGCGCATCGCCCCGGGCGAGCTGCTGGTGTCGGAATCGGCGGCCCGCAACCGGGTGGTACTGCTCGAACGCATCCGCCTGCATGCGCGCACCGCCCCGGTCATGCCCATTCTCACCCGCCCCGACTGGCAGTTCGACGCCCAGCGCGGCGGCCGTACCCTGTGCGAGGCCCTCGGCATCCAGACCCTGCACGCCACCGAGCTGCAGGACGACGAAGCGGGCCAGGCCGCCATGGGTGCGCTGCTGCTCTATCTGGGCCAGAACATCGGCCAGCCGTTCCGGCACTTGCAGCCCATCCAGCGGATACCGCGCGAGGCACACATCATCATCGACCAGGTGGCCCGGCGCAATCTGGAACTGGTCCGCCCCCTGCAGGAAGAACAGGGCCCCACGCTACTGTCGCGCATGGACCGCTGCGCCACCTCGGCCGGCAGCCGCCTGCTGCGTGACTGGCTGCTGGCCCCGCTGCAGGATCGCGACGCCGTGCGCAGCCGCCAGGCCCTGGTGGCCCTGCTGCTGCAGAAAGATCTGCAGTATCCCATCAAGCGGCTGCTCGACCAGGCCTCCGACATCGAGCGCATCGTCTCGCGCATCATGCTGGGCAGTGCCCGGCCGCGCGAGCTGGTGGCGCTGCGCGACAGTCTGCCGGTGCTGGGCGCCTGTGTGGCCCAGCTGCAGGCCCCGCTGGGGCAGGACGCCGATACCGAACCTGCCCTGCTGCAGGCGCTGCAGTGGCTGGACGAAGCGGCCCAGGTCGATCCGGCCATTGCCGAACGTCTGGGCGCCACCCTGCTGGACGAACCCGCCTCGATGATCCGCGACGGCGGCGTGATCCGCCCCGGTTTCGATGCCCAGCTCGACGAGCTGCGCGCCATCGACACCGGCTGCGACGCCTTCCTGGCGGACATGGAAACCCGCGAACGTGAACGCACCGGCATTCCCACCCTGAAGGTCGGCTACAACAGCGTGCACGGCTTCTACATCGAGGTGGGCCGCAGCCATGCCGATCACGTGCCCACCGAGTATCGCCGCCGCCAGACGCTCAAGGCCGCCGAACGCTACATCACCCCCGAACTGAAGGCCTTCGAGGACAAGGCACTGTCGGCGCACGAACGGGCACTGGCCCGCGAACGGGTGCTGTACGAGGCGCTGCTGGCCGAACTGCGCCCGCACACGGCCGCCCTGCAGCGGCTGGCCGGCGGACTGGCCCATCTGGATGTCTGCCAGGCCTTTGCCGAGGTGGCCGGCCAGGCCGGCTGGAGCCGTCCGGGCCTGCTGGGCGTGCCCGGTCTGCGCGTGCAGGACGGCCGCCACCCGGTGGTGGAAGACATGGTCGAGCAGTTCATCGCCAACGACTGCGAACTCACCCCGCAGCGCCGGCTGCTGATCATCACCGGCCCCAACATGGGCGGCAAATCCACCTACATGCGCCAGGCCGCGCTCATTGCCATTCTGGCCTGGTGCGGCAGCTTCGTACCGGCCCGCAGCTGCGAGGTGGGGCCCATCGACCGCATCTTCACCCGCATCGGCGCCTCCGACGACCTGGCCGGCGGGCGTTCCACCTTCATGGTGGAAATGACCGAGGCGGCCGTCATCGTCAATGCCGCCACCGAACGCTCGCTGGTGCTGGTCGACGAGATCGGCCGCGGCACCTCCACCTTCGACGGCCTGTCCCTGGCGCACGCCATCGCCCGGTACCTGCTGGTGCAGCGGCGCTGCCTGACGCTCTTTGCCACCCACTACTTCGAACTCACCCAGCTGGCCAGCCACGAGGATGCCTGCATCAACCTGCACCTGTCGGCCACCGAGCACAACGGACGCATCGTCTTCCTGCACCAGATCCATGCCGGCCCGGCCAGCAAGAGCCACGGCCTGCAGGTGGCCAAACTGGCCGGGCTGCCGGCCGGCCTGCTGCGCAACGCCCAGTCCGTCCTGCAGAGGCTGGAACAGAACGCGGCCGACCAGGGCCCGCAGCTCGACCTCTTTGCAACGGAAGTCACGCAAGACCATGAAGACGGCACAAACGTAGTCGCAGCCGACAGTGCAGCGTGGGAAAATGGAGACGGTTCTTCCTCATCACCGCACCAGCCGGACGCCGCAGCATGGCAGGTGCTCGACGAGCTGCGTGCGCTCGATCCCGATGCGATCACGCCCCGACAGGCCGCCGACTACCTGCACCGCTGGCGCGAGGCTCTGGGTGCCTCCCCATCATGAGCAGCAAACCGATGCAAGCCGTCCCCCCCAGCCAGCCGGTGTCCGCCTCGCGGCGCCGGGCCCTGCGCGGCATGACGGCCGCCGTCACGGTCCCCTCCCTGGCCGCCGCCTCCCTGGTGGCCAGTGCCCGGGCCGATGTCCCCGCCCCCACCTTCAGCGACGCCGCACTCTCCGAGCTGGACGGCCTGCACCGCCAGCACCGTCAGGAGCCGGGCGCCGCCCATGCGCCTGAAGCCTCCGGGGGTGCCTCCGCGGGACATCCCGCCGGCCAGCGCGTCGCGCACGACGGCTGGGGTAGCGGCACCATTCCCTCCGACCACAACGACCGCCCCTTCACCTTCGGCTTCATTGGTGACACCCCCTACAACCGGCTGGACCAGCAGGGGCTCAAGCGCGTCATGGCCGGGCTGGACGACACCGAACTGGACTTCGTGCTGCACGTGGGTGACATCAAGAGCCGGGGCGAGCGCTGCTCCGACATCCTGCTGTCCGACCGGCTGGAGATGCTCGACCGCAGCCAGCACCCCCTGGTCTACACCCCCGGCGACAACGAATGGACCGACTGCGGCTGGATCGACCCCGACGATCCCTTCGCCCCCGGCACGCCCCTGGACCGGCTGCACTGGCTGCGCACGCACGTCTATCACCACCCCGAATCGCTGGGCGCGAAGCGCATGCGTGTCGAGCAGCAGCGCCAGATGATCACCCAGCTGTCGGTGAAGGACTCCAACGACCTCAACCAGCCACGCCTGCCCGAGAACATGCGCTGGCGCATCGGCTCGCTGCAGTTCTGCACCATCCACGTGGTGGGCAGCAACAATGCCATGTTCGCCACCCCGGCCATGCGCGAGGCCTGGGCGCTGCGCCAGCAGGCCAACGCCATCTGGCTGACCGAAACCGCCGTGCTGGCCAAACGCTACGGCGCGAAGGGGCTGGTCATTGCCACCCACGCCAACATGGGTTTCGAGGCCGCCCGCAACGACGGCTGGACGGCCACCCGCCAGGCCATCGTGGCCACCGCGGCCGACTTCGGTGGTCCGGTGGCCTTCCTGCACGGCGACACCCACATCTTCCGTACCGACCGGCTGCTGCTCAAGTCCCACGGGCTGGAAAACTTCACCCGGGTGGAATGCTTCGGTTCGCCGTTCACCTGGCAGTGGGTCACCATCCGCTGGAACCCCGAGGCCGCCACCCCCATCCGCCCCGACCCGGAGCGCGGCCCGGCCTTCCGCATCTACACACACCACGCGTGACGCAACGTATCAAACCCGCCTTTCGCTTACGTTCGGTCGGGCGCGAACAACATCGGCGGCACATTCCCCTGTGGTACGGGTGCTACCATCGACAACAGGTCACACCCATGGCGCCGGGCCTGATGGGTCTGTGCCGGATGTGATCCAACGGCTCTGCCCGGGGGCACACGGAGCAATAACCTTGCCCACAGCCCCTGTTTTCATGAACCTTGCTGCCCAGTCAGGCAAGCTTGCATGAATCGCGTACCGGCCCTGCGCAGGCTTGGCACGCGGTGGGCATGCCATGCCACCCTCTGCCCTCTGTATCGATTTTTTCGGAGAAAAACGAACCATGCGTAAACTGATCTTCGCCGCCCCGCTGCTCGCCTTGGCCCTGGTTGCCTGCGAAAAGCAGGATCCTGCCGCCGAAGCCGCGCAGAAAGCACTGGACGACGCCAAGCAGAATGCTTCGCAGGCCGTCGACTCCGCCAAGGAAGCGGCGGGTAACGCCAAGGACGCTGCCGCCAGCAGCATGGACGCCGCCAAGGACAAGGCTGGCGCCGCCATGGATGATGCCAAGGCTGCCGCCGGTGACAAGATGGATGCCGCCAAGGACGCTGCGGCCAACGCCAAGGACGCCGCAGCCAAGGCCGTCGAGGACGCCAAGGCCGCTTCCGGCAAGTGATCTGACCGGCCATCGCCGGCCAGCACAGACGGCCGGCGGCCTGTCAGCCACAAAAAACCCCACCTGCTCGACACGGATGGGGTTTTTTGTGCACGGATGCGGCTCGCCTGCCTCAGCGCAGGTTCTCGTTCAGGATGCGGATGATTTCATCGGCCACGCGGCGGTCTTCTTCCGAGCTGGGCTGCTTGCCATCGGCCAGCAGGACTTCCACCGTGGACTGGCTGCCTTCGCCCTGGATGTGCAGCTGGTAGTGCTGCCCGCTCAGATCCTTGCGCTCACCCGAGAAGATGCGCGACCAGGTGCCCTGGTTCCTGTCGCGGCGCTGCGGATCGACATAGACGATGTCATAGACGCCCTGCTCGCGGTTGCGATCTTCGATGGAGAAGTCGAGCCGGTCGAGCACCACGCCCACGGCGCGCCAGCTGCGATCGAAATCGTCCTGCAGCTGCAGTTTCGACGGCTGGCCTTCGGCCCCGGCCACGATGCGGGCACGTGCTCCGGACTGGCCATCGGCCGCGGCGCCATCCGCCCCCTGCGCCGCTGCCAAAGGGAGCGAAAATTGAGACCGTCACTCTGGAGCAGGCACTAGAAATGTTCAAATTGCCGCGCGTCGTCGGTCAAACCGAAGACGGGCAAGACATCAAGGCCAACATCGGCCGCTTTGGCCCGTACATCCAAGTTGGCAAGCTCTTCGTCTCCATCAAGCCTGAAGACCCGCACACCATCACCCTAGAAAAAGCCCGCGAACTCTACGCCGCCAAGCTCCAGGCCGAAGCCGAGAAAAACATCGCTGACTTTGGTGACGGCGTCAAAGTCCTTAACGGTCGCTTTGGCCCGTACATCACCGACGGCACGAAAAACGCCAAAATCCCCAAAGACACCGACCCAAAAACCATCACTCACGAGCAGGCCTTGGAACTCCTAAAAGCCGCACCCGCGAAACCAGCTCGCCGCGGCCGCGCCTCGGCCAAATCATCCAAATCACCGAGAAAAAGCAGGCGCTCAAAGAAGTAATTGACCCGCAAAATAACTCAATCAAGCCACATTTTGTTAGTGCTGTATAGACCACATTCCCATAATTCACAAAATTAAAAACTATCACACCATTTCATTGCAAAAATTGTTAAATACATGCTATAATTATGGCGTACTATACGACTTGCTTGACACGAAAATATTTTATTGTATAATAGCAATATCGTCATATATCAACATAACTTCTGAGGTGAGGCAGAGAGGATTTAACATAAAGCCATGAGCGACACACAAGAACAGAGCGCACCAGACAAGCAGCTTCGGCAAGCAGCCGAGGATGTTTTGGCGCAGATTCCGCAGGAGCGTGAGAAAGAGATTATTAGCCGTCGCTTTGGTTTATACGGCAATAAAGAGACGCTGGAACAGATCGGCGACATGCTCGGGATCACTCGTGAACGTGTCCGCCAGCTAGAGAAGGCTATCCTCGTTCGCCTGCGCCTGTTGGTGGCTGACGGCGGTATACCAAGTGCCTCGGCTGCTGAAAAGATGGTTACCTCACACCTGTCAGAAATGGGCCGGGCGGCGCCACTGCATAATCTCGCCAAGCACGTCCTCGGCCGTGATGTTACCGATAGCGAACGATCACATGTTGCCTTTATCGCTGAGCTCAATCCATCCATCAACATCATCACCGAGAACGATGACTATTACCACTCAGCCATCATCGGCACGCCAAACGACGAGAAGAATATCAAGAAGCAAGTCGAAGAAATTGTCAAAGCCATCAAGCAGCACGGCCAGCCCGTCACTGCCGAGGAACTACACAAAACGCTTAATTACGAGCACCCATCCAACATTGCCGCGCTCGCCTCGATCAGTAAGAAACTAGCCCATCTCCGCGGCCTATGGGGCCTGATCAAGTGGCCGCTCGTCAACCCAAAGACTATCCGTGACAAGATTTTCGTCATTCTCGACAGCAACGGCCAGCCAATGCACTTCTCGGACATTGCTAAAGCCATCAAGGACAGCGACTTCAAACGCAAAGATGTCACCATCCAAGCCATTCACAACGAACTCATCAAGGACAAACGCTTCGTCCTGATCGGCCGCGGTATTTACGCCCTTGAATCATGGGGTTACGCTCGCGGTACCGTCGCTGACATCATTGCCAGCGTCCTACGCGAGGCCGGCGAGCCACTGCACCGCGATGAAATCGTGAAGCGCGTCCTTGACAAGCGTCAAGTCAAAGAAACCACCATTCTGCTCAACTTGCAAGCCAAGCCGCAATTCCAACGCTCCGCCAAGGCCACCTACATTCTGGTCAGCGAAGCCTAGGTTTGCATTTATCTATAAGGGGTGAGATAATGAAATAGCATGGAAATTATCTCTTCGATGATTAGCTTTTTGACACAATGGTACGTCTGGATACCTGTCACAGCCGTGCTGTCGTTTTTGACGTGGCGCAATTATCAGCGAGCTGACGAGTTTGAGCCAACCGAGAGCGTGTTGTTAGTACTGGAAATCCCCAAAGCCAACGACAAGAAAGAACTAGCCGCCGAGCAATTATTCGCCAGCCTGCACGGCATCTTGCGCGACAAACGCGAACTCAAATTATCGGGCGGCCGGCAGGAGCATATCAGCTTTGAGATCGCCTCGGTCAACGGTCAAATTCGTTTTTATGTCTGGGTGCCCCGGACGCTACAAAGTTTCGTTGAGGGACAAATTTACGCCCAGTACCCAACCGTTCAAATCCACGTCGCTAGCGAAGATTACACCGAGCATGAGCGCGAACACTCCACTGTGTACACCACTGAGCTAACTTTGACGGCGCCAGAGTTCTTGCCAATTCGCACCTTTCAAACCTTTGAAGTCGATCCGCTGGCGGGGATTACCGGCACGCTGGCTAAGCTAGAGCTGACCGGCGAGGAACTCTGGGTGCAGGTACTCATCAGGCCGATCGCCGACAGCTGGCAACAGTCCGCTGATCACTGGATCGCCAGCGTCAAGAGTGGGCATAAACTCATCCCCGGGCTCGGGGGTGGCGGCTTGCAGTGGATCGGTACGCTGCTCGAGGCTCTCTGGAAACCACCAGGCCAAGGAAGTGATGGCAAAAAAGCGCCCGAGCTGTCTGAGCGTGACAAGACGCGCGTCTCTGAGGCGGAGAAGAAGGCCACTAAATTGGGCTACGACGTCAAGATCCGCCTAGCGTACCTTGGTGAAGATCAAACCAGCGCCAAACTACATATGCAGGCGCTGGTCGGTGCTTTTAAGCAATTCAACTCAACCAACCTCAACGGCTTTCGCGCTGTCAAGGGTGCGTTCGGCAAGGAGTTCCTCGACAAGTACCGCAAGCGTGCGTTTTACGGCGATGGCTACATCCTGAATATCGAGGAGCTGGCCTCCGTCTTTCACTTGCCGCACACCAATGTCGAGACGCCAAACATCGTCTGGGCCAGCGCCAAAACCGCCGAACCGCCGTCCAAGCTGCCCGTCCTGACCGGCAGCGACGCTAATGACGACCAAATTTCCGCCTTTGGCGTCACCAATTTCCGCGGCATCAACCACCAGTTCGGCATGCTGCGCTACGACCGCTCGCGTCACGTTTACATCATCGGCCAGACCGGAGCAGGCAAGTCGGGGCTACTTGAATTATTCGCGCTCAGCGACATCTTCCACAACCAAGGCTACGCCATCATCGACCCGCACGGCGACTTTGCCATCAACAACATGAAATTCATCCCCGGCTCACGGCTAAACGACGTCGTCTATTTCAACCCGGCCGACACCGCCTATCCGCTCGGCTTCAACCCGCTGGAAGTCACCAACCCGAACCAAAAAACCAACATTTCATCAGAAGTTATCGGCGTCCTGAAGCGTATGTTTGGCGAGAGTTGGGGACCGCGACTAGAGTACATTTTACGCTACACCATCCTGGCGCTACTTGACCGACCAGAGACGACTATGCTCGACATCACCCGCATGCTGACTGATAAAAACTTCCGCAAAGAAACGCTGGGCTATTGCCGCGATACCGTGGTATTGCAATTCTGGAATGTTGAATTCGCTAGCTGGAACGACAAGTTCGTTGCCGAGGCCGTCGCGCCAGTCCTCAACAAAGTCGGCGCCTTTACCGCCAACCCAATCATCCGCAACATCATCGGCCAGCCCAAATCCACCTTCAACATCCGCCAGATCATGGACGAGGGCAGAATTCTTATTGTCAATCTATCCAAAGGCCTCATCGGCGAGGACAATGCCGCCATCCTCGGCTCATTCCTAGTCACCAAGATTCAGCTGGCTGCCATGTCGCGCTCTGACATCCCCGATATCCGCGACCGCCGCCCATTTTACCTTTACGTCGACGAGTTCCAGAACTTTGCCACCGATTCATTTGCCACCATCCTGTCCGAAGCCCGCAAATACGGCCTCAACCTGACCGTCGCCAACCAGTACATCTCACAGATGAACGAAACTGTACGCGACGCAGTCTTCGGTAACGTCGGTACCATGATCTCGTTCCGCGTGTCTGCCGACGACGCGCCGATCCTCGCCAAGCAATTTGAGCCAAACTTCGAAGCCGTCGACCTCTTGCAGATGCATAATCGTAACTTCGTCATCAACATGGTCATCGGAGGAGAGAAGACTCCAGCTTTCTCCGCGCGCACGTTGGAACTCCCGCCAAGCCAAGCTGATAACACGCCGCACATCATCGAACATTCGCGGCGCATGTATTCACGGAGCAGGGAAGACGTCGAACGAGAAATTAATGCCGCCATTATGCCGAACCACCGCCCAAAAAATCAACCGGCCCAGCCGCGCCCGCAAGCCGTCGCCGCAGCTGCACTAGCCCAACCTATTCAGACGGCCACTAGTCAACCAGCACAGGGAACCACGGTCATTAACGCCCAACACCCCGCACCACAACCCGAACCCGTCGCACCCGTCACAGACAGCGGCGAAGTCATCTTGCAAATTCGCGGCAACAGCGCATTTGAATCAGCAGCTACCGACACCGCCACACCGAAGAAACGCCGACGACGACGGAAGAAGAGCAATGTATAATTGTTGTAATAATCAACATATTCAGCTACAATAACCTTACAGTCCCTTAAGTAAGGATTGTACCAATATCCAAATTGTTCTAGGTTTCTATAATAATCTGGCGGTAGAAATCCGCTGTAAAGTATA
>ERZ772874.899-NODE-899-length-15955-cov-9.516792_pt1 | contig 15955 bp, 15 predicted proteins | sample MGYA00580586_ERZ772874 | MGnify/ENA primary metagenome ERZ772874 (study PRJEB29015, sample SAMEA2737952) | human oral metagenome | biome: human oral; feature: human-associated habitat; material: dental | place: China | collected 2154 ... | reverse complement strand
GATCGCGGTCACGGTGATCATCATGAGCGCACACAGGTGCGTGGCCCTCCCCCACGCCCCGACGCGGCCTCGGCGCGCGAGGAGGGTCGAGATGATCGCAACCATGATGTTGGACAGCTCGGTGAAGTAGGACAGGCAATTGATGAGGCGCTCAGGCGCGCCCGCCCAGCCGTGGGCGGCACCCGCGAAGAGCCCCTCCTCGACGTAGGTCGGCGCAGCGTATCCATCAAAGGCCGTAATGATGAGGGTGGCGGCGACGCCCGCCCAGGCGAGGGCGGCGACCACCCAGTAGGCAGCGCGCCCGCGGCGGCTCAGTTCAGTCACGTCAGTTGTCATCGCTCTCCCCAAACGCCTCCGCCGCAGAGCCATAGCGCGCAATGGGGAGCCGCCCAGCAGCAATCTCGCGAGCCTCGCGCATAGCTAGCTCGGTTTCAGCGTTATAGCGAGGTTGGCGCAAGTCGAAGGGCAAGCCGCCCTCCATGATCGACTTATGAAGGAATACATTGACAGCATCCGTGAGGTTCATGCCGAACTGGGCATACACCCTCTCGGCTTCTTCCTTCACACTTGGATCCACGCGCATGTTAAGCGTCGCCGTTTTCATATCGCCACACCTTTCAGACGAATGTACGACTTTTATTATACAACGCATCACAGATGTGTGACATATTCCTGCGCTGCGCAGACACCGACATGATTCCCGCAATTGAAGTCGGCATGCTGAAACGGCCGAGGCGGAGTTCAAATCCGGCCGGGGTCAGACCTGGGCGAGGTCCGTGACCTCCGCATCCGTCAGTTCGACGAGGTCGAGGGGGCTCAGCTCGACGCTGAGGCCTCGGCGCCCTCCCGAGACGATCATGGTCTCGTGGTCTAGGCACGCCGAATCAATGAACAGGCGGTGCGAGGTAGTCTGCCCGAGCGGGCTGATGCCGCCCACCACGTAGCCGGTGCGGCGCTGGGCGACGGCAGGGTCGGCCATGGCGGCGCTCTTGGCGCCCGCCGCCTTGGCGATGAGCTTCATCGACAGGTGCGCGAGCGCGGGGACGCAGGCGACGACGAACTCGCCGGTGGGCTCGAGGCGCACCATGAGCGTCTTGAAGGCCTGGGTGGGGTCGATTCCCAGCTTCTCGACCGTCTCCTCGCCGAACGCCCGGGCTGCGGGGTCGTGCTCGTACTCGTGGACGGTGAAGGGCACGCCCGCCGCCGTGAGAGCCTCGATCGCGCGGGTAGGCCCTGCGCCGTGATCCTTGCCGTGTTTGCGACCCATGACCTCAGTCTATGACCGCTCAGAGAATCGTGGCCGTCGGATCGTTGATGACGGCCTTGCCGAAGGGGAAGCAGGTGATCGGGATCATCTTGAGGTTCGCGATGGCCAGTGGGATGCCGACGATCGTCACGGCCTGCGCGAGGGCCGTCGTGATGTGGCCGATGGCGAGCCACAGGCCCGCGACGAGGAACCACACGATGTTCATGAGGGCAGAACCCGCGCCAGCACCCGGCCGTTCGATGACGCGCTTGCCGAAGGGCCACAGCACGTATCCGGCGATGCGAAAGCACGCCACTCCAGCGGGGATCGTGACGATAAAGATGCAGGAAACCACGCCTGCCAGGAGGTATCCGAGGAAGAGCGGGAGCCCCCCGAAGAAGAACCAGATGATGTTGAGCAGGGTACGCATCGCGTGTCCTTTCCGTGATTCGTGAACATTCTAGTGTGCCATAGCCCAAGCCCCGCACGACCCCTGAGGCGCCCCCGATTGAACCCCGAAAGGACACGCCGCGTACCATGAACCCATGAGCATTCCCGAGGCCATCGCCGAAGCCCGCGACCGCATCGACCGCGCGACGTCCGCGTGTGGCCGCAACGATTCGGTGCACCTGGAGCTGGCGGTCAAGACGCGCACGCCCAAGGAGTGCCGGGACGCCGCCATCGCCCTGCGCGAGGCGGGGCTGCCTATTCTGCTCGGTCACAACCGAGTACAGGAGGCGCGCGCGACGGCGGAGGCCATCCGCGAGGTGCCCGGCGCGCGCATCCACCTGATCGGCCCCCTTCAGTCCAACAAGATTAACCATGCCCTGTCCTGCGTGGACGTAATCGAATCTCTCGATTCCCCCGCCCTGGCCTCGAAGATCGACACGCGAGCGAGCGGGACCCTCCCGGTCTTTGTCCAGGTGAACGTCTCGGGCGAGGCCACGAAGCACGGCTGCGCCCCCTCCGACGTCGCCGCACTGATCGACGCGGTCGAGGCCTCGGCCCACCTGCAGCTCGCGGGCTTCATGACGGTCGGACTGAACTCCCCCGTCGAGGCCGACGTGCGCGCCGCCTACGCGCGACTGCGCGCCATCAGGGACGAGGCCGCGGAACGCCTGGGTGTCGAGGAATCCGCCCTGGAGCTGTCGATGGGCATGAGCCGGGACCTGGAGTGGGCCATCGCCGAGGGCGCGACCATCGTGCGCCTGGGAACGGCGGTTTTCGGCGCTCGCCGCGTCTGAGTGGACCGCTGGTTCGCTCCGACGCGCCACCAGGTAGGATTGTCTCCATGATGACCGTTCTCGCTGGAATGTCCGCGTCAATCCTCGCGCTCGCCCCGACCACCAACCCGATCGGTGGTCTCGCGGCGTTCGCAGGACTCACCGCCGGCAACACTCCGGCCGCTGTGCGCTCGCAGGCGTGGAAGACCGGCATCTATGTGTTCGCCATCCTCACCGTGTTCGCGGTCAGCGGCTCGCTCATCATGCGTTTTTTCGGCTTCGACCTCCCCTCTCTGCAGATCGCGGGCGGCCTCGTCGTCGCACACTCGGGCTTCTCGATGCTGGAAAACAAGCCCCGCGCCACCCACGAGGAGGCTCAACACGCGACCTCCAAGCCGGACGTATCCTTCTCCCCCATGGCGCTCCCCCTCATCGCGGGCCCGGGCTCGATCGGCGTCGTCATCGCGCTGGCCGCCCGCAACACGGCCATCGGTTTTCATGTCGGCATCGTCCTGGGAATCGCGCTAACAGCCGCCGTCATCGCGCTGCTACTGCGCTACGGCACGCCCTGGATCGACAAGCTGGGCGCCACCGGAGTCGGCGCGATCGTGCGCATCATGGGCTTCCTGATCCTCGTCATCGGCGTCGAGCTCATCATCCACGGGGTGCGCGCACTCCAGCTCTTCTAAGCGAAAGCCCGCCCCGGCCTCGTCGAAACGACGCCGAAGCGGGCCACGAATACTGGGCGTTCAGGGGATGCGGCGCACCCACTCCTCGCGCGCGAACTTCGTCTCGCAGCGCCTGCGCGCGACCTCAAGGTCCTCCTCGGTGATCGCGCCGACGCTCGCGTTGTACTTGTCCTTGAAGTGATCGAAGAACGCCTGCAGGATCTCCTCGCGGGGCAGCCCGGTCTGGGAGCGCATGGGGTCCACGCGCTTGACGGCGCTGCGGGTGCCCTTGTCGCGGATCTTCTCCATGCCGATGCGCAGGACCTCGTTCATCTTGATGGCGTCGATGTCGTAGGCCATGGTCACGTGGTGGACCATGTAGCCGTTGGCCCAGCGCTTCTGCGCGGCGCCGCCGATCTTGCCCGCCTCGGAGGCGATGTCGTTGAGGGGCACGTAGGTGGCCTTGATGCCGAGCTTGGCCAGGACCTCCATGACCCACTGGTCCAGGTAGGGGTAGGCCTGCTCGAAGCTCATGCCCTCCACGAGGGCGGTAGGGACAACGAGCGAGTAGGTGATGCAGTTGCCGGGTTCCATGAACATTGCGCCGCCGCCGGTCACGCGCCGCGACACGGTGATGCCGTAGCGCTCCACCCCGTCGGGCTGGATCTCGTTCTGGTAGGACTGGAACGAGCCGATGACGACCTGGGGGCCGTTCCATTCCCACAGGCGCATAAAGGGCTTGCGGTGCCCGGCGGCCACGTCCTCGACCAGGGTCTCGTCCATGGCGACGTTGATCATCGGGTCGACGACGGGGCCGTGGATGACCTCGAAGTCGATGTCGTCCCACGACAGGGCGGAGCCCAGGGCTCGGCGCACTGCGATGCCGACGGCCTCGGGGGTCACGCCGATCAGGGTGTCTCCCGCGTGGAGGGCGCCGGCCACGCGCGCCGCCAGCTCTTTCGCGCTCGACGAGGCCGGGGCCCCTTCGAGGGAGGCGGTGATCCGGGTGAGCGCGTCGTCGGGGTCGAGGAAGAAGTCTCCCGACACGCTCACGCGGGCGAGGCGGTCCTCCTCCACGTCCGTGTCGATGACGACAAGCTTTCCTCCGGGGACTTTGTATTCTCCATGCATGCCCCCGATTGTATGCGTTCTCCTCACGCCCAGTCGGGCAGGACGCGCACGCCTCCCTTGTCGGCCGAGGCGGCGAGCATGCCGTAGACGCGCAGCGCGTCGGAGACCTGGCGGGGGCGGTGCTTGGAGGGCTTCCAGGGGGCTGCGCCCTTCTCCGCGCGGCGGCGCTCGAGCTCCTCGTCGCTCACGTTCGCGCGCAGGACGCGGTTGTTGACGTCGATCTCGATCTCGTCGCCGGTGCGCACCAGGCCGATTGCGCCGCCGGCCGCCGCCTCGGGCGAGATGTGTCCGATCGAGATGCCGGAGGTGCCGCCGGAGAAGCGGCCATCGGTGATGAGGGCGCACTTCTTGCCCAGCCCCAGGCCCTTGAGGTAGGAGGTCGGGTAGAGCATCTCCTGCATGCCGGGGCCGCCCTTGGGGCCCTCGTACTGGATGACGACGACATCGCCGGGCTGGACCCTCTTGGCCAGGATGGACTCGACGGCCTCCTCCTGGGACTCGACCACGAAGGCGCGCCCGACGAAGTGGAAGAGCTCCTCGTCGATGCCCGCGCTCTTGATGACGGCGCCGTCCTGGGCGATATTGCCCTTGAGGACGGCCAGGCCCCCGTCCTTCGTGTAGGCGTGCTCCACGGAGCGGATGCACCCGCCCACGGCGTCGGTCTCCAACGACTCGAAGAGGTTGGCCGTGGAGAAGGCGCGGGTCGTGCGCACGCCCCCGGGGGCGGCCAGGTAACGGCGCTCCGCCTCGGCGGAGGCGGTGCCGGAGCGGATGTCCCACTGCCCCAGCCACTGGTCGAGGGAGTCGGAGTGCACCGAGTGGACATCGCGGTTGAGCAGCCCCGCGCGGTCCAGCTCGCCCATCAGCGCGGGGATCCCCCCGGCTCGGTGGACGTGCTCGATGTGGTAGGTCGTGGAGTTGGGGGCGACCTTGCACAGGCACGGGACGCGGCGCGAGATGGCGTCGATGTCGTCCAGGGTGAAGTCGACGTGCGCCTCGTGGGCGACGGCGAGGATGTGCAGGACGGTGTTGGTGGACCCGCCCATGGCCACGTCCAGGCTCATGGCGTTCTCGAAGGCGCTCTTCGTGGCGATCGAGCGGGGCAGCACGGACTCGTCGTCGCCGTCGTAGTAGCGCCGGCACATGTCCACGATGCGGGCGCCGGCCTCGACGAAGAGCTTCTTGCGCGCGACCTGGGTGGCCAGGGTGGTGCCGTTGCCGGGCAGGGCCAGGCCGATGGCCTCGTTGAGGCAGTTCATGGAGTTCGCGGTGAACATGCCGGCGCAGGAGCCGCAGGTGGGGCAGGCGTTGGCCTCGATGGAGGCGAGCTGGGCGTCGGTGACGGAGTCGTCGACGGCCATGACCATGGCGTCGATGAGGTCCAGGCGGTGCTCGACGACGCCGTCCACGGCGGCGCCGGACTCCATGGGGCCGCCCGAGACGAAGATGGTGGGGATGTTCAGGCGCATGGCGGCCAGGAGCATGCCGGGGGTGATCTTGTCGCAGTTGGAGATGCACACGAGGGCGTCGGCGCGGTGGGCGTTCACCATGGTTTCGACGCAGTCGGCGATGAGGTCGCGGCTGGGCAGGGAGTAGAGCATGCCGTCGTGTCCCATGGCGATGCCGTCGTCGACGGCGATCGTGTTGAATTCCTTGGCGACGCCGCCGGCCGCTTCGATGGCGCCGGCGACCAGGTCTCCCATGTTTTTGAGATGCACGTGGCCGGGGACGAACTGGGTGAAGGAGTTGGCGATGGCGATGATCGGCTTGCCGAAGTCCCCGTCCTTCATTCCGGTGGCGCGCCACAGGGCGCGGGCTCCGGCCATGTTGCGACCCTGGGTGGATGTTGCCGAGCGCAGCGGGCGACTCATGGGAATGCCTTTCTTTTGCCTTGTAATGACTCCACAGTAGGAGGGCGAGCGCCGCGTTTCCGTGCGGCTTTCGTCTCACGGACGAGGACGGGGCTAGGCTCGCGGGTTTTCGCGCGGCTCGCCGAGGGCCCTCGGGGGGCGCCACGCGGTCCGGTGAGTGGACGCTCGCGGGCGCAACGGCGGGGAAAACGCAAGGGGTGCGTGCACGAATTAGCGCCTAACCGGCCAAGTGGTTAATTACATAGGACCGCAGGGCGGATGCCGGCCTCGTTCTCGACGCGCGAAACGTAGGCTGAGGGCACGAGCGAGAGAAAGGACCGCGATGACCATTCGCACCACTCATGTTGGATCCCTGCCCCGCACGCCCGAGCTGATTGAAGCGAACCGGGCCAGGCGCGACGGCTCACTGAGCGAGGCCGACTTCACGGCGCTGCTCCAGGCTCAGGTCGACGGCGTCGTGGCGCGCCAGGCCGCGCTCGGCCTGGACATCGTCAACGACGGCGAGTACGGACACGCGATGATCGACACGGTCGATTACGGCGCGTGGTGGACGTACTCCTTCTCCCGCTTCGGCGGGCTGTCCTTCGAGGACGTGCAGCGTTTCGACGTGCGCCCCCCGGCGGGGCGCGACGGGCGCTTGTCCTTCTCCTCCTTCGCGGAGCGCCGCGACTGGCAGCGTTTCGCGGACGCCTACGCGGACCCCGATTCGGGTATCCACATCGCGAACCGCAACCCGATCGCCTTCCCGACGATCACGGGCGCGCTGACCTACATCGGGGCCGACGCCGTCGAGCGCGACATCGCGGGTACGAAGCGGGCGCTGGAGGCGGCGGGCAAGTCCCTCTCGGACGGCTTCGTGGCGGCGATCTCGCCGGGCTCGGCGGCGCGCGTGGCTAACGCCTTCTACGAGGACGACGAGGCCGTGGTGTGGGCGTGCGCGGACGTACTGCGCGAGGAGTACAAGCGGATCACGGACGCTGGCCTGACGGTGCAGGTCGACGCGCCGGATATCGCGGAGGGCTGGGATCAGATGAACCCGGAGCCGAGCGTGGAGGATTACCGCGCTTTCTCTCGCGTGCGCGTCGACGCCCTGAACCACGCGCTGGAGGGCATCGACCCTTCTCTCGTGCGCTTCCACGTGTGCTGGGGGTCCTGGCACGGCCCCCACACGACGGACATCGCGTTCAAGGACATCGTGGACCTGGCTCTCATGGTCAACGCGAACGGCCTGACCTTCGAGGCCGCGAACGCCCGCCACGCGCACGAGTGGACGATCTGGCGCGACACCGCCCTGCCCGAGGGCAAGTACCTGATTCCCGGAGTCGTCTCGCACTCGACCAACGTCGTGGAACATCCGGAGCTGGTTGCCCAGCGCATCCGCCAGTTCGCGGACATCGTGGGCGACGAGCGCGTCGTAGCCTCAACGGACTGCGGCCTGGGCGGACGCATCTACCCGTCGATAGCGTGGGCGAAGCTGGAGGCTCTGACGCAGGGCGCCCGCCTGGCATCGAAGTGATCGACTGATCGCTGCCTGGGGCGCGCGGGGTGGGCCCCACCCCGCGCGCCTTCCCAGGGTTTTCTCAGGAAAAGTCCCCCGTTCTTTGAGCCTCGCCGCACACAATGGAGCCAGTGTTGCAGCCCCCGCGACCGGGTCGGCCTGCCGCGGTGGGGATCGCACGCCGCGTCGGGTTCCGGGACTGGGGGCTGCGGCATAATCGAACCGCAAAAGCCCAGCAGAGCATCATAAAGTGCTATACTTCACATCTTCCTCTCCCCCATAGTTAATTACCGAACACTTGACAGCGCTATCATTCTAATCAGGTGCGATGGACGTACCGCTGTTCAAGGGAGAACACAATGAAAACACAACGGATGTGGCCTCTTCTTGCCACTGCAATCCTCACCGCTGCCTTAACATCTTTACCTGCATCTCCTTCGAATGCGGAATGGGGATGCAGCGTCGGCACTTACAACTCACATCAGTTCTATTCGTTTTGCAACAGCAACGCGAACATCAGGCAGCATCGTGCACGTGCACGCATTTACTTCAATTCTGGGTACGGAAGCACTGTCTACTCCAACTGGCGCGACATCGGTGTTGAAAGCGTGAGTGCCTACTACTCAACAGGTGTTGTCTCCAATGGCCCTTGGCTGGAAACATGGCGATAGGATTCCAACGAGTTAGCACTTTGTTGGTTAGTGGTCTGTTGGCAGCCACGGCCTGCGGCTGCCAACAGACTACACCTGCGGCGGAGGGGCCGTGGGCGGCCGATATTGAGCAGGCGCGCAATGAGTGGGCGTCCAACGAGTTCGTCCAATCTGTCCTCGCCGACTCCACCATCAGCGAGGCAGAACTCCAGGACATGCGTCAGCGCGTGCTGAGCTGCCTGACGGACAAAGGCGTGACCGGTGCGTCTTTTGGCCCGAGCGGCACGCTGAGCGTCCCCGATCAGCCGGTTGGCTCCTCCATATCCGCCGAACAGCAACAAGAGTTCGTCTCCGCCTGTTCCAACGATGCCGGTCAGCCGATCATCGAGGCGCTCGAGTTCAACATGCGAGTCAACCCGGATCACCGGGATTTCAACGAGCTGTACACGCAGTGTTTGATCCGCAACAAGGCGGTTGAGCCGTCCTTCACGGCCCAAGAGTTCGCGCGCGCTCGCGAGAGCGGAACGCCTCTCTCAAGCGCGCTGCCGTTCATCGATCCAGCTCAGGGACCCGACATTTTGCAACGATGCCTCGAGGACCCCAGCAAATGACCACAACCACCCTCAGGATTTGAGATGACAACTTCTCGCCGCTGGCTCGCCCTCACCGCGTTCGTCGCTCTCATCGCCGGTGCGGGTGGGGTCAGCGCGGGTATCCTCATCGCCTCGCCGCCCACCCCGGCCTCGCTGGCCTCGTCATCTGCTCCATCAACGGTCCCCGTCACCACGCGCGAGTTCACCGACACGCGCTCCCTCACCCTCACGATTCCCCCGGCCTCGCCTCATGAACTCACCTCCCCCATTGCCGGGCGCATCACGGCGCTTCAGGCAGCGCCGGGAACTCCCATCACGTCAGGTTCTATTCCCTGCGAGATCGACGGCCTGCCCCTTCTTGCCTTAGCCCTGTCCACCCCGCTCTATCAGGACGTGGTGGACGGAGCCACGGGACCCGATATCGGTGCCCTGAACGCTGAGCTTGCGCGGCTCGGATATGCGGCTCCCGTGGAATCTCAGCGGGTCACGGCCGCCACGCGAGCGGCCCTGGCCTCGGCGATGGGCGTGAACGACGGAGCCGGAGGTCTCCCCTCCCGCATCGAAGCCTCTCGCGTCCTGTGGATCCCCTCGCCGGCAGTCACCCCCTCATCGGTCCCCGTTCACCTGGGTGACAGCGTCGATACACAGACCGTTCTCCTCACCCTAGAGGACTCCCGCGACGCCTTGCGCCTCTCCGTTCCACCGGACGCCTATCCCGCGGACCACGTCATCACCCTGGGAGACACGGACTACCCGGTCCCCTCTGACGGCATCATCACCGACCCCACCCTGACGGCGACGATCCTCTCCTCGCGCGAATACACAGCCTTCGTCCGCTCCACCCCGAGCGGCGATGGACCCGTTCAGCTGCCCGTCTCCTGGAAGCTCGCCTCCCCCATCACCGTTGCGGTCATCCCGCCGTCCTCAGTGATCGGAGACGCGACGGGCGCGTGCGTCTTTGAAGACGGCACGCCGATTCCCGTTTCTATCGTTTCTTCCCAGCTTGGCCGAACCTACGTCCTGCCAGCTACCCCACTCTCCACCGTCGACACCGCCGTCGAGGGACGCACATGCCCGTCGAGCTAGACAACGTCGGGCACAAGTTCGCCGCCAACCCGTGGCTCTTTCGCCATCTGAGCGCCCGCTGCGAGGACGGTGCCCTCACCGCCATCATCGGCCCATCTGGTTCTGGCAAGTCAACGCTGCTGTCGCTAATCGCGGGATGGGAGACTTCGACCGAGGGAACGATCACTGTCCCCCGTCCGGCTGGTTCGCAGAGTCCCCGTATCGCGTGGGTCTTCCAGAACCCGTTCGGTGTCCGCGCGCGCAGCGCCATTGACCACGTTGCGCTGCCCCTGTTGGCCCGCGGCATGAGCCGGGCGCAGGCCGATGCGGAGGCACAGCGGCTCCTCAACGCTTTCAATCTGGCGCATCTTGCGACCCGCCCATTTCGGGATCTGTCGGGCGGCGAGGCTCAGCGTGTGCTCCTCGCCCGCGGGCTCGCTTGCGCCCCCACTCTTCTCCTCGTGGATGAACCGACCGCGCAGCTTGATCAATCCACGGCTCGCGACATTGCCTCCACGCTCGGCTCTCTGCGCGAGGACGGGGTCAGCGTCGTGATCGCGACGCACGATCCGTCGATTCGCGCGCAGTGCGACGCCATCATCGACCTCGCACACTTCCAGGACGAGGAGGGACAGCGATGAGCACACTCTCGTGGCGCGCACTCCTGTCCGAAGCGTGGAGGGACTGCCTGAGCGGGACGGCCCGCGTCGGGATTCTGACTATCCTGGCCACCGCCCTGGTCGGAGGCATCATCTGCGCCGATGCGTTCTCTCTTCGTTCCGTCAGCGTTGAGGCGGCCTCTTTCCGTGTCCATCTGGGATCGGTGCGAGTCCTCCAAGCGCAAGGCAGCATCGACGGGGCTACCTGCGAGGCACTGTCGCGAAGCCCCGGGGTGCGCGCAGGAGCCGTTCGCTCGGTCGAATCCGGCTTGTCCCCACTCGCTCTTCCGGCCTCGTCGCTGCCCCTGTACGAGGTCACGCCTGGAACCGTCTCTCTGCTCGGGACGACAACGGCCGATCCGACGGGAATTCTGCTCCCTGAGCAGGTAGCCGAGGAACTCGGCACCTCTCAAGGAGCCCTTCTTCCCCTCGCACACGGGCAGGCCGAGGTCGCGGGCACTTACCCGTGGGACGAGAACGACGGGCGTCGTCCCGGCTACGCCTACGCGGCTCTCGCACCCGTGCCCGCGACGGGGACCTTCGATGAGTGCTGGTACGAATCCTGGCCGCACAGCGACGACGTGGATGCCCTGGTGCGCTCAACCCTCGTTGGAAGCGACGACAAGAACGCCCAGGTCCTCGCCATGAACCCTACGCGCGGGACGACCTTCGACGCGGCGGGGCAACTGCGGCAGAGGCCGACCTGGTGGGCGTGGATCGCGGCGAGCACAATCGGCGTCGTCGTGGGAGCATCCACCACGTGGTGGCGTCGTCTGGAGATCGCCTCAGCACTGCACGCTGGGCTCCGCACATCGGATACGACGTTCCTCCAACTGTGTGAGGCTGTGTCGTGGGTGGGCTGCGCATTCGTCCTCACCTCCGCCATATGCCTCACGATCCTGAGCGGAGCGCCGCCCAGTGACCGCACTGACTTGATGCGCCTGGTCGCTACCGAGGGCATCTGCGCTGCGTCGTGGACTCTCATCGGTGTCGTCATCGCATCAACGACGATCCGCGAGCGCCAGCTGTTCGCTTTCTTTAAGGGCCGATAGGTACCGGCGCGTGATCGCGCCTACAATTGGCGTATGAGCGTCCTCGTGATTCAGAACGACCCGATAGTACCCGCGGGTCAGCTGTCCGCCTTCCTCGGCGGCCACGAGGTGGTGCGCGCCTGGGAGAACCCCGAGCGCATCCGCACCCTCGCCGCAGCCCCCCTGCCCGACGCCCTCATCCTCCTGGGCGGGCGGGCCTCGTGCTACGACGACGAGGCCTCCCCCTGGCTCGAGGACGAGCGCGAACTGACGCGACGCTGCGTGCGCGCCAACGTTCGTGTGCTCGGCATCTGCTTGGGCGCCCAGCTGATCGCCGCCACCTTCGGCGGAAGGGTGAGCGTCGCCGACCCGAGGGGCCCCGAGTACGGCGTCATCCCCCTGGTGTGGGGCACGAACGACCAGGCCGGGGGCGGGGGCGCCGTCCCCCTGCGCATGGCGCTGGCCTCGACGCACACGGTCTTCGCCGACCACGACGACGCGATCGTCGAGCTGCCCCGCGGCGCGCGCGAATGGGCGCGCTCGGACAAGTACACGCAGATCTTCTCCTACAGGAGCGCGCTTGGCGTCCAGTTCCACCCGGAGGTCACGCGCGAAACCGCGACGGTGTGGGCGGTCAATAACACGGCCGTCGACACGGAAGACATCGTGGCCGGCTACAACGCCCACGAGGGCGAGCTGGCCGACACGTGCAAGACTCTGGCCGACTGGGTCAGCGGCGTCTTCTAGCAGGAAGAAGAATCGCAGCGCGGGTACCCCCACGCGGTACCCGCACTGCGATTGACAGTCGGGCCTCGTCGCAGCGAGCGGAGATGAGGCCCGGTCCCCATTTTAGAGGATTATGCGCCGACAACAAGACTTTTTCAGCAACCAAGACCGCCAGGTGGGACGACTTGACAACGGGGCCCTCGCGGACCTAGTCGTCGCGCCGCACCACCCCGGTCAGGGGGCCGCGACCTGCACGAACGAGCCCACGCCCCACGCCCACACGAGGCGCTCGGCCGCGGAGACGAACACCGCCTCGCCTCGGCTCAGCTCGACGCAGGCCCCGCCCTGCTCCTCGCTCACGTGCACGGTGACGACGCCGGACGTAGCGATGATGATGCGCGGCCCCTCGCCGGGCACCGCGACCTCATCCACGCGCGAGGCGTGCCTGCCGGGCTCCAGGGTCGTCACCGACAGCTCAAACTCCTGGGCGGGTGCCAGGAAACGATCCGTCGTCGCCGAGGGATGCTCGGGGGCCACGCGCACGGGCGGCAGAGCCGAGAACTCCGCGATCTCCACCAGCTGCGCCGAATCCACGTACTTGCCGGTGAGGCCAGCGCGCACCACGTTATCGGAGGACGCCATGACCTCGATCCCCAGACCCGACTGGTAGGCGTGGATCTGGCGCGGCGGAATGTAGACGGCCTCGCCGGGGCGCAGCGACACCGGGTTCATGAGGAAGGCCACGATGATTCCCGGATCGCCCGGGTGCTTCTCCCCCAAGACGCTCACGAGCTGGTCGGTGCGCGGGGAAGGCGAGGCGCCCGACGCCAGGCGGTCGCGGCACGCGGCCACGAACTCACTCACCCGCTCGGGGGTCGCCGGTGAGTCCTCGTCGAACAGCCAGGTCGCCAGGGAGCGCAGCCCGCCGCGCACCGTGGAGAGCTTGAGGCGGTGACGCAGGCGCTCCGCGAGCTCCCCCTCCAGGCCCACGAGGAGCTGGCGCGCCTTGCGCGGCACGCGGAAGCCGACGAGCGCGTTGAACTCCGTCAGGGCGTAGATCATCTCCGGCTTATGGTTCATGTCGCGATAGACGCGGCGCGTATCCGTCCGCTCGATCCCCAGGACCTCCTCGCGCAGGTAGCCCTCGCGCGCGATCTCCTTCGTCGGATGCACCTGCAGGGACAGGGTCTGGGCGGGGGCGATGATCTTGGCCAGGTACGGCAGCGTGGGGCCGAAGGCGTAGAGCAGCCCACCGCCGAGCGCACGCCTGGGATCGGCGCCGATATACTCGGCGAGGCTACGCCCGTCCTCCAGCAGGGTCGGCCCGTCCGGGTGGGCTCCGAACCACACCTCGGACACCGGGTTCTCCCCCGCTGCATCGCCCAAAAACTCGGGGATCGCGTTCGTCGATCCCCACGCGTCAGCCTTCGTCCAGCCGATCAGTCTTTCCATAGGTGGCATCCTATCCGTTTCGCTCGCGCAAAGGCGCGGGGCGCGAGGCCGTGGCCCCTCCCCCGCGCCGTCGCGCCGGTCAGGCGCTGAGCTGAGCGTCGCTCTCGCGCGCCTCGAGGGCGCTCAGCGCGCCGCCTCGGGCGTGAAGCTCGGCGTACGTGCCGGTCTCGACGACACGTCCCGCATCCATGACGATGATCAGGTCGGCGTCGCGCACGGAGCTGATGCGGTGCGCGATCTCGACGATCGTGCGGCCCGTCGCCAGCTGGGCGATCCCCTCGCGGATGCGCGCCTCGGTGGCCGGGTCAACCTGGCTCGTAGCCTCGTCGAGGACGTAGATGGGCGCGTCGCGAAGGAGCGCACGGGCCAGCGCCAGGCGCTGACGCTGGCCACCGGAGAGGCGCTCGCCCATGTCTCCGACGACCGTATCCAGGCCGTCCTTCTCGGTGGCAAGCCAGCCGGTGAGGTCCACGGCGTCCAGCGCGCTGTTCAGGTCAGCCTCGCTGGCCCCCGGGGACGCGAGGAGCAGGTTCGCGCGCAGCGTGTCGTTGAAGAGGTAGGGGCGCTGGGGCGCGTAGGCGACCGTGGAGCGCAGGTCCGTCAGGGCCACGTCGGCGACGTTTGTTCCCCCGATGGAGACCGTGCCGCTGGCCGGGTCCCACGTGCGCGTCAGCAGTGAAGCCAGGGTCGACTTGCCCGAGCCGGAGGCTCCCACGATCGCGGTGCGCTTCCCAGCGGGGATGCGGATGCTCACCCCATCCAGGACGGTCGGGCCGCTCGCGGGCGCCTCGTCCTTGGCCGGGTAGGCGAAGGTGACGTCGGCGATCTCGATGTCGCCGGGGGTCAGCGGCTTGGTGACGGGCGGGTCAGCGACGACGGGCGCGCGGTCGGTGATAGCGAAGACACGGGCGGCCGACGCGAAGGCCTGATCGAGGTCGGCGGCGAACTCTTCCACCGCCAGGACCGGGCCGAAGGACCCCATCGCGATGCCCAGGGCCAGCCCCGCCTGGGGCAGGGTCAGCGTACCCGCGAGCACACCGGACCCGGCGACCATGGCGACCGTAACGATGGCGACCGCGACGGCGGCCTGGTTGAGGCCCCGGCGCAGGGCGATCCACCGGCCCTGGGTCGCGAGGCCGGAATCGATGCGCTCCTCGATCTCGCGCATCTCGGCCTCGCGGCGTTCCTGCGCGCCGAAGGTGAGGACCTCGCGCACGCCCTGCACGGAGTCGGTCACGTGGGCGGCGATCGCCCCTCGGGCGTCACGCAGCTCGCGGGCGGCGCGAGCGGTCGATCCCGATCCCAGGAACGGGATGATCGCCCCGACGGCGACCAGGAAGGGCGCGAGCACGGCGGCGACCGTCCAGGACACGGCCGTTCCCACCCAGACGACGGACAGGATCGGGACGATCAGCGCGGTCGTGGCGGGGGCAAGCGTGTGGGCGAAAAAGACCTCGACGCGGTCGATGTCCTTCGTCACGCGGTTCATGATATCGCCCGAATCCAGGCGATCAGTCCCGGCCGGGGCCTGGGGTTCAAGCTGGTCGTAGAAGTAGTTGCGAAGCATCGCCAGGGAGTGGAAGGCCACGAAGTGACCGGCGAACTGCTCCAGGTAACGCGCCCCGCCCTTCAGCAGGCTCAGGACGACGGCGCACGCGACGACGAGGGGAATGGACCACGCGCTATTGCCCGCGGCGAGGCCGGCCACTGCCCAGCCGCCCAGGGCGAACAGGCCGATGCCGATCATGAGGAAGACGATGCGCGCGGCGATCGACGCGGCCAGGGGCGCCAGCACGCGCCGAGTGATCGACAAGAGTCGGAGGGACAGTTGCCTGCGGGTCATCGGATCGTTCCTTCCGTGAGCGTCGCGACGCGGTCGGCGCCCTTGATCGTGGCGTCTCGGTGAGAGATCGTCAGGGTGGTGCGCCCGGCGCACACGGTGTCCAGTGAGGCCAGGATCTCGCGCTCGGAGACCAGATCGACGTGCGCGGTCGGCTCGTCGAGAATCATAATCGAGGCGTTCTTCAGGAAGGCGCGGGCGATCGCGATGCGCTGCGCCTCGCCTCCCGACACGGCCAGGCCTCGGGCGCCCACTTGAGCGTCCAGGCCGCCGGGCAGCGCCTCGACGAACTCGCCCAGGTG
>ERZ772874.897-NODE-897-length-15981-cov-11.456549_pt1 | contig 15981 bp, 15 predicted proteins | sample MGYA00580586_ERZ772874 | MGnify/ENA primary metagenome ERZ772874 (study PRJEB29015, sample SAMEA2737952) | human oral metagenome | biome: human oral; feature: human-associated habitat; material: dental | place: China | collected 2154 ... | reverse complement strand
CCTGGCCGCGCGCGTCGGCTTGGTGGCGCGGCGAGGGGTCGGCGGGATCAGCGATACTCGCAGAATCTCCCCGAGGCGTTCGCGGGCGGCCGCGCGGTTGCTGCGCTGGGAGCGGTGCTCGGCGGCTGTGACGGTCAGGATGGTTCCGACTAGGCGATCCCCCAGAACAGACAGGGCGCGCTCTCGTTGTTTTTCATTGAGCGCGCTCGTCGAGCCCAGGTCCAGGCTCAGCTGGACGCGCGAGTCCGCGGTGTTCACGCCCTGGCCGCCCGGCCCCGAGGCGTGGGAGAAACGCTCGACCAGCTCCCCCGCGGGCACGAGAAGGCCACGCGGGCAGCCGGGTCCGGGCGCGATGCGCAGATCATCCATATCACCAGTGTGCCACCCGCGGCCTAAAGCGCAAGCACCACATCCAGCCCCAGGGTCACAGGTCAACGAAGGAGCACGAATCGCACGTAACAACCGGCGTATGAATGCATGTTGGATTCGACGTGTATTGCAAATCAGCTATCTCGCTCGTAATCGAGGACGTGGACACTGCTCTGTGGGTCTAGGTCATCCAACCACTCGACAAGCTCGGGCATGTCCGTCCACTGAGCCGAGTTCCATGCGTCCGCTCCTGAATCCAGGCTCTGTCTCCTTGTACTTACGCGCTTGATCGCGTCTTCCGTTGCGTCAATGAGATCGGCAGGAATCAAGGCACCCTTTTTGTATCTTTTCCCTCCAGGCCATTCATTGTCCAACTCTTTGACCACGTGCTGCGCATCGAGAGAGCGGGACGTCGACTTAACGTGAAGAACAAACCAGTACTCGATACAGGGGTGAGAGATCGCAGCATGATGCCGCTCAGAACGTGAGAGCCATTCCTCTAGTCTCTCCCTGTGACAAGCATTTGCATCGGTATCACAGACGATCCAGGCCCCCTTCGCGTGAGCTCCGTACTCTTTCATCTCGCGGCCAATTGAGGCCACCAGCTTGTCCAGCGATGTTTTATGATCTCCTGTTGGCGCGAACCTGACAGCTATGCGGTTACCATATCGATTGGCGATCAAGGCTTTCGCGTACTCCCGCTCCGTTGCACCCTCCACCGCGAGAAGCACCAGTGGCTTAACAGGCCGGCCTCCGAGTTTCTGACGGTCTCCGCGGTGTGCCTTCCGAACCGGGGGCTTCCTCTTTGCCATCCTTGCTCCTCAGATGCGGGGGACACCGCCGAGGCGGCCCGACATGTAGATTCTCGGCAGATCGGCCCCGTCCCTGACACCCTTATCGGAGAAGTCGGTCAGGCGAATGAGCTCTGAGTTATGGTCGTGTTTCTCGACCAGCCAAATCTCGTCTCTGCGCAGCATGTCGGAGCGGAGCAGGTGGAGCTCGTGTGTCGTGAAGATCAACTGTCGGCGTTGGTCCTCTCCGGTCGCACTCAGGAAACGGCGGAGGAGCTCCTCCGTGAGTTTCGGGTGGAGAGAGTCCTCCAACTCGTCGATGAGGAACACTCCACGACTGTTCCGCTGACCCGCCCAGTAAAGGATAGGGAGCAGATTGAAGTACCGCATGGTCCCGTCCGATTCTTGGTCAAGAAACAGCTCGAACGCTCCATGATCGTCCTTGTGTACTGTCACGAGGCGCTCATATGACACGTCCCCCGCCTCGTCCCGACGCACACGAACAACAGACCCAGCCGCGACAGACAAGAATCCTTCGTGCGCACTGTCGACGAGCTGCGCTTCGATATGGTCGAGAACCTCATCAGGCACTGGAACCTTCTCTCGACCCACACGGGTGAAAAGGACATCGCAAATTCCGGTATCCGCAGTCGACAACTCGGCGCCCATCACCTGGCGGAAGTCATCATCCTTCGCGATTCGTTGGGGCATCAATACGAACGGGGCACCCCGTCGGATCACCGTGAGCCGCTTGAACCACTGGATGACTCCGGCAATGACCCCGTTAATCTCCTCCTCGCTGTTTGCCAGTGTCTCCAGCAGCAGCCGATTCACCTGAACGGTCCGCGCCAACGCCCGCACGAAGTCGTTGCCATCAAGGTCACCGTACAGCTCCACATCTTGCCCATCGCGTGTGAACACGGCCTCCTCATCGTTGGAGCGCAGGCGGTACAGCGTTTCGGCGACGACCCTCTCTGCCGTGTAGGAGATCTCGTAGTATACGATCGCATCTCTCTTCGAGGCCGTATCGGGTACATCGAGGACAATCTCAACACCGATCACCGTGGGGGCCCCGGTGCCGTAGAGCTTGTGTGGGTCGTAGGGCAGGCGCTGCCCCCGCGCACGGGGATCGAACACGAGGTTCCGGAGCCGGTGGACCGCGCCGAGCAGGGCAGACTTGCCCGCAGCGTTCGCACCGTAAATGGCAGTAGTAGGCAAAACCCGGCCCTTACCGCCACAGAAGAGGGTGTCGTTGTGACGTCTTTCCTTGCCGGCGATCATCGTGAAGTCAACCGGCTCATGGAAGGATTTCCAGTTTTCCAGGTGCAGAACCCTCAGCATCACAACCTCCACCATTTTAAGAAGATGCAGAAATTCTACATCTTCCATAAAGTCGATTCAATCTGAGGGACGATCTCGCAGTCACGCTTGCGAACTTGACGCGAAGAGAGGACTCAGGCAATGAGAGCGGCGACCCGCTCCTTGAGGTCGGGCAGGACCTCGGCGGCGAACCAGGGGTTCTTCTTCATCCACATCTGGTTGCGCGGCGAGGGGTGGACCAGCGGGAAGTAGTCGGGCAGGTAGTCGCGGTAGGCGCGCACGATTTCGGTCAGCGACGCCGAGGATTTCAGGTGCAGGTAACGCCTGGTCGCGTAAGCTCCGACGAGGATCGTCATCTCCAGCTTTGGCATGAGGGCCAGCAGGCGCGGGTGCCACGTGTCGGCGAAGTCCTTGCGCGGGGGCAGGTCGCCGCTGGGTCCGGCGCCCGGGAAGTAGAAGTCCATGGGGACGATGGCGAGCTTGCCGGACTCGTAGAAGGTGCCTGTGTCTACGCCCATCCAGTCGCGCAGCCGGTCGCCGCTGCGGTCGTTCCACACGATGCCGCTCTCCTCGGCGACGCGCCCGGGCGCCTGGCCGACGATCATGATGCGACACTCGGGTCCCGCGTAGAACAGCGGCTGCACGCCTCGCTTCGTGTACGAGGCATTGGCCGGGTCAGCCGCGATCTCCTCGGCGATTGCGCGGACGGCGGGATCAGTGATCTTCGGAGTCATGCCTCCAGGGTATGCCCGCCCCACGAGCGTGCCACCTCCGACGACTTCCAGGTCACACGTTAATCCGATACTCCGACGCGGGCGACGTCGACGCTCTCGCTCGGCGCGAGGTCGCCACGCTCGACAGCAGCCTTACGCGCTTTCTTGTCGAGCCTCTCCAGCTCGGCGATGGTGTAGTCGATATAGGATACGCCTTCTTTCAGGCTTCGCATCAGTTTCTTCTGTTCTCTTTCCTTTCCTCCCCTCCAGGCCTCGATCGCACGCTTGTCTGCCTCCACCTTGCGTTCCAATCGCGCATTCGACTCCTCGATGAGCCTCATGGCCTGCAAGGGGTCCGCCTCGATCAGCACCGAACACTGGGCGAGCCACTCGACGCATCCCTGCTTCACGTGTTCGGCGTAGTCCTTGCCGAGCGCTCCCACGAGCGCCGCGCCTCCGGATGCGGTCGTCAGGCCGAGAACTGCGCCACCTCCCGTGATGATCGCGGTACCGCCCGCCATACCTAGGCCTCCCGCGGCAAGGGATCCGCCGCCCACCCAGGCAAGGCTTGCGCTCGTCAGCGCCGCACCACTCAACCCCACCACGGCCTCGCCTGCGAGGGTGGCGGCGATCGCGGGAGCCGCAGCGGCTGCCGCCCCTCCCGTGGCGACGGTTGCAGCCACTGCCACCGCGCCGCGCACCGCCCACTTCTTATAGGTACCCGAGAGCCAACGATCATACGACTGCTGCGCGCTCTTCAAGCGTTTGAGCACGGCCGCGTCGATCACATCCTGCTCCGTGAAGAAGACATCTGTGAGCCAGGTTTGCGAGAGCGAAAGCTTGCGTTCCGCGGCGTAGGGCTGGTAGCCAAGCAGGTTCTGGGCGATGGAGAGGCGGACAAACTCCCCGTCCTCACCCGCACACACGGCGCCCAGCTCGCGGTAGGCATCGGCAGCATCAAGGAAGTATTCCCCCTGGTTCTCGTCACAGGCGATATGCTGCCTGCGCTTCCACGCGCCGATCAGCACCTCTTTCCGCTCGCGCTGCCCATCTTTCTTCTCACGGCGACAGTCATCCTCAAGCCACAGCATGTGCAGCGACTCGACCACCCGCTGCACGTCCGCACCCATGGGAGCAAAGACAGCCACGTCCGAACCCACTTTGCTCTTCCGACACCGCTCCCACCACTGTTCGAGATCCTCGTAGATGTAGGACCTGTCGGCCCACAGGGCGAATGCGAATCTGCCAATCCCAGCATAGTTCAGGCGCATAAGGAACAGCGGGACGGCGGCGGTCTCTCCACTGCCTGCCCCCTCCACCACCGCGCGCACGGCGGCAATGGATGCATTGACGACCACGAAGCAGCCCGAGGCGACCGTCAGCATGCGCGCGAGCGCCCGACTATTGAAGGGTAGGAATCTCGTGGGATTGATGCGCACGAGGTCTTTCACGCAGGTCACGTCACAGCGCCTGAGCTCATCAATGAATCGCGTGATCATGTAGAAGCCGCGCACGATACACTCATTGGCGAGAACAGCGGGAACCTGGGTGAGGACCTGTCCAACCAGGCCAACCTCCGTTCGCAGATCAAAGCGCAGGGGGTTGCCCTCCTCGTCTTTGAGGAGAGTGCCGTTGAACGCTTTCGAGATCCACTGCGAAAGGGTCCGCATTTTCCCGTCGTGGCCGATGGACAGGTCACGAAAGAAGGGTAGGGCCGAGGCTTCCTTCAGGAAGGAAAGGAGCGGACCGGGAATGCCGGTGCCGGCGCCGGGAGTCGCACTCGAGCCAGCCATGTCGCTGATGAGGTGAAGGACCCAGTTAACCGTGCCGTAGAGGATCTTCTCCGGCGTATTCCTCCCCATGAGGAGGCCATCCTTCATGGCGTCGGCGGGAAGGTCGAAGATCGCGAAACTGCCGTCCGTCTTGGTTCCACACGCCCTGCCGGTAAATTGCATGAGGATGGAGCACACGAGCCCCACGGGCGAGGGGTGGTGAGAGAAGTCGCGGAGGTGGTGCTGGAGGCCTCCACCGAACGCAGCGGTGAGCTTGTCCCCCACGAAGGGGAATGTCTTTTCGAGGAAGCGGATGGCATCCTCAATGGTCGGTGCTTCCATCTTGAGGCCCGCGCGCTGGGCTGCGCCGATGACGATTTTCTCGATCTTCTCAGCGCCAAACTTGCGCGCTTCCGCCAGGTTGAGGTCCTTCTGCCACAGGACGCTGAGTGCTCCCATGAGGGCGCCGCTCGCGGCGGCGAAGAGATAATCCCTGGCCTGTGCGGGCGAGGCATTCGGATCAAACTCGAACGAGAACGTCTCATCCGGCTCATTCCCTTCGTTCAAGCTCACCTCATACGTCCCCTCGACGCGAATGTCCGTCAACTGCGGAACGGGCGCCTCAGAACACACCAGACGTTCATCATCACCTCGGCGTACCAGGTCCTTCGCCATGATTGCTCCCATGCAACTCTCGATAGATAACGGGAGAGTAACACGATAACCATCCGAACGGGGTGCCAACATTTCAATGATCTGAACGCGCATCGCGAGGTATTCGAAGGGGGGAGCTACATGCAAGGTTTGACAGCAATCCCCTTGGCGGCGCCGGTGATCTCGGGGGTCATGCCTCCAGGGTAGGCCCGCCCCGCGAGCGCCGCCGCCCGCGCGTCAGTGGGTTGCGCGGGGCCACAGGAATCGCCGCGGAACGCGGAACCGACCACACCAGCTGGTATCGCCGGGACCTGCGGACATACAGTTGAATGCATGAGGCCAGTGACTGCTCGGTTGAGACGATACGCACCCCGGAGGGTAAGCACCGTCGCCGCAACGGTCGCGATTACGGTCGCCCTGCTCGGCCTCGCGTCTCTCACGTCCGTCACCCTGAGCTACGCCGGGCACGAACAGAAGGACCCCGCCCCCATCTCCTTCATGGAGGCCGAGGATCCCATTCCCGAAGCCATCGCCGCCCTGGCGGATACCGCATCGTCCCTGAGCGGCAGGATCGACACCGTACACTACGAGCAGGGGTATGCGGGTGCTGCCTACGACAAGGAAGCCTACGCCTACGTACCCGGCTCCTACTCCCCCGATCGCCCCGCGAACGTCGTGTACCTGACTCACGGGTGGTGGGGCAGCGCAGCTGGCCTGGCCGCCGGGGTCGCGCCGGTCGTCGACGACCTCGAAACGTCGGGCGAGATGCCCCCGACGATCGTTGTGTTCGCGACCTACTACCCGGATCACTCGTTCGCGACCGTGAACTACGAGGACGATTACGCGCTCAATCGTTTCTTTGCGACGACCGAGATCGACACGCTCATCGACACGGTCGAGTCGCGCTACACAACCTTCGCTCACGGCGACACCTCGGATGAGTCCCTGCGGGCCTCGCGCACTCACCGCGCGTTCGGCGGCTTCTCGATGGGCGCGACAACCACGTGGGACGTCTTCTCGCTGCGACCGCAGTACTTCTACGGATACATGCCGATGGCGGGCGAGTCGTGGATCGGGCGCGAGGAGGACGCGGACGACGCGCGGATCGCGCAGCTGGTGACAGCGGGAGCGAGACGCGAGGGCTACGGACCAAAGGACTTTCGCATCCTCGCGTCGGCCGGCTCGGATGACCCGGCGCTGTGGGACATGACCGAGCAGCTTGATGGGCTCTCCGAAGGCTATCCGGACCTCATGACCGAGTCCAGCCTGCAGCTGTGGGTCGACGAGGGCGAAGCCCACTCCAGCGCCTCGGTCGCCCACCAGGTCGCTCACAGCCTGCCACTGTTGTTCCCCCGCAGCTAGCGGATACGCTGACTCTACCTGAGCGCAATGCGCTGCAACGCCGCCACCACCTCAGCAGGATCAACATTGGTGCCCCGGCGCAAGCAATAGTCGTTGAGTGTCAGCGCCAGCGATGAAAAGAGAAAAACCTCCAAGTCGGAAGCGTCCGGGTACACACTGCGGTAGACACGGCGGATAAGAGCATCTTGCTCCCTACGAAAGTCAATGTCTGGGACACGCGCGTTCACGAGCAGGAGGTACTCGTCGCGGTGTTCCAACGCCCGGGCAACGAGGCCATGGAACCACCCGTGAATGACCTCAGGAGCGAGATTCTGCGCGGGAGCGTGAGCAAGCCTGTCATGCAGGAGCTTCTCGTAGAACTCCAGCAGCTCCCGTCTCATCTCTGCAAGAAGCTCGTACTTGTCGCAGTAGTAGCGGTAGAAGGTTTGGCGGTTAATCAGCGCACGATCCGCAATCTGTGTCACGCCCACTTTCTCGAATGTTCTACCGCGCGAGGCCTCGATAAGAGCACGGCGAATAGCGAGTCGAGTACGTTCCTGACGCTTGTCAGCCATTGCTGCGTCCCCTTCATCCCACGAGCAACTTACCCATCACTGACGCGTAACGCGACAGACGTAACCCTCATGTCACATGATGCGACATCATTGCTCCCAATGCCGAAAAATCATTACGGCTCAAGGCGATACGCCGATGACATACAGAGAGCACCAAGCAGAAAGGCCGCCATGAGCACCCCCTCCATCACCGTCACCATCGACGGACGTACCCTCACCCAGGATTATGTGCGCGCCATCGAGTTTGAGCGAATCAAGCACGTGTTCCAAGACATGAGAGTGCTGGGAGCTCAGCTACACAACGCCAGAGGGGCCAACATCACGCTGGAACAGGCCCTCGCCCTCCCGTTAGACGAGGCAAAGGAGGCGCTCGTTGTCACCTCGTTGGCCTCGGTGTCGAGGTCGTAGACGATCTCCATGTGGTCTCAGATGCAACCGATGGGGACGACCACGACGCCGCTGATCGGTCTCGTATCCGAGGAGTTCCCCGCCGCCTCATCCGATCCGCCATCGGCAATCTCTTCGAGGAAATCGTTGATGTCCGGCTCGAGCCAGCGTGCCTGCGGGGGCCCTGATCGCGAGCAGTAGACGAGGTCGTAGCCCAGATCCGCACGCCCCAGGACGTGTCGCAGCTCGGGCATGATCGCCTGGATGAGGGCGTGGTGCTGGGCGACGTAGCTGATTTCGGTGGCGGGGTTCCCGCGCTCGACGAGGCCCAACTCGCCTGCTGCTCGGCGCGATCGCCCTCGGGCGCGGGGGCCTCGCCGATCGAGGGACGGAAGGGGATGGGCGAGGAGCCTGCTTCCATGCTGACGGGGATGGAGTGGGTGGCGAAGGAATGCCCGAGGTGTCGAGGCCGCGCGCCTCCAGGCCTTCCCACGCGCGCCGGATGGATGCGATCTGCGCGCTCGCCATGCCGGGGGTCGAGTAATAGGGGCGGACCTTGTCCAGGATGATGTCGGCATGCGGGTTGTCGGCGCTATCCTCGCCGCCCAGTGCGATTGTCCCCCACTTCTCGCTCAGGGCCGCCGCTGCCTCGGCGAGATCTTCGCGGTACTGACGGCGCCCCGAGTACGAGGCGTAGGCGGAGGTGGGTAGGACCAGGATCCGTCGGACGCCCGCCTGGGCGAGCTCATCGAGACCCTCGGTGACGAAGGGGTGCCAGTTGCGGTTTCCCCAACCGAGGGGGATGTCGTGTCCGCGGTGCGCGAGCTCCGCAGACAGGTCCGCGATCAAGCGCCGATTGCACGCGTTGATGGGTGAGACCCGCCGAAACGCTTGTAGTGAGCGGCGACCTGGAGCAGGCGTTCGTCGGGGATTCCCCGCCCGCGCGTGGCGTTGCGCCTAGGAGGAGAACGTGACCGAACCTCTGACCCGGATTCCCCGCCCGCGCGTGGCGTTGCGCATGAACGGCAGGACGCCCTCCTCGCCGTTCGGGCCGCCGTATGACAGCAGCATGATTGCGTCATAGCCTTCCAATCCCGACACCTGAGTCCTCCTTACGGTTGCGTGGCCAGTGCAGGGACGATTCCCTTCGCGTCGCAGCGACAGAATGTCAGAAAACGCGACGGTTGAGAGATGGCGGACACAGATATCGCCCGCTCTTGCACCCCAAGGTTAACACTGTTAACCTTACCTGTGACAGGAAGTTAACAGCGTTAACCAAAGGAGATGGGCCATGACACGACCACAGACACCACCCCTGGAAGCTCGGGACATACGCAAGAGCTACGGCAGGCACAACGTCCTGCGCGGCGTTGACCTACACATCGAATCGGGCCAGATACTCGGCCTGCTCGGACGAAACGGCGCCGGAAAGTCCACGCTCATCACGATCCTGTGCGGCCTGCGCCGCCCCGACTCCGGCACCGCGTCAATCTGCGGGGCAGCTCCAGGGTCCCCCGCCGCCGCCCGGCTCCTCGGTTACGCGCCGCAGGAACTAGGGATCTACCCGGATCTGAGTGTCGCCCAGAATCTGGCGGCCTTCGGCGAGCTGCACGGACTCGGCCGACGCGAGGCGGCCTCGCGCGCGGGTGAGGTCATGGAGCTGCTCGGCCTGGCCGAGAAACGCGGGCAGCGCGCTTCGCATCTGTCGGGCGGACAGCAGCGCAGGCTCCACGCGGGAATGGCGATCATGCACCGCCCGCCCCTGGTGTTCATGGACGAGCCGACCGTCGGCGCGGACGTGGAGGCTCGCAGCCAGATCCTGGGAGCGGTGCGCCAGCTCGCGCAGGACGGCGCGGCCGTCGTCTACACCTCGCACTACCTGGCGGAATTCGAGGAGCTCGGCTCCGACATTGCGATCCTGAACGAGGGGCGCGTCGTCGCGAGCGGCACGCTCGAAGAGATCATCTCGCGCCATGGCAGTGCCGAGGTGACCCTCGAGTTTGATCGTCCCGTTCCCCCGATCGACGGGTGGAGCGCCGAGGGGAAGACACTCCGACGCATCGGGGACGAGGCAGACCCGGGTTCACGGATCGGCGAGGCGCTGGCCTCGCCCACCCTCGAGGGTGCACGCCTGACCGACGTGCGTATCGAACAGGCAAGCCTGCACAACGCGTATCTGCAGATCATCAAGGAGAGTGACCATGTCGCAGCTTAAGCAAATCGGAGCCATGACCCGCCTCAACATCCGCCTGCAGCTCACCGACCCTGCGCCCACGCTCATCCTGACGGTGATCCCCCTCGTCTTGATCCCCTTCATGATGCCGGCGTTCAAGTCGATGCTTCTGGCCGACGGATACACCGGAGTGACCGGTGCGGAGCAGGCCGTCCCATCGATAGCAATCCTATTCTCGTTCCTGGCCGTGCAGAACATCATCGGCTCGTTCTTCAACGAGCGCTCGTGGGGCACGTGGGAGCGCCTTGAGGTATCCCCCACCTCGCGCGCGTCCATCCTGACGGGTAAGGCGCTGGTCGCCCTCCTCATGCAGACCGCCCAGATCGCGGTTGTCCTCGCGCTCGGCGCTGCAATCTTCGGGTATCGACCGACCGGGTCTCTCATTGCACTCGCCGCTGTCCTCCTCAGCTTCTCCGCGGTCCTGTCGGCACTCGGCGTCGCGATCGCCCTGTGGTCCCGTAGCCGCGACGCGGCACTGTCCCTGTCGAATATCGTGGGCATGCTGGCGGCCGGCATCGGCGGCTCCTTCTCCACGATCTCCTCGTTCCCCGATTGGGCACAGCACGCCGCGCGCCTGTCCCCCGCCTATTGGGCGATCACCGCGATCCACGAGGTGAGCCTGGACGGAGCGAACCTTTCCGATGTCGCGACGCGGATCGGCGTCCTGTGGGGTTTCTTCGCGGTGGTCGCAGGGCTGGCACTGATACAGTTCCGTTATCACAGGGAGTAATGACCACCGAAGCGGAGAGTCCATGCCTCAATCGAAGCAGCGTGCGCTATCGCGAGAGATCATCTTGTCGAGCGCGCTCGACCTGGTTGACGAGGAGGGACTCTCCGCTTTGTCTCTGCGGTCCTTGGGCAAGCGCCTCGGCGTCTCCCAGGCCGCTTTTTATCGTCATTTCCCAGACAAGGCGGCCCTCCTGGAGGGCATCGCCGAGCAGGTCTGGCGCCTCACTTTCGAGGCGTTCCTCGACCGAGTAGATGCCGGGGCGTTCGATCCCGAATCGAAGCCCACGCCTAAGGCGGGTGCGCCAGCCGAGGACGCCCCCGCCTCGCCCCTGTTGATCTACATGCGTTCCTACGCGCATTGCCTGGCCCGGACGCTGCGCTCCCACCCGGGCGCGGTCATGCTGCTGCTCACGCACCCGATGTCGACGCCCGAGCAGCTGTCGCTCCTGGCGCGCGTGTTCGTGACGCTGGCCCAGCGCGGTTTCACACCGAATGCGGACATGCTGGGGCTGGTCAACGCGGTGTCGATCTACACGACGGCGTTCGTCGCCGCCGAGGTCGTTCCGCCCGTGGGCGGCTCCCCCGAACAGCCCGCCGACCTGTCGGCCGCGAGCGCCGCGCTCAACCCCGAGGACGCGCAGGCGCTGCGCCCGCTCATCGAGGACCTCCTGGACGGCCGCTACGACTTCAGCGCCCAGTTCGAACGAGGCCTGGAGGCGATCCTGCGCGGCTGGAACTGAGGCTAGCCGACCAGTTCCTCGACCTCGCGCACGATGCGCGCGCCGCCTCCGAGCGCGCAAAGCTCCGCGCGCACCCCTCGGATCCCCGAGGTCAGGGCGGGCTCATCGACGAGGGTGCGGGCGGCGCGTGCGATAAGCATCGGCTTGGGCTCGCGTACGGTCAGGCTGCAGCGCGCGTTTTCCACGGCCTCGGCGTTGAATTGACGCTCAAAGACGCGACCCGGGACGATGACCTGCGGGACTTCATAGGACAGGGCGTCCATCACCGAGTTTTGCCCGCCATGGTGCACGAAGACGCGGGCGCGCGGCAGGAGCTCAGCGAAGTCACAGCGGGGCGCGCAGGTCACCTCGTGGTCCCCCACAGCGTGGACGGCCTCGGATACGCCCCCGACGTAGACGTCGCAGCTCAGCACCTCTGCGAGTTCTCGCCCGGCGCACACGGCCACGCCCGCGGGGACGCTGCCCGCGCCGAGGTAGACGAGCGCGCAATCGCGAGGCGTCGGCGTCAGTGCGGGCGGCTCGTCCAGGAAACCGCAGTAGATGGCCCGCTCCCCCGCGCGCGGTTCCAGGGTCGGGCCACTTGGGATGAAGCGGCGTGCCATCCCCTCAAGGATCGACAGGGACGAGGCCGGGGCGGGCATTCCCATCTCGCGCAGCAGGCGTCGAATTCCCGTGGATTTGCGCGGGTTGGAAGCGTAGGAGGCGGTCGTTGGCTGCGAGCCGCTGCCCACGCAGGGGATGCCCTCGGCGCGGGCGGCGATGATGGCGGCGAGGTTGAACTCCGAGTAGACGGCGTCGGGGCGCGCGGCTCGCATGTGCGTGCGGAGGACCTCGACGGCGGCGCGTGTGTAGCGCTCGTCGAGGGCACCGGTCAGCCAGAGGACCTCCTCGAAGCTGTGCACGGGCTTGCGACCCATGAGGCCGAGGCGCGAGGCCAGGGGGAAGGTGTGGCGCGCGATGGCGTCTGGCAGGCCGAGAGGCGAGGGCACCGGAATCTCGAGCGCTAGGCCGCCCGGATCGACGCAGTTTCCATCGTCTCCCCACACGAGCGTGACCTCGTGGCCACCATCCCGGAAGGCGCGGGCGACGCGCTTCGCGCGCGACCACGGCCCACCCATCCGCGAGCGGGCAACCATGGGAACGACGAGAACCTTCACGATTCAAGGGTACGCCGCTCACAACGCGGCGCACCCACGCACCGATACTAGGCTCCTCAAGCGAGACACATAACCGCCAGCTACCCTCCGGGGTGTTACAGTTCCAGCCTCATGTGCACGAGCTCCTGGAACCCCGTGGACGAGGACCAATAGCCCCGGGGGTTGCGCCCGTATTCCTCGAACCCTGCGCGACGGTAAAGGCACACCGCCCGTTCGTTGTCCGCCACCACTTCGAGCTCAAGCTGGGTGTAGCCCGCCTGCCGAGCACAGTCAATGCTCGCTTCGATCAGCGCCCGGCCGATCCCCATCCCCCACTGCTCCTTGAGCACGCTGATCCCAAAACGCGCCCGGTGCGCCACTTTGCGCCTGCTGCCTACCGCTTCGACTCCTGCGCTTCCCACGATCCGCCCATCGACGATGGCGACAAGTTCGACCTGGTTGCCGCAGCGTTCGGTTTCCTCCAGGAGGCGGGCCTCCCGTTCCTCGTCAGTGCCCTGCTCGTCCGGGTAGGACAGCAGGTAGTCGGTCTCCGAATGCGTGCGGCGCATGGTCTCGCGCAGCGCCCCGGCGTCCGAGGCGACGGCATTCCTCACAAGGAGCTCCACCCCACCTGTCAATGCCACCATCGCAACATATCTCATCGTCGATTTCCTTCTCTCCTTAGCAGCAGGGCTCGTTGTGGAGTAGCGGGGTCTCCACACCAATACGTGGACGACTGATCGCGGACCTAGGGGCCAGGGAAGCGGACAACCCACACGCCCGACCGGGCACTCCCCTGACGCTCGAGCACGCCTTCTTCCTTGAGCTGCGCGACGATGCGCTCAGCGCTTCGCTTCGAGCGGCCGAGGTGCTGCGCGAGTTGAGCGACGGTGGAGCACGAATTATCACCCAGGAAAGCAAGCGCGCGGGCGCGCTCGGTGTCCGCTGCATTCGCTGGCCGCGCATAGGGAAGTATGGCTTTCCTGATTGCTTCGAGCATGAACTCGACGAAGTCTTCGCACGATCCGGCCGCGCCGGAACGGGCCAAGGCCTCGTAATAGTCCGCCTGCCGCCTCCTGATCGCGGACTCAATGGGCACCCAGGCCAGCACCGGGCGCCACCGCGACAACAATAGCGTGTGCCAGAGCCGTCCCATCCGGCCGTTCCCATCTGAAAAGGGGTGGCAGAACTCGAATTCGAAGTGGAAGATGCACGAGGCGAGGAGCGGGTGCGTGCGCGTCGTGCGCAGCCACTCGAAGAGGCCGCCCATGACCTCGGGGACATAGGCGGCCGGAGTCCCGGCATGGATTAGGAAATCCCCGTTGAACACGCCGACGTTGCCGGAGCGAAAGCGCCCTGCATCGGGAACGAGGCCACCCATCATCACGCGGTGAACGCGCAGCAAATCCTCCAATGAATGAGGATCAAGCTCGGGTATGAGATCGTAGGCTGTGCGCGCGTTTTCGACCTCGAGAATGTCGCGCTGATCGCCGAGGACTCGTTTACCGTCAATGATCGCGCTCACGGTACTCTCGTCAAGCTTGTTGCCCTCGATGACGAGCGAGGAGTAGATCCTCCGGATCCGAAGCTCCCTGCGCAGGGTGGGACTGGTCGACAGCGGAGCCTGCGGCGAGAGCATACCGACCAGCTCCGCGATCTCCATGCAGAGCGCATCGATAACGTCAGTGCGTTCGAATGACGGCTCGTAGGCCATGACCACCCCCTATTACCGCCACAATTATACCGCCAGTGGCGGTGATCGGATGGCGACTTGTGGGCGGCGATCGGTGGGGCGCAGACGAGGGCGACTCGTCTTACCCTGAGTACAGGAACGGGATTCGCGACGCCACCAGGAGAGATCACCCATGAAGCGAGGCCAGCAGCATTCACTGTTCGAGCAATCCGGCGAGGACACCCGCCCCCTGGCCGACCGCATGCGCCCGACCTCCCTCGACGAGGTCGTGGGTCAGTCGCACCAGATCGGGCCGGGCAAGGCGCTGCGCTCCATGATCGAGGCCGACCGTACCCCCTCGATGATCTTCTGGGGGCCTCCCGGGGTCGGCAAGACCACGCTGGCGCGCGTGATCGCCCGCCACACCCACGCCTCGTTCATCGACTTCTCCGCGGTCACGAGCGGCATCAAGGAGATCCGCGAGGTCATGAAGCAGGCCGACGCGCAGGCGTCCATGGGCAGCCGCACGATCGTCTTCGTCGACGAGATCCACCGCTTCAACAAGGCCCAGCAGGACGCTTTCTTGCCCTTCGTGGAGAAGGGCGCGATCATCCTCATCGGCGCGACCACCGAGAACCCGTCCTTCGAGGTCAACAACGCTCTCCTGTCACGCTGCAAGGTCTTCGTCCTGAACGGCCTGACCGAGGAGGACCTGGTCGGTCTGCTGCGCCGAGCGCTCACGGACCCACGGGGCTTCGGCGACCGCAAGGTGCGCATCAAGGAGGACCTTCTGCGCGTCATCGCCACCTTCGCCAACGGAGACGCGCGCGTGGCCCTATCCACCCTGGAGATGGTGGTCCTCAACGGCGACGAAGACGGCGGCGTGACGAGCGTCAGCGCACAGACGGTCGAGCAGTGCACCTCGCACAAGAGCCTTCTCTACGACAAGGACGGCGAGGAGCACTACAACATCATCTCCGCGCTGCACAAGTCGATGCGCAACTCCGACCCGGATGCCGCAGTCTACTGGCTGGCGCGCATGCTCGAGGGAGGCGAGGACCCCCTGTACGTCGCGCGGCGCATCACGCGTTTCGCCTCCGAGGACGTGGGGCTCGCGGACACGAACGCGCTGGCGGTCGCGGTCAACGCCTTCCAGGCCGCGCACTTCATCGGCATGCCCGAGTGCTCGGTCCACCTAGCCGAGGCGGTCATCTACCTGGCACTGGCCCCAAAGTCCAACAGCTCCTACATCGCCTACGAGCGCGCCAAGAAGGACGCGCTGCGCACGCTTGCCGAACCCGTGCCCCTGGCGATCCGCAACGCCCCGACCCGCCTCATGAAGGACCTGGGATTCGGGCAGGGGTACCGGCTCGCACACTACGAGGCCGACAAGGTCGCCGCCGACCTGGTCTGCCTGCCCGATTCCCTCGCGGGCGCCGCCTACTACAGGCCGACCCGGGAGGGCAACGAGGGCCGCTTCAAGGAGCGCCTGGAATGGCTGAGGGGCGTGCGCGCGCGAGCGCAGCGGCCCGCAGCGGGCGGCGCCCCC
>ERZ772874.896-NODE-896-length-15988-cov-4.888408_pt1 | contig 15988 bp, 12 predicted proteins | sample MGYA00580586_ERZ772874 | MGnify/ENA primary metagenome ERZ772874 (study PRJEB29015, sample SAMEA2737952) | human oral metagenome | biome: human oral; feature: human-associated habitat; material: dental | place: China | collected 2154 ... | reverse complement strand
TGCACGCTGTCAACGTCGGCCTCAACTTCAACCTGCTGCATCAGATGTACGAGCCGCTGGTGATCCGGCTGGCCGACAACTCGCTGCAGGGTGCGCTGGCGGAAAGCTGGAAGCAGACCGACGACCCTTCCGTCTGGGCGTTCAAGCTGCGTCCGGGCGTCAAGTTCCATGACGGTACCCCGCTGACGGCCGCCGACGTGGTGTTCTCGCTCAAGCGGGCGCAGGCGCCGTCCTCGCAGATGAAGTCGTTGCTGTCGTCGGTCCGTGAGGTGGTGGCGGTCGATCCGCTCACCGTCCACATCAGGACCCTGGGCCCGGACCTGGTGCTGCCCGACAACCTCACCAATCTCTTCATCATGAGTGAGGCCTGGACGCGTGCTCACCAGGCGGAAGCACCCCAGGACACGGCGTCAAAAACCGAGAACTACGCCACGCGCCACGTGAACGGCACTGGCCCGTACACGCTGGTCTCGCGAGAGGTGGATTCGCGCACGGTCATGAAGCTCAACCCCACCTACTGGGGCAAGGGCCAGTTCCCGCTGCAGGTCACTGAGCTCACCTATGTGCCGATCAAGTCGCCTGCCACCCGGGTGGCAGCCCTGTTGTCCGGCGAGATTGACTTCCTGCAGGACGTGCCTGCCCAGGACGTGGCCCGGCTCAAGTCCAACGCCAATCTGAAGGTGGCCAGCGGGCTCGAGAACCGCACCATCTTCCTGGGGCTCGACGTGGGATCGGCCAAACTGCGCCATTCCTCGGTCACCGACCGCAACCCGCTCGCCGATGCCCGGGTGCGCGAGGCGCTGGCGCTGGCCATCGACCGTGATGCCATCCAGAAAGCCGTGATGCGTGGGCTCTCCAGCCCCACCGGCATGCTGGCGGCGCCCTTCGTCAATGGCTACACCAAGGCGCTGGCTGCCTATCCCAAGGCAGATCCGGCGCGCGCTCGCAAGCTGCTGGCCGAAGCTGGCTACCCCGAGGGCTTCACGCTCACGCTGGATGCGCCCAATGATCGCTACGTGAACGACGAGGCCATCGCCACCGCCGTGGCAGGCTTCCTGGCGCGCATCGGCGTCAAGGTCACGGTCCAGGCGCGGCCGTTCGCGCTGCACAATGCACTGCTCACCAAGGGCGACAGCGATTTCTATCTGTATGGCTGGGGGGTGCCCACCCACGACTCGGCCTATGTCTTCGACTACCTGGTTCATACCCGGGGCAAGAATCGTCTGGGCACCTGGAACATCACGGGTTACAGCAATCCGCAGCTCGACACCCAGATCGAGTCGCTTTCCTCTGAAGGCAACCGCGACAAGCGCAACGCCACCATCCAGAGCATCTGGGAGGCCACTCGCCAGGCGGGCTTCTACATTCCGCTGCATGACCAGATGATCAGCAACGCCTCCATCCCCAGCCTGGACGTGCCCATTCATCCCAACAACATCACCTACTTCAAGCTGGTGAAGGTCCAGAAGCCCTGATCCATGCTTGCCCGTCTGCTCGGCCGCCTTGGCCAATCGGTGCTGGTGCTGCTGGTGGTGTCGATGGTCTCGTTCCTCGTGTTCCGCTACATCGGCGACCCTACCGTCAGCCTGCTGGGTGAGGATGCCTCGGTGGCCGAGCGCGAGGCCCTGCTGCAGGAACTGGGCTTCGATCAGTCGGTGCCGGTGCAGTACGCCGGCTACCTGAAACAGGTTCTCAGTGGCCAGTTCGGTATCTCCTATCGCTTCCGCCAGCCGGTCACCGAGGTGATTGCTTCGCGCGTGCCGGCCTCCGTCGAGCTGTCGCTGGCCGCCGCGCTCTTCGCGGTGGTGGGCGGCATCGGCCTGGGCGTCTACACCGCCATGCGCCGGCAGTCGCTCGTGTCGCGCACCATCATGGGTGTCTCGCTGGTCGGTGTCTCGCTGCCCACCTTCCTCATCGGCATCGGCCTCATCTACCTGTTCTCGGTCGAGCTGAAGTGGCTGCCGGCCTTCGGGCGGGGCACGCTGGTCGACGTCGGCGGCTGGCAGACCGGGCTGCTCACTGTCTCCGGGCTGTCGGCGCTGGTGCTGCCTGCCATCACGCTGGGCTTCTTCAAGCTCACGCTCATCATGCGGCTGGTGCGCACCGAGATGCTCGACGTGCTGCGCAGCGACTACATCCGCTTTGCACGCGCCCGGGGTCTGCGCAACGCCACGCTGTATGGTCGGCATGCGCTGCGCAACACCCTCATCCCCGTCATCACCATCATCGGCCTGCAGCTGGGCTCGCTCATTGCCTTTGCCATCGTCACCGAGACCGTCTTCCAGTGGCCGGGACTGGGGCTCCTGTTCATCACTTCCATCCAGGGGGTGGACGTGCCAGTGATTGCCGCCTACCTGCTGATGATCGGGCTGCTCTACGTCGCCATCAATCTGGTGGTGGACCTGCTCTATGCCTGGGCCGACCCGCGCCTGCGCCGGCGTTGAGGCCGCGTAGCCCATGCTTCTTTCCGTCATGCCTCATGAAAGCCGTTTCCTCTGAATCCCGGCTGGATGCAGCCGCCCCCTCGGGGGACGCACCGGTTTCTCCGGTTGATGCTTCGGACGCCATGGTGAATGGCTCCGATGGCCCGGATGCGCCACCGACACGTCGCAGCTGGCGCCAGTCGGACTCGCTGCTGGTGCGAAGCCTGGCCGGATCGCGCCTGACCCAGGCTGCCTTGCTGGTGCTGCTGACCTGCATCGGCCTGGCCGTTGTCGCCCCCTGGATTGCCTCGCAAAATCCCTTCGATCCTGCTGCGCTCGATCTGCTCGATGCCTTCACGCCGCCGGGCGGAGAGGGCATCTCGGGGCACAGCTACTGGCTGGGCGCCGATGACCAGGGGCGTGATGTCTGGTCCGCCATTCTGTATGGGCTGCGCATGTCGGTGCTGGTCGGTGGCCTGTCCGTGCTGCTGTCCATGCTCATCGGCGTCACCCTCGGCGTGCTGGCCGGTTATCGCGGTGGCTGGCTGGATGTGCTCATCATGCGCATTGCCGACGTGCAGCTCACCTTCCCGGTGCTGCTGGTGGCACTGCTCATCTTCGGCATTGCCCGGGGCGTCCTGCCCAGCGCTCTGGGGGACGACGTGGCCGTCTACGTCATCATCGTCGCCATTGCGCTGTCCGACTGGGTGCAGTACGCCCGCACCGTGCGCGGCGCCGTGATGGTCGAGAAGCAGAAGGACTACGTGGCGGCCGCCCGCATGCTGGGGCGCTCCTCGCCGGGCATCCTGTTCTTCCACGTGCTGCCCAACGTGCTGGCGCCCGTGCTCGTCATCGGCACCATCAGTCTGGCGCTGGCCATTGTCGCCGAATCCACGCTGTCCTATCTCGGCGTGGGGCTGCCGCCGACCCAGCCCTCGCTGGGCACGCTCATCCGCATCGGCCAGGGCTTCCTGTTCTCCGGCGAATGGTGGATCCTGCTCTTTCCGTCGCTGATGCTGCTGGCCCTCGCGCTGTCGGTCAACCTGGTGGGTGACTGGCTGCGCGACGCCCTCGACCCCCGCCTGCACTGAGGTGCCCGTGACAGACACCCCGAAACCCCTGCTGGTTGCCGATGCGCTTGATGTCATCTTCGACACCTACCGCGGCCCGCACCAGGTGCTGCATCAGGTCTCGTTCCAGATCGCGCCGGGCGAGATTCTCGGCGTGGTCGGTGAATCCGGCGCCGGAAAATCGATGACCGGTCTGGCTGTTGCCGGCCTCATCGAGGCGCCGGGCCGCCTGGCACACGGCAGCGTCACGCTCGAAGGTGTGCGCATCGATACGCTGCAGGGCGAAGCCATCCGCCGCCTGCGTGGTCGCCGCATCGGCATGGTCTTCCAGGATCCGCTCACCAGCCTCAACCCGGTGCTGACCATCGGGCAGCAGCTCACCGAGACCATTCGCACCCACCTGCCGCTGTCCGAGGGGCAGGCCACCGAACGGGCGCTTGCCCTGCTGGCCGAAGTCGAGATCCCGCAGCCCGAGTGGCGGCTCTCCCAGTATCCGCATCAGCTCTCCGGCGGCATGCGTCAGCGTGTTGCCATTGCCCTGGCGCTGTGTGCTGACCCCTGCCTGCTGATTGCCGATGAACCCACCACCGCACTGGATGTTTCCGTGCAGGCGCAGATCATTGCGCTGTTGCGACGTCTCTGCCGTCAGCGGGGCCTGTCGGCCATGCTCATCACCCACGACATGGGCGTCATTGCCGAGACCGCGGACCGCGTGATGGTGATGTACGGTGGACGTGTCCTGGAAACGGGCCCGGTCCGCCAGGTGCTGCAGAACCCCCGCCACCGCTATACCCGGGCGTTGATGGCTGCCATTCCTTCCGTCACCCGGCGCCAGCATCGCCTGCCCGTGCCAGGCGTCGCAACGTCGGCGGCGGCGGATGGTGGCAGTTTTCCGCAATCATTGTCTGGGGTGGGTGACAGCGTCCCGCAATTGCGGGCCGAGCCATCGAGGGCTGTCGAGAGTACGTCAGCCGCTGATCAATCCGAGGAAGCGGATGCCGGCACGCCGCTGCTCGCCGTCGAGAACCTCTCCCGTCGCTTCGATCTGTCCTCGGGCTGGTTGCAGCGCCTGCTCTCGCGTGAGCCCCGGCGCATCCTGCAGGCCGTCGATAACGTGGGCTTCACCATCACACGTGGCCGTACCTTCGGTCTGGTCGGGGAGTCCGGCTCAGGCAAGTCCACCGTTGCCCGCATGGTGGCCGGGTTGCTGAAACCGGACAGCGGGCGCATCGTCTTCGAGGGTGTCGATCGCTGGGGGCGCGACGCCGCACGCTTGCCCGCCGAACAACGGCTCGCCTTGCGCCGCCGCTGCCAGATGATCTTCCAGGATCCCTACGCCAGCCTGAATCCGCGCTGGCGTGTGGCCCGGCTCATTGCCGAACCCTTGCACGTGCTGGGGCTGGCCACGGATCGCGATGAAATCGAGGCACGCGTCATCGACATGTTGCGCCATGTGCGCATGTCGCCGGATGATGCACGCAAGTATCCGCATCAGTTCTCTGGTGGACAGCGCCAGCGCATCGCCATTGCTCGTGCCCTCATCAGCCAGCCCGATTTCATCATCTGCGACGAGCCCACCTCGGCCCTGGATGTTTCGGTGCAGGCCCAGGTGCTCAACCTCATGCGCGACCTGCAGGACGAGTATGGCCTGACCTATCTGCTCATCAGCCATGACCTCGCCGTCATCCGCTTCATGTGCGATGACATTGGCGTCATGCAGCAGGGACGGATGGTGGAGCTGGGCAGGGCGCAGGCCGTGCTGGACGACCCGCAGGATCCCTACACCCGTCAGCTGCTGGCTGCCATCCCGTCCCTGGGCGTCTGATCGGCCAGCATCGCAGGGCCGGCCGGGTGTTTCAGAGCCCCAGCTTGCTGGCCACGTAGTCGGCGTCCTTGTCACCCCGACCCGACAGGTTCACCAGGATGTGCTCGTCGGGCGAGTGCTTCGGTGCCTCGCGAATCGCCCAGGCCACCGCGTGTGCGCTTTCCAGTGCAGGAATGATGCCCTCCACCCGGGACAGCGTCAGGAAGGCATCCAGCGTTTCCTCGTCGCTGGCCGTCGTGTACTCCACGCGGCCCACGTCCTTCAGGTAGCTGTGCTCCGGTCCCACGCCCGGATAGTCCAGACCCGAAGCAATGCTGTGCACGGCAGCCGGCGACCCGTCCGCGTTCTCCAGCACATAGCAGCTCATGCCATGGATCTCGCCCGGCTTGCCCCGGGTGAGTGTCGCCGCATGGCGGCCCGGATGGTCCACACCTTCACCGGCTGGCTCCACGCCCACCAGATGCACGTCCGCATCATCCAGGAAGGCCGTGAACATGCCGATGGCGTTCGAGCCGCCGCCCACGCAGGCAGCGACGTGCTGAGGCAGCCGGCCGTGCCGTTCCAGGAACTGCGCGCGTGCCTCGCGCCCGATGATCTCCTGGAAGTCCCGAACCATCTTCGGGAACGGATGCGGCCCCACGACCGACCCGATCGCATACAGGAAATCGGTCGGGTTCTTCAGATATTCCTCGAACGCACTGTCCACGGCTTCCTTCAGCGTGGCCGCCCCCCGCGTCACCGGCACCAGCCGGCATCCCAGGATGCGCATCTTCGTGACGTTGGGATGCTCTTTCTCGATGTCCACCCGACCCATGTGGATCTCGCAGGGAATGCCCACCAGCGCGCACGCGGTTGCCAGCGCCACCCCGTGCTGACCGGCTCCGGTTCGGCAATCACCTTCTTCTTGCCCATGAAGCGGGCCAGCAGCGCTTCGCCCAGACAGTGGTTGATCTTGTGCGCACCCGTATGGTTGAGATCCTCGCGCTTGAGGTGGATCTGCGCACCGCCCAGCTGCTTCGACAGCCGCCGTGCATGGAAGATCGGGCTCGGACGGCCCACGTAATCGGCCTGAAGCGCCGCCAGCTCCTCCTGGAAGTCCGCCCGTTGCCGGATCGTCTCGTACGCGGCGTCGATGTCGTCCATCGCCTGCTTCAGTAAAGGCGGCACCAGCTGCCCCCCATAGGGGCCGAAATAGCCCCTGGCATCGGGCAGGTCGGTATCGAAGCGTCGGGCGGGCGTCGTTGACATGATGTCTCCAGGATAGACAATGGCAGGATGAAGGCCGCCATTGTCGCACCGTTGCAGCCGCAGACAAGGCCGTCGCCCCACATCCTGGCCATCTGTCAGATCTGATGATGACTTCACCCATGCAAGCCCACACGCTGCCCCTGGTGGCCCACACCTTCGAGACCCCGCTTGGCCCCATGCAGGCCTGTGCCAGCCTGCAGGGCCTGTGCCTGCTGGAGTTCACCGATACCGCCCGTCTGGACCACGAGCGCCAAGACCTCTGCCGCCTGCTGCGCACCCGCATCGAGCCTGGGCAGAACACCCACACGATGCAGGCCGAACAGGAGATCGCTGAGTATTTCGCCGGCAGTCGCCAGCACTTCGATGTGACGCTCCATGCCCCCGGCACGGCCTTCCAGCAGGGAGTCTGGTCCATCCTGCAACGCATTCCCTACGGCCGCACCATCAGCTATCAACATGAGGCCAAGGCGCTGGGCAACCCGCGCGCCATCCGTGCGGTGGCCACCGCCAATGGGGCCAACCGCATCTCCATCATCATTCCCTGCCACCGCGTCATCGGCAAGGACGGCCGCCTGGTCGGCTATGGCGGGGGGCTGTCGCGCAAGCAGTGGCTCATTGCGCATGAACAGGCGCATCGTCCTTTCAACCTGCAGGGCGACGCGGAAGAAGACCTCATTGCAGGCTGAGCAGCCGGTGTCCGCCCAGGCACACCTGTTGCTCAAGCGTGGCCTGCACCCATCATTCACGCCGGAAGCCCGGTCTGGTGCAGTCCGTGAGGGCCGTCGGTCCATGCGAGGTGAAACGCTTGTCTGTCACTGCAGTTCAGCGTCGAGCCGGCCACAGCGAGGCCGTCGCCATGGCCATCGTCACCGCTGCCAGCATCGGCAGCATGGCGGCCGAATGCTGCCCCGTGAAGCCCAGAACCAGTGCAAAGGCAGTCAGCGGTGCGTTCATCGACACCGCCAGGAACCCGACCGATCCTGCCAGTGCCGAGAGCAGCAGGTCCATCTGCGACAGCGCGCCCAGCCCGGGCACCACCACATCCGGCACCCACCCCGTCTGCGGCAGCAGACGTACCAGCAGCGCCAGCAGAAGCCCCGCCAGCGCGCCGATCGACAGCCCGGGGGTCAGCGTGCCGCCAAAGGCGCCGGCCCGCAGCGTCATCAGCACCACGGCCGTCTTGCCCACCAGCAGTGCCGCACACAGTGCCAGCGTCGTTCCGTCATAGGCGGCCTGTGCGGCGGAACGGCCGTTGCCCAGCACCTGCGGCAGCCACATGGCCACCACACCGGTGACAAGGCACGCCAGTGGCAGCGCCCACAGGACCTCCCAGCCCCGGGCCCGATGGCCCTCCACCTGCTGTACGGCCCGACGGAACGCCGCTCCGGGCAGTCCGACCACCGCCCCCACCAGCGCGGCCCACAGCACCATGACGGTGCCGCCTTCCACCTGGCCTACCAGATAGAAGGTCTCGGTCGCTACATCGATGCGCGCCACCAGTGTTGCGATGACCGACACGGCCAGGGCTACCACCCCGGCACGGATCGAGAATGCGCCCAAGAGGATCTCCAGCGCGAAGATGGTGCCCGCCAGCGGCACCTGGTAAACCCCGGCCAGTCCGGCTGCCGCGCCACTGGCCACCAGAATCCGACGCATCTCGTCGTCCAGCCGGAAACTGTCGGCGATCCGTCCGGCAAACAGCGCCCCCAGCTCACGGGGGGCCACCTCGCGTCCGATCGGTGCGCCGGAGCCCACCGCCACGATCTGCAGCACCGCGTGCAGCACGTTCTCCAGAAACGGTGGCCGCCGCCGTGCCGGCGTATCAGCCGCGACCGCCCCATTGACGCCCACCACCGGCCGGCCCTTCAGCTGCAGGCAGGTCCAGCCCAGCGCCACCACCAGTCCGCCCGCCAGCAATGCCCATAACCGGTGCTCCGACGTCGTGCCGTCGGTCACGATCCGCATCTGCGCTTCGCTGTGCCCATAGGCCAGGTGCTGCACCACGTGGATCAGCCATGACAGCGCCGCCGCGCCCAGGCCTGCGGCCACTCCTGTCAATGCCACGGCGGCCACCAGGTGCAGCCGGGAGGGGGGCAGGGGGGAGGAGTCAGCGGATGGCATGATGATGGACTCGAAACAGAACGATGGTCCGACAGGTCGGGGTCATTCTAGTGCTTCATCTCGCACGCGGCCGCCCCGGGAACCGTTTACACTGTCGGGTCTAGCAGGTTGCCGTCCGGCCGGAGGGCGCGGCACCGTCACGTCCGCATTCATATCGAGGAATCCCAAGAGATTGTCATGTCCGCCAAAGTCCTGATGATCGACAACTACGACTCCTTCACCTACAACATCGTCCAGTACCTGGGCGAACTGGGGGCGGACGTCGTCACGCATCGCAGCGATGCCATCAGCCTGGACGACATCCGTCGCCTGGCGCCATCGCATCTGGTGCTTTCGCCTGGCCCCGGAGACCCGGATGGCGCCGGCATCACGCTGGAGGCCATCCGCACCTTTGCCGGCCAGCTGCCCATCCTGGGCGTCTGCCTTGGCCACCAGGCCATCGGTCAGGCCTATGGCGGCAAGGTCGTCCGCGCCAGGCGCGTCATGCACGGCAAGCACGACGATGTCATCCACAAGGGCCAGGGCGTCTTTGCCGGTCTGCCTGAGCGTTTCCGGGTCGTGCGCTACCACTCTCTGGTCATCGGCCCGGACACCGTGCCCGACAGCCTTGAGGTCACGGCCTGGACGGAAGACGGCGAGATCATGGGCCTGCGCCACCGCGAACTCAGCATCGAGGGCGTGCAGTTCCACCCCGAATCCATCGAAAGCGAACATGGCCATGCCATGCTGAAGACCTTCCTGGACCGCCGGGCCTGATATCGCCAGGCTGCCCCTTACCATGGGGCTGCCGCGGGCATGCCGCTGCATTCATCCGAACAACCACGAACCAGCCATCATCATGAGCATCACGCCGCAGGACGCCCTCAAGCGCATCATCGACCACCGGGAAATCTTCCATGACGAAATGCTGCACCTGATGCGCATGATCATGCAGGGCGAGGTCTCGCCGGTCATGACGTCGGCCATTCTGGCGGGCCTGCGCGTCAAGAAGGAATCCATCGGCGAGATCACGGCCGCTGCCGAGGTCATGCGCCAGTTCGCCAACCCGGTCCACGTCGCTGATCGTCGCAACTTCATCGACATCGTGGGAACTGGCGGTGACGGTGCGCACTCCTTCAACATCTCCTCCACCGTCATGTTCGTGGTGGCCGCGGCAGGCGGCACCGTCGCCAAGCACGGCAACCGCAGTGTTTCCTCCAAGTCGGGGGCTGCTGATGTGCTGGAGGCCCTGGGCGCCAACATCATGCTGAACAGTGAACAGGTCGCTGCCAGCATCGCCCAGTGCGGCATCGGCTTCATGTTCGCACCCAACCACCATCCGGCCATGAAGAACGTTGCCCCCGTCCGCAAGGAGCTCGGCGTGCGCACGATCTTCAATATTCTCGGGCCGCTCACCAATCCTGCTTCGGCGCCAAACAATCTGCTTGGCGTCTTCCATCCTGACTTGGTAGGCATCTTCGTGCGCGTCATGAAGCAGTTGGGGGCCGAACGGGTGCTGGCCGTTCATGGCATGGATGGCATGGACGAGATCTCGCTGGGGGCCGAGACCCTGGTGGGTGAGCTGCGTGATGGCCAGATCCGCGAATACAGCATCCACCCCGAGGACTTCGGTTTCACCATGGCCTCCAACCGCCAGCTCCGCGTCGAGAACCGCGAGCAGTCGCGCGACATGCTGTTGAGCGTCCTGGATGATCAGCCCGGCCCGGCACGTGACATCGTCGCACTCAACGCAGGGGCTGCGCTTTATTGCTGTGGCGTGTCCGACTCCATCGCCGATGGCATCCGCCTGGCTCAACAGACCCTGGCTTCCGGTGCTGCACGTCGCAAGCTCGATGAATTCGTCCGCGTCACGCAATCCCTGGCCTGATCACATGACCACCCCGAAGATCCCCACCATTCTGGAGAAGATCCTCCAGACCAAGCGCACGGAAATCACCCATGCCCGTGCCACCATCGGCGAAGCCGCCCTGCAGCGTCAGGCCGCCGATCGCCTTGCCGAAGATCCGCCGCGCGGCTTTGCCAGGGCCATCCAGGCCAAGGTTGCCCAGGCCGCTGCCGATCTGAAGGCGCATCCTGCCGTCATCGCCGAGGTCAAGAAGGCCAGCCCCAGCAAGGGCGTCATCCGTCCTGACTTCGATCCCGTGGCGTTTGCGCGCAGCTATGAAAAGGATGGGGCCACCTGCCTCTCGGTGCTGACGGATCAGCAGTACTTCCAGGGCCACGACGACTTCCTGCGCCAGGCGCGTGCTGCCGTCTCCCTGCCGGTGCTGCGCAAGGATTTCACCATCGATCCCTGGCAGGTCCTTGAAGCCACCGCCATCGGCGCCGACTGCATCCTGCTCATCGTCGCCGCACTGGCCGATGCTCAGATGGCGGAACTCGCCGCCTGTGCCCGAGAGAATCACCTCGATGTTCTTGTCGAGGTCCATGATGCCGCCGAACTTGATCGCGCTCTGAGGCTCGACACGCCTCTCATTGGCATCAACAACCGCAACCTGCACGACTTCCACGTCAGCCTGGATACAACCCTGGACCTGCAGGACCGTCTGCCCGCCGACCGGGTCACGGTTTCCGAGAGCGGCATCTTCGGTTCCCAGGACATCCGCCAGCTGCGTGCCGGCGGCATTCACGCCTTCCTCATCGGTGAGGCCCTGATGCGAGCCCCTGACCCTGGTCAGGAACTTGCCGGCTGGCTGGCGAGCTGAGAAGAAAGCCGCCGGCAAAGCTGCCGGGGTTTCAGAGGCGTCACTTCTCGGCTTTCACCCGCGTCTTGCTACCGACCGCGCGGGATGTGCGCCGCGACGGGCGGGCGCGGTCCTTGTTGCCGCCCCGTTTCTGCACAGTGCCCAGCCAGGCTGCCCGCATGGCATGGGCTCCGGGTTGGGTTTCCAGCCGGATCGTCCCCGGCGCCTCGACCAGTTCCACGGTCGCCATCAGCAGCTCATCGCGCCGGAAGGCCGCCACCAGCACGGCCTCGCCAGGCACCCCGCGCGCCAGCAGCGTCTTCAGTCGAGCCTCCGTGCAACGCAACCCATCCACCGCCACCAGACGGTTGCCCGCTGACAGGCCGGCAGCGGCAGCCGGTCCATCCCGTTCCGCAGTCAGGATCGTCAGTTCACCATCACGCATGCCCGTGCGCATCCCCAGCGATACCCGCAAATCCTCCGGACGCTCCGTGACGACGGTCAGTCCCATCGGTTTTAGCAGTCGAGCCAAGGGAAGCTCTTCCGTTCCATAGGCCCAGGCACGGATCTGCCGTCGCAGGTCCAGCCCTGTCGCCTCCTGGATGAGGGCCGGCATGTCGGCTTCGCCCACGCCTCGCCCTGTGGTGCCTTCCTCAACAACATCCAGAGCGGTATCCGGGCTGGCAGTTTCTTCCACCGTGCGGTGCGCGGCATGGGCCGCAGTCTTCGTCGCCACGGACCGGGAGCGTCCCGCAGAGCCTTTCACCCCGGCGGTTTTTCCTGCCCTTGATCCGGTCCGTTGCGTATCGGTGTCATAGAAGCCGCGGCCATACCGTTGCCACAGCAGCCGCATTACGTCATCCAGCGAACGCTGGCTCTGGGTCCTCTCCCGGATCAGCAGATCCAGACAGAGCGCCACCAGTGATCCCTTCACGTAATAGCTGGACACCGCGTTCTGCGTATTCTCGTCCGGGCGGTAATACTTGATCCACGCATCGAAGCTGGACTCCGCCACACTCTGCAGTCTGCGTCCCGGGTTTGATGCCACACGCTGCATCGCCTGTGCCAACAGCTTCAGATAGGCCGCCTCGTCGATGGCGCCCGAGCGGACCAGCGTCAGATCGTCGTAATACGACGTGAAGCCCTCGAACACCCACAGCAGATCGGTATATACCTCGCGGTCCAGATCGTAGGGGGCGAACCGAGCCGGCTTGATTCGCTTTACATGCCAAGTGTGGAAGTATTCGTGGCTCGCCAGCCCCAGGAAAGTCTGGTAGCCGGACGGCGTACCCTGCATCCCGGGCCAGGGCAGGTCATCGCGCGAGCAGATCAGTGCCGTGCTGGCCCGATGCTCCAGGCCGCCATAACCATCACCCACCGCCATCACCAGGAACAGATAGCGCTGGATGGGCGCCTTCCTGTGCACGGGGTCGAACATCGCGATCTCCGTCTCGCAGATCGGCTTCAGGTCGCGTATCAGCCGTTCGAAATCCACCGAAGCCCGGCCCGTGACCACGATCTCGTGCCGGCAGCCACCTGCATCGAAATGCGCAAGCTGGAAGTCGCCCATCTCCACCGGGTGATCGATCAGTGCGTCATAGTCCGGTGCCCGGAAGCGCCCGAACTGGTACAGGGCGTCAGCAGACCCTTTGGCGCTTCTCGAACCACCCGCAGACATCTCAGGGCGGGGCAGCGTCGTTGCCACCTTCCAGTGTGCGAAGGCCTCCCCGTCGGGCGGCAGGATGTCCACCGAACATGGGTTGTCTTCCTGCCCCTGCACGCACAGGAACACGCTGCTGCCATTGAAGAACCCATGCGTCGTATCCAGATGGGCTGCCCGCACGGACAGATCCCACGCATAGACCTGATAGCGGACCATCAGGCCCAGCCCCATATCCGGCAACGCATCACATAACCAGGTGTTCTTGTCGATCTTCCGGATACCGACCGTCATCGTGTCGGCGTCGTCCGAAGCAGAGGCCCTGGCAGCAGGACGCTTCGTTGATCTTGCAGCAACAGAAGCCTGCGCTGCAGCAGACTCACCGTGGAACGCCTTGGGCGGACGTCGACAAGCCTGTGCGGAAACACTGTCCAGATGTCGTGCAAACTCCCGCACCAGATAGCTGCCCGGAATCCATACCGGCAAGGATAGCCGCTGCCCCGCCGGGTCCGGCCTGGCCACCCACACCGATACCTCGAACAGATGCGCACCCGGATCCACCGGGAAAATCGAATAATGAACGTCTTCCACTGCCATCCTCATCCTTCCTGAGTCCACCTGATCCAAACGCCCCGCATTCAACGACCACGCTGACGACAGGGTCATGCAGCCGTCCGCTCGCACACCAGACGGTCATGGATCGGGCAGCACACGTGTCTGAAACGTGCTCCCCCATCCTTCAGGCCTCGTGACTGTTTGCTGGAGCGACGGAACCATTTTCGCTGAGCCCCCAAAACGCAGGCAACCATCATCCGGAACGCCGTTGTCAACGCCGCTCATGCGGCAGCTCGGCATGGCCCGGGTAACCTCCAGGGAGGGTTGTTCCCTATATCGGCTGGTGCAGTATCCGCGATGGGCCTGTACGGCAGGAAGCCTGCGCTATGCTTATCCATCAACGACGACATTCCGACCAGGAGACACCATGAGCCAGTCGCAGCCCGAGACCGCTTGCATCCAGACCGAGACCCATGGCCGCGTGGGGCTCATCCGGCTCGATCGTCCCAAGCAGCTCAACGCCCTGAACGACGCCCTGATGGACCAGCTCGGCGACGCATTGCTGACGTTCGACCGGAATCCCGACATCGGTGCCATCGTCCTGACAGGGAGTGCCCGCGCCTTTGCCGCCGGCGCCGACATCGCGGCCATGAGCGACTACGACTTCGTGGATGCCTACGGCAACGACTTCATCACCCGCAACTGGGAAACCATCACCCGCATCCGCAAACCCATCATCGCAGCCGTCGAAGGCGTCGCCCTGGGGGGCGGCTGTGAGCTGGCCTTGATGTGCGATCTGATCATTGCCGCCGACAGCGCCCGCTTTGCACAGCCCGAGATCAAGCTCGGCATCATGCCGGGAGCCGGCGGTACCCAGCGCCTGCCACGTGCTGTCGGCAAGGCCAAGGCCATGGACTGGATGCTCACCGGTCGTCTCATCGATGCCCGCGAAGCGGAACGGGCCGGCCTGGTTTCACGTGTCGTTCCCGCCGAAGAAACGCTTCCAACTGCTCTCCAGGTCGCCGCCGAGATCGCCGCCATGCCCCTCATGGCCGTCATCGCCCTGAAGGAATCCGTCCAGCGTGCCTATGAGGCGCCCCTCGCAGAAGGTCTGCGCTTCGAGCGACGGCTCTTTCACGGTCTCTTTGCCACCGAGGACCAGAAAGAAGGCATGCGCGCCTTCCTCGAAAAGCGCCCGGCCAGCTTCAAGCACCGCTGAGCCTCGGAAGGTGAGCGAGACCTTCCTCACGTAGGTCAATGCGCAAGCCTGGGTCTCAATCCGAGGAGGGGGTGAGTGCGAGGGCTGCGGGTGCGGGGGCTCGGAGCAAGGGGGCTCTGACAAGGGCGCTCATTCCGTACCCCGTGTGAGTGATGAAGCGGGAGCAGGGAGCAACACCAATTCCGGTGAGCACACTCCACGGTTGCATGGCGCCGCCTTGCAAGAAGGCCCCCGGGCTAGCCGAGGGACTGAACAGCCAAAGGGATGGCGGGCGGCATTTCACCCCCCATCCCTCTCCCCGGCTGGCGAGAGCCGAGGTGCCTTGAACGCTGTGCCCTGGATCTGCTGCTCGGCGCCAGTTCGGGTCCCCGCTCGTTGCTCCCCGATCCCGATTCTGAATCCTGGGGGCGTGGTCCCTGTGGGTACTGATGGTGCTGCCTCGGGATAGTGCCCAGGTTGAGCCCAGGTTGAGCCCAGGTTGAGCCCCGGCGCTGGGTGGGGCTTGGTGATGTCGGCGGCTGGCAGGGGGCAGAATGAGTCTGTGTCACTAGCAGGACGAACCGCGGTCGGTGCTACACGCCGTATCTGCATGGGCGCATGGAGCATGTCCCGCCTTGATCTCGCGGCCGTGAAACGTCGCAGTGACGCAACTGAAGCATCTGATGCCCCGTGCAGACTCCCGGAACGCTGGTCCTGACGCCTGTTGGCAAGCCTCTGTCACCGCGTCGGAAGGGGAGCGAACGCCGAATGTCGGTTAGTTACAAATTATTACAACTCGGGCGTGTTTTTGTGGAGATTGGCTTCTTGAGCCGATCTTCGGGCGATGCGGGTAGGATGAGCGGTCGGTTTTTGCCCTGGGCGGGCCTTTTGTGGGCAGAAAGCAGTTGACATCCATTCGGGGTATCCCCATAATTCCACTTCTTCGCTGCTGACACAGCGACGCGACGAAAGACACAGTCTTCCGATCAGCGTGAAGTCCTAACGGACGAATGGTGTTGGCGGCTCGTTCCTTAAAAATCAGCAGCCGATAAGTGTGGGCGTTTGGGGTAGGTGGCCGATGCTGCATTGCGTAAGCGATGCGGTGTTTGGCAAAGAGAAATACCCTGATGCTCACATGAGATTGATTTTCCAAGTCAGTTTTGATGAGAGCTTGCAAAGATTGAACTGAAGAGTTTGATCCTGG